>Ga0075118_10000288_pt1 | contig 50282 bp, 49 predicted proteins | sample AntAceMetag02UKE_FD_69794 | JGI IMG/M metagenome (GOLD analysis project Ga0075118, IMG submission 69794) | Saline lake microbial communities from Ace Lake, Antarctica - Antarctic Ace Lake Metagenome 02UKE | ecosystem: Environmental > Aquatic > Non-marine Saline and Alkaline > Saline | place...
CCAAGCGAGCCTGAAACTGCGCAAAGGCGTCTGGGCTGGTCGCCATGATCACCTGGTCGAGCAGAGTGTCTTCTGCAGCGAGACGAGCAGACTCCAGTATGAAGTCCGTGCGATTTTTGCCGCGTGACTTCGCTGCACGATCAATCAGATCTCGAACTTCAGGTTTTATGCGGATGTTGAGCGTTTCGCGCTTTACTTCTGTGACTGTATTCATTCGAAATTCTCCTTAAGGAACTGCGACTGTAGCAGATTGTAATGACATTGTCATTAGTCACTTTGCCGCAACTGGTCATCAGCGTTCTCGCAAGTCAGGGCTGCGCTTGCGCCACCCCTGATGTGATTCGCTGCGGTCGATCGCCTTCGGCACGCGCCTCGATCACCCGGAATACCCGATAGGCGTCACCGTTGCTCTCGTAGGCCCATTTGGGTGTCCTCATCATTGACCCAAGCCAATACAATCACTTTGCTTAGTGCAAGATAGCAGAAGTCATTTCGATTTTTGTAGCTCTGAAATAACGTTAGTATCAATCAGGAAACCCATTCAGGAGCCTCACGACCATAATCTTGCGGGCGGGCAAAATATTCTGCGGTAATACCTTCTGCGACCGAGCAAAGCAGCACTTTAAGGTTGCGGTCAACCGGGCTGCTCAGCGGTGTTTGTGAGAGAAGCAATGCACACAGGAGAACGCCATCCGGCACATTATTAGGCAAGTTAATAGTGTGATGGTGAGATATGGTTTCAAATTCAATCGTATGCATTTTTGTTCTCCTGTTGAGCGTAGGGAGGTTAGGGAGCTTGGGGATGTACTCATTGCAGCAAATGTCGAGCCTCAACATTAAGTCACTTTCAAGCTGACAACATTGGATGTGCTAAGAATCGCTTCCAGTCTATCGCCCAGCTTGTTCCATGCCTCGCATTTTTCATCTGCGTAGTCATCGAGCAAGTACACCCGGTCAACCTTGCTGCCGACGACATGGTTCTGGCAAAGGTTGATCACCTCGCGGCTGATTTTTAATTTCTGCATGAGTGTTGCACCCGTTCTGCGCAGGTCATGTGGTGTCCATTCTTCATCACCGGTTACGAGGCTGTTATTTTCAACACGCGATTGCAGTTTACGAGTGCGACTCTTGAACTTCACTTGCCTATCGCCTACCAGTTTGCTGACAGTCTTTTCGTTGACGCGCCCCTCTTTATAGCGCGCAGGAAACGCCCAGTCGCTGTCACCCGTCATGGCGTGCAGTTGTTTGAATTGATCGAGTGTGAAGTCGGATAGGTAAACAAGCTGGTCGCACTTTCTGCCGCGTTCACCTTTGGTATTCGCCGCTGGAATAAACCATGTCCGCTGTTCAAAGTTGACATGCTTCCACTCAGTCATCAGCAATTCACCAATGCGGCAGATCGTCCCCAGGCACAGCCACAAGGCGATTTCAGCTTCTTTTTTGAGTGGGCGTTCAGTGCCAGTTTTTTTGGGCGCGTCTGCATAATTCTGGGCTGTTGCATTGAATATCGTTTGCAGCTTGACGATTTCTTCAATGCTCAATTGCCGCTTGCGCTCTTTGGTGTAGTCGTTTGGGACGAGTTGCTTGATGTCCACCAACTCTGCTGGATTGCCGTCGATCAACAAGGCGCGCCAAGGTTTGCGCTTTTCCGCCCAGCGCAACATCTGCCCGATGTCCTTCGATAGCTCCACCGCCGTTGGCGTCTTTCCAGCGGCGATGATCGCCCGATAAATATCCCGCAAGTGATTCTCGGTTAAATGGCGCACTTCGATATTGCCCAAAGCAGGAATGGCGTGTTTTCCGAATGACCCTGCAATGTATTTATTGCCGTCGCTGCGGTTCACCCCGTCTTTAATCCATACCTTGTAAAGATCATTGAAGGTAAAGGCTTCGGTGCGCTTTTGCTCGTCGGCACGAATGACTTCCACGACGGCGGCTTGAGCTTCAATCCTGACCGCGATCTTGTTGGCGCGTGGATCAATGCCTGCCTTAATTAGATCACGCGCGTTATCGCGCTCATTGCGTATGGTTGCCATGCCAGTGACTGGATAAACACCGCAATAATGCCAGCACACTTTGCCTTGCCACTTGAACGCGCAACGAAACACAATAGACACAGCGCCCGAGTTAACGCGGACTTCGCCAGACAGCCCACCGCCATCACTTAACGTATCGCCTTTCCACTCCGCTTTAACAGCATCCAGCTCTTTAACTGTCCACTTGTCACCTTTTTTGCTCCTCGGATACCTTGTCATATCGAACCCCCACTGAACTCTCATGGGTAAACTCATGGGTAAACCCATGGGTAAACCGGACAGCGGCTATTGTAGAATCTAGTCGCACCGTATAGGATGAACTATACTCCATAATAAACATATAACAATATGAAAATAAAGGAAAATATCTATCCAGTAATGCCCGATAGTGTCCGATAGTGTTTTAGTGTAAAATGACTTTTAACTCGCTTCGAACCAAGGGGTCGGGAGTTCGAATCTCTCCGGGCGCACCACTTTCTCCATCGCATGGGCTAGGTGATGCTGCCGTTGCGCTAAATGCTGCAATTTGCATTGAATTGTTTGAGGAACTGCATGTGCCCATCTTCGTTCGATTAATCGTAGCGTGCTCGTTTATGTTTGTCCTATTCGGATCAATAGGGCAAATCTATGCAGGGAATGCGGCTATTGAAATTCAAGAAGGAAACGTCCACAACTGGATCAAGTACTACGAAAGAGAGCTGGGCATTGAGATAGCTGACCCAGTACCTCAGAATTCTGAAGCAGAGCCTGTTGATTTAGAGCTTGATTCTCAAGAGGATTCGACGGAGTCCACAGAAAACCCGTCTCAATAAGATGTTTTACTGAGCCGGCGTGGGTTCGGTAGGTGGATAGTCCAGCTCAATTTTGGCGCCAGAAGGGTCGAAGAAAAAAAGTTGCCAAGGATCTATATCCCTGAATTGCCGCAGCGAATAGTCAATATTGTGTTGCTTTAGTTTATTGACGGTCTCTATGAGACCAGTTGCGCTGAACGCCATGTGATCAATCACACCTTCTCTTGGCTCCGGAAGCCTTTTTCCGGCAATGACATGTAACACCGCGGTCTTTCCAGCGTAGAGCCACGCACCTGGAAATACAAACGGAGGTCGCTCGCCAGGTTCTAATCCTAAAAATTCGTAATAAAAATTAACTGTTTCATCAAGGTCATCTGTGAGAATTGTAAAGTGATTCATTGAGGTTGCTGGCATCCGTCGTTCCTTTGTTGAGGCGTGATTGTTAGAGTTGAACTTGACAGTCACGGAGCTCTATCGTCTATCCTGCTCGTTATCGTACCAAACTCTTGGACATTCATTATGCAAATGCGTATCGGTACTCTTTCTTTTTCTGAGCGGCACCTGCTTACTTTTCTCTTAATCGTATTTGTTGGTTTTTGTTTTGAGATTCCGATGTCTCAATCAGAAGTCTTTCGTGGCGAGGTGGTTCGCATTGCGGACGGAGACACCATCACCGTCTTAATTAACGATGGCCAGAAAATAAAAGTGCGATTCGGCGGTATTGATACACCAGAGATGGACCAACCTTTTGGCACAGAAGCTCGTGATCAGTTGAGTCGGCTGATTCGGGGGAAGTCGGTTATTTGTGATTGTGTGAAGCGGGACCGTTATAAGCGTTGGGTCTGCAAGGTTCTGTTTGATGATTTGGATGTCAATTGGTTGTTGGTCCGGAATGGATTGGCGTGGTGGTATCGTGATTATCAGAAGGATCAGACACAGGTGGATCGTATTCGTTATAAAGAGGCTGAAGCGTTAGCAAAGCATCAGCGAATCGGTTTATGGGCAGACGATGTGCCCCTGCCACCCTGGGAGTGGAGGCGTCAGAGACGCGCGAAACGTAACGCGAAGTAATCGGTTAATCTTATAGTTGATTGATCTCAGGTTTATTACGATATGAAATTAATACTTCTTGCTATTCTTGCAGTCGTTTTGGCGGCCAACAATCCCAGTGAAAACGATTTTGAACAATATGTGGGTGATAAAATAGCCAAGAACGAAATCGCCAAAAAATTGCTGTCTCAAGAGGGTGGTATTCTAAAGTCGATCATTGAGGCGTTGGATGGTGTGCCGTGTCTTATGGAACAACCTTTCGCGCAAAAATATGAGAATTACTTTGTGTTCAGTCTCTACACAATCGACTTACAGTGTTTCGCGGGACCTAAGGTCACACTACTGGGCGTGTCAGGTCAAATCTTCCCCATTGAGTCGATAGAAGCTAGGTCCGATTCGCTTCGCTAGGTTAGCGCCTCCAGTCCTTTGTTGATGCGTTTGAGTGCCTCACTCAGGACCGACTGTGGGCACGCAAAGTTGAGCCTTAGAAATCCTGGAGCGCCAAATGGTGCGCCATCATAGAGACCGATTCCGAATTTCTCGAAGTACGTCGATGGGTTGTCAACGTTCATGTTTCGTGCGTCAATCCAGGTCAGGTACGTGGCTTCTGAGTGGTATGCCGTCAATCGATCGTGAGCCGACAAATTAGCTTCAACGTGGTCTCGATTCTGTCGTAAGTACTTTACCAGTGCGGTATGCCAGGATTTACCGTCTTTGTATGCGGCGAGGGTGGCGGTATAGCCTAGAGCCCCAACATGATGAACGATGCCGTTCATCACTTTTTTTAGTTTATTTCTTAACGTTGTATTTTTCACAACGGCATACGCGCAACCTAATCCTGGCATATTAAAAGTTTTACTCGCAGACAACAGTGTTACTGAAATATCCGCAGCGTCGGGTAGGTTTGCAGTGACTGTGTGGGTTTTGTCTTCGTCCAAGATTAGACCCGCATGGATCTCATCTGAAATTATAGTCAGATTATGTTTGTGGCAAAAGGCCACTAACTCATTGAGTTCCTTACTATCCCAAACGCGTCCAGTTGGGTTGTGTGGGCTGCAGAATAAAAAAGCTTTTGTTTTGTCTGTGACCGTTTTTTCCAGTGCATCAAAATCCATCGCCCACTTTGTTCCGCTCCAAACTAGAGGTGCGGTAATGGTTTCGCGATTGCCGTAAGTTGGTGCAGATAGGAAAGGTGGATATATCGGTGTATTTGAAAGAATCGCATCACCTTCTTCGGCGAACGCACGGCTAACAACGTTGAGTCCAACTACCAAGCTCGGTAACCAGATAATCCAGTCTGTATCGATGGCCCAATTAAATTCGGTCTTTAGGTAGGTTACAACAGTTGAAGATAATTCTGCGGGTGGTTGGGTGTACCCATAGATACCGTGATTAATGCGCTCCAGTAGTGCGGACTTAATGCACGGCGCCGTTTCAAAGTCCATGTCAGCAACCCACATGGGTATGATGTCTGGACGATCATATTTAGTCCATTTACTGCTGGACGTATTCGTTCTATCAATAATTTTGTCGAATTCAAAGGTCATATTTTTTAATGAAAATCTCTTGACGTTGTGGTGAGTTTACCAAGAAGAGGTGAGTAATCGATTAATTTTTTTGCGATGAGGTGAATGACTTCACCGTCCCTTTCGACATGTCCCGAAACAACCATTAGTTGAGCATTCATCAGTATTTGACGTTGTTCGGAGGCAATTCGGTTCCAGATCACCACATTCGCATACCCCGTTTCATCCTCGAGAGTAACGAATACCACACCACTGGATGTGCTGGGACGTTGGCGGGAGGTGACGATTCCTGCTGCGCGAACCGATTGTCCACTTCGAAGTGTTTTGATCTTCTCGGCTGTTGATATTTTCCTTTTGTTGAGTTCTGATCTGAGTAAGTGCAGCGGATGTTCCCGCAAGGTGAGTCCTAGACTCCTGTAGTCAGCAACAATATTTTCACCCTTTGTCGGTGTGGGTAAGTTCAGAGACTCCTGCGTGCTTGGTAAGTGGCGAAATAGCTCGGGTGGGTTTAGGTCCAGTCCACGTGCCCACCAATTTGCTTGATGTCGATTTCCTATTGCACTTGATAAGGCATCAGCACCAGCGAGTGCGCGTAAGTCTTTTTTATTTAATCCTGCGAGCCTTACAATTTGATCCACTGTTAAGTGTTCCGATCGATGAGTGACAATCCTGTGTGCCGCATCGCTGGAGAGTCCCTTAATCATATTCAGGCCCAACCGAATAGCAGGCTTATCCGTATTGGGGGTGCGAGTCAAATGACACTCGTGATGACTGAGTAGTATATCTACGGGCAAGATCATTACTTCATGACGTTGTGCGTCTTGAATCAATTGGGATGGTGCATAAAACCCCATCGGTTGGCTGTTGAGTAGTGCGCAGGTGAACGCTGCTGGTTCGTGGCATTTGAGCCAGCTGGAGACATAAACCAGGAGGGCGAAGCTCGCTGAGTGGGATTCTGGAAACCCATATTGCCCAAAGCCGAGAATTTGCTGGAATATTTGTTTGGAAAATTCTTTGCTGTACCCACGAAGTTGCATTCCTTGAAGGAGTTTTTTCTCAAGGTGTCCTAGACCACCGTTACGCTTCCAAGCCGCCATGGAGCGTCTGAGTTGATCGGCTTCGCCAGGCGTAAATCCTGCAGCCACAATAGCGAGTTGCATCACTTGTTCTTGGAATATGGGCACACCTAAAGTTCGTTCTAAAACTTTTTTAACCTCGGCAGAGGGGTAGGTGACGGGCTTTTTACCCTGACGACGTTGCAGATATGGATGAACCATGCCGCCTTGAATAGGGCCAGGACGTACGATAGCGACTTCAATCACCAAATCATAAAAACACTTTGGTTTTAGTCGAGGCAGCATCGACATTTGTGCTCGAGATTCGATTTGGAAAACGCCAATGGTGTCTGCCTTAGATATCATTTCGTAGACTTTTGGGTCTTCTGGGGGGATATCAGATATGGTGAAGGTTTTGTGATGCCACTCTTCAATAAGGCGCAGTGAGCGACGAATGGCGGAGAGCATGCCCAGTGCTAAGACATCAATTTTGAGTAATCCCAGTGCGTCTAGATCATCTTTGTCCCACTGTATTACGGTACGGTTTTTCATGACCGCATTTTCAACAGGGACTAATTGAGTCAGAGGACCTTGTGAAATTAAAAACCCGCCAACATGCTGGGATAAATGTCTTGGAAATCCGGATAATTCCTGAGTGATATAGATGAGTTGTCGAATTGTTTTGGTGTTTGTATTAAACCCGGCTTCCTTGAGTCTCTCAGATCGGCTCGATTTTTGGTCCCACCAGCTGAAATTATTAGAAATACGATTAATTTGTTCTATATTTAATCCCAGTGCTTTACCAACATCTCTGAACGCACTTTTAGGTCGATAAGTGACGACCGTTGCGGTTAGTGCTGCTCGATCTCGACCATACTTATTGTAGATATACTGAATGACCTCTTCTCGACGATCATTTTCAAAGTCGACATCAATATCAGGTGGTTCGTGTCGCTCTTTAGAGATAAATCGTTCGAATAACATTTCTGAGCGGTTAGGGTCTACCTCTGTGATACCTAATACATAACAAACCGCAGAGTTTGCCGCGCTACCTCTACCTTGAAATAAAATGCCTTGGGATCTGGCGTGGTTGGTGATATCAAATACGGTTAAAAAATACGGTTCATAGTTCAATTCGTGAATGATGCTGAGCTCTCGCTCAACCAGTAATTGAACCTTCTCTGGAATGTTTTTAGGAAATCTCCAAGCGAGCCCTTTTTGAGTGAGTGTACGTAAATGTTCAGTTGTACTCATTCTAGCCGGTGTAATTTCCTTGGGATACTCATATTTGAGTGTGCTGAGGTCGAAGTGGCATTGATTGGCGATCGCGAGGGTCTCGGCAATGAGTTGAGAGGGATATAAGCGTTCGATTGTTTCAATACTGCGCAGGTAGCTTTCTCCATTTTGGGCTAATTCAAAACCACTGTTTTTAAGCGTTTTTCTGAGTCGAATTGCGTGGATCGTATCTCTTAGCATGCGACGCTCCGGTATGTGCATGTGTGCACTACCAATTGCGACGAGAGGGGTCATCATGAGTTGTGACAAGCGTTCAAGCGCCAGTATTTGTTTTTTTTCGTGATTGAGAAAAAGTTGTGCCACGCCAATCCATACTTTGTTTTTGAAATGATGTTTTAACCAAGCGAGGTCTTTGATTTGACTCTCCTCTGGTAAATCAGTGTTGGGTAGCCATATCACGATGCAGTTTATTTCGATGTCTTTAAAATGTTTTTGACTTAAGTAGTATTCACCCTTAGATGCGCGACGACGTGCGGTGCTGATGAGGTTGCACATATAACCATAGCCGTTACGATTTTTGGCGATCAGGACAAATCGAGTCCCTTCTTCAAGTTTAAATTCAGATCCAATCAGTAATTTAATATCTGCCGCTTGCGCGGCCACGTGAGCTCGGACAACGCCAGCCACAGAGCACTCATCTGTGATTGCAATGGCGTGATAGCCAAGTTTTTTGGCTTGTTCTACGAGTTCCTCAGGGTGTGAGGCGCCCGTAAGAAAACTAAAATTACTGATGCAATGAAGCTCTGCATAAGGGGGCATCTCGGGGACTGTCGTCATGCAAAAATGCCGTGTAAGAACCAGTGGTTACTCGTCGTATCTTTATATATCCATACTTGTGAATGGTCTTGGGTTAAGGCGATAAAGTAATCACGTTTGATGTCTTGATCATCCCACCATCCTGTTTCGATGCGTTCAGGCCCGTCAATGATGGTTAATGGTCCGCGTAGGTGTGGGATGTCAGATGCTGATGTTAATGCTTTGGGTATGCGTAGCAACCAAGAGGGTCGATGATTGAGTTTTATGTGTTGCTGATGATTCCCTGGAATGGTTTCCCTCCAGGATTTTTCTGGACGGTGGTCAGCACATACAGTGATCCCATAGACGGAATTTTCTCCTAATCTGGCTTGTAACTGGTCAATTAAATGACCTCGATTCAGTTCGCACTGTTCTTCGTGAGGGAGTAGTGAATGATTGGATGGGGTTATGGCTATTTCTTGTATGGAGCGTAGTTGGACTGACTCAATTCTAGAAGGAATACTTTCTCGATTAAGTCGTTCTTGAACGAGATGAGTCAGGTTTTTTGTATTTCTAGAGGGGACTGAAAGTTTGAACTTGAAGTCATGCTGCAGTTTTTCTTCATTGACGATGCTTAGTTCAAACTGTGTGACTCCGCGTTGTTTAACCTGTAGGTAAGTAGTCATGCTTTGAATGATTCGATGAATGCCAAACAGGATTTCCTCTACTGAAGAGGCGGGAAGGTTGAGTGATATCTCAGAATTAAAATGCTCTGGTAATGAAAAGGGTCGTTGAGGGTCTGGTTTTTTTCCGAAAGCTCGATCTAATTGATCCAACGCATAGGTTCCCCAACGTTGGGTTACGGCAGATCTGGGAATGCGTGCTAATTGGCCAATAGTTTTAATCCCAACATCATGCAGTTGCATGCCTGATGTATTCCCAGATTCAATGATTGAGGTGGGTAATGGATCAATGTATTGAGATAGATCTTTTATCGTAAAGGCTGTGGTGTTTGTCCGGTAGCGTGATAACCATATGGCACCTAAGGGTGTAGGGGATAGGGCAGTGTGGGCATGAAGTCCTAAATCAGTAATCGTTTTTGCTATTTGATTTGTGAGGTGTTGTGTACTACGAAATAGTTTGATACTTGCTCCAATTTCAACGAGAACTGAGCTCGGTAGTCGAATACTTATTTGAGATGAATACTTGAAAAGAGAAATGGCGACTTCTTCTAGTTTTTTGATTTCTTGATTTTTGTTGCGGTGCTTAATTTGGATAAAGTTTGATAGGACATAAGCTGCGGATAGCATCATGCCATTTTTTATGCCGAAGTGCTGAGAGGTGTTGTTGCTTGCAATGATCGTATTTGTTGACTCGATGATCACTACGGGCTCTTTAGTCTCCTCGCCAATAGAAAAAATATCGATCGGTAGATTGGGGAAGCTTAGGCAAAGCCACAACATGTTTGATGCAATAGGTTAGAGATTGATATGCCGCTAATGGGGCTTCCACCTCGTCGTTTCGGGATGTCGATTAGCGTTTCATTGTCGGCCTGCCTGACTATGATTCTCCAGGGTGTGGGATTGTTTTTATAGGTTGTCATTGGCTTCGTAAAAAAAGCACCCAATACTTTTTTTGCTTCTAAGGCCAGTTGCAGTCGACGCATCATTTTTTCTGTTATCTGCGGGATCCAACCGATGACCGCGCTACAGGAGTTCGATCTCAACCCTTGTTCCATACACCATCCTGCGTCATTAATGTTTTGTGCATGTGTGATGATGACTTTGCTGGTATCGACGCCCATTCTGGATAGAAAGGGCGCATAGGGAATATGAGGAGGGCAGACTAATAAGATCCAGCGTGAGTCTTGAGAGAGTCGAGCAAGTGCCGGAATCAATATCGAAAACTCACCAATTCCAATTTGGTGAGGTACGATTTCCATGAGTGTGCCAAGAGGCCATCCGTGGATGCTCTCGTCAATATTGGTGAAGCCTGAAGGTACGTATCCGAGTGGATTGAGTTTGTGCTCTTTCCCTTTCCAGATATGAGTAGGGAGGATGGATTGAAGGAGGGGGGATGCCATAATTCAGTCGATCACTAATTGATTTTTCCGTTACGGATGATGCCAACCGCGAGGCCTTCTATGGCAAAGTCATCTCGTTCGCCATTGACATAGATAGGCTGAAAATCAGGATTTTCTGCTTCTAGCCATATTTCCTTGTTTTTCCGTTTGAAGCGTTTGACCGTGACCTCTTGGTTGATGCGTGCCACGATGATTTGCCCAGACCGTGCTTCTGATGTGGCATGGACGGCGAGTAAATCCCCATCATGGATGCCAACATCGCGCATGCTGCTTCCCCGCACTTTGAGTAGATAGTCTGCTGCAGGTCTAAACAAAGACTGCTCAACTTGGACCCTGTTCTGTATGTGCTCTTCGGACAATATGGGTTGTCCAGCTGCGACTCGACCCACAATGGGCAGTCCGGAGTTTTTAAGTAGTTGTATCCCTCTTGATGTGCCACGTGTGAGTTTGATGTGCCCTTTTTTTTCTATTGCCTTGAGATGGTCTTCGGCCGCATTTGCAGATTTGAAACTCAGGGCTCGGGCGATATCTGATCGTGTAGGAGGGAAGCCAGTATTTTCAACAAAGCTTTGAATGAGATTAAGAATTTCAGCTTGTCTTTGCGTGAGTGGTTTCATATCGATAGCGGTTAAATATTAAGCACTGTTATTATATACAGTACTGGATATTTTCCAAGGCAATATTTTTTATAAAACGAATGCACCATTGTGGTGCACCAGTTCTGCCTTTTTGTCGTGCGGTGAGTGCAGTTAGTGCGTTTTATCTCGTTATCACTCGTTGCAATCTCATGTCATTTGATTTATGTGGCGTGCTTCTAATTTAAGCATCTGTTTTTTATGATTTTTTTTGTCATGGCACGGTTTGTGCTTTGTACTCTATCAGCAGTTCAGGATCTGAAGTTGATCTTAATAATTTCAGTTGCTGGGGTGAGGAAACATTTTTTTAACTACCGTTTAAGGATCATAAGAATGAACCGAAAGCAATTCATAAAAACTGTAATTGGTGCGACACTCGGAATTAGTTCTGCGTTTGCAATGACGGCCCAGGCTGAGGAAACCATTAAGGTTGGTATCCTGCATTCTTTGTCGGGAACAATGGCCATTTCGGAGACGGCGTTGAAGAATACAGCGCTCATGACTATTGAGGAAATCAATGCTAATGGCGGATTATTGGGTAAACAACTTGAGCCAGTAGTGGTTGACCCTGCATCAAACTGGCCACTGTTTGCTGAAAAAGCTAGACAGCTAATCACGCAGGATGAGGTTGATGTCGTTTTTGGCTGTTGGACCTCTGTATCAAGAAAATCTGTATTACCAGTTTTTGAAGAATTAAATAATCTTCTGTTTTATCCCGTTCAGTACGAGGGGGAAGAGTTATCACAAAATGTGTTCTATACCGGAGCCGCTCCGAATCAACAAGCTATTCCAGCAGTTGAATATTTGATGAGTGAAGAGGGTGGTGGAGCTAAGCGTTGGTATCTTTTGGGGACAGACTATGTTTATCCTCGAACAACCAACAAAATCCTCCGAGCTTTCTTGATTTCTAAGGGTGTTGAAGAGTCAGATATTGAAGAGGTTTATACGCCTTTTGGTCACAGTGATTATCAAACCATTGTTGCTGATATTAAAAAATTCTCTGCTGGTGGGAAAACGGCTGTAGTGTCTACTATTAATGGTGACTCTAATGTTCCATTTTACAAAGAGTTGGGTAATGCAGGCTTGAAAGCAACTGATGTCCCTGTCGTGGCATTCTCTGTTGGTGAGGAAGAGCTCCGAGGCATTGACACTAAGCCATTACTTGGGCACTTGGCTGCTTGGAATTATTTCATGTCGGTTAAAGGTAAGCAAAACAGATCATTTACTAAAATGTACAAGGCATGGGCCAAGAAAAACGGCGTCCCTAATCTTGATACTGTAGTAACTAATGATCCGATGGAGGCTACCTACGTTGGAATCAAGATGTGGGCACAGGCGGTAGAGCAGGCTGGAACTACGGACGTAGATGCAGTCCGTGATGCAATGGGTGGTCAGACATTCAAAGCGCCATCCGGCTTTACACTTACTATGGATGCGACAAATCACCATCTTCATAAGCCAGTTATGATTGGCGAGATCCTTCCAAACGGCCAATTTCAGGTGGTTTGGAGTACTAAGACTCCCATCAGGGCTCAGCCTTGGAGCCCATTTATTACCGGCAACGAGAGTAAGCAGGGATTGTAATAATCTCCTCTGGTGCTGGTATGAAATTGTTTAAATTACCAGTGCAAACAAAATACACAAAAGGTCTGCCTTTGCTTCAAGCAGCAGGCTTTTTGTGGTTAAGTTGACGTGAGCATGTTGAATAACAAACGAAACGCATTATTATTTATTTTAAGTTTCCTTGCGCTCGCCTTTCCTATGGTCGGTACAGCGCTTGATCGAACGGATATATCTGGGTTGGCGTCAGAGCATGTGATGGAGCGTCTCAAAGCTATTGATAAGATTGCACGAGTCGGAGATTCAGATGCGCTTAGATTGCTGAAAGAGCTTCAAAACAGCGAGTTATTAGTTACCGACACGGGCCAAATTGTTCTGGAAAATGATGATTGGGATGTGATTGATGCGATCACATTGGAGATGCTCGACCCTCAGCCTGACACCTACAACACGGTTATTGTCAATAACCGTATGCGGTCCCAGCTCGAGAGCGCAGTGGGCGTACTTCAATTGTTATCGGATGATAGGGAAATACGCCTTACCTCAGCGAAGTCTTTACGGGACAATCTATCCCCTTTATTGCTGACTTTTTTAAATAAAGCCCTCGCTCAGGAATCTGATGAGGAGATCAGACGAATTTTACAAGAGAGTCAATCCATCATTTTGTTGGATAGCCCTGATGAGCAAGAGCGAATCGACGCGGTTAACTATTTAACGTCGAGCAGTGAACGACGTGTACGAGAATTGCTAGTAGCTAAATTAGAAAAAAATGAATCAGGTGAATTTGAAGAGGTATCTGCTGAAGTCAGGGTGGCGATAGAATTCGCTGTCACTGCTATCGATCGGAAACTCACGTTTATCGATTATTTTGGGCGTTTATTTAGCGGGTTATCTCTAGGTAGCATTTTACTTCTTGCCGCGATGGGTCTCGCGATTACATATGGACTGCTGGGCGTGATCAATCTTGCTCATGGAGAGATGTTGATGATTGGTGCCTACGCAACTTACGTGACACAACAACTGTTTGTTAATTATCTACCAAGCTATTTTGACCTATATGTTTTGGCTGCCATTCCGATGGCATTTCTTTCTTCGGCCATCATTGGTGTCGTGCTTGAGCGTACTGTTATTCGTTGGTTATATGGTCGTCCACTTGAAACGCTATTGGCCACTTGGGGTATTAGTCTTTTTCTAATTCAGTTGGTTAGACAGATTTTTGGAGCGCAAAACGTTGAGGTGTCAAACCCAACTTGGTTGTCGGGAGGCGTTGAAGTATGGAATATCGTCATGCCTCTTAACCGTATTGCTATTATTGTTTTTGCTGCCTTGGTGCTTATTGGTATTTGGTTGCTGATTAGTCAAACTAGGCTAGGATTATTTATCCGTAGCGTCACACAAAACCGAAGTATGGCAGCTTGTGTTGGGGTTAACACGGCTAAGGTCGATATGCTTGCATTCGGCTTAGGTTCCGGTATTGCAGGCTTAGCTGGCGTTGCTTTATCTCAAATAGGTAATGTCGGACCGGACCTTGGTCAGGCGTACATCATTGATTCATTCATGGTTGTAGTGCTTGGTGGTGTGGGGCAATTAGCTGGAACGGTATACGCGGCGCTCGGTCTTGGAGTGTTCTCCAAATTCATTGAGCCTGGTGTTGGGGCTGTTTTAACTAAAATTATTATCCTTGTATTCATCATTGCTGTTATTCAAAAGCGTCCTCAAGGGTTGTTTGCCCTAAAGGGACGTTCCGTGGAGGGATAAATGCAGTATCAACCAAATATTGAACCGTTATTTTCTAAGCTTGGTTGGCTTGGATTGATAACATTCGCTGTACTAACTCTTATCGTTGTGCCGTGGATGTATCTCTTTATTCCAGATGGTGGTGCATTTCATATTTCGTCCTACACCGTGACGCTAATTGGCAAAATTATGTGTTATTGCATAGTCGCCGTGGCAATGAATTTGATATGGGGGTATGCGGGAATCTTATCCCTTGGGCAAGGTTTGTTTTTTGCTCTTGGTGGGTATTCTTTTGGGATGTATCTCATGCGGCAAATTGGTCAGGATGGTCAGTATCAGAGCGATCTACCTGATTTTATGGTTTTTCTCGATTGGAAAGAGTACCCGTTGCATTGGTTAGGCACAGATAGTTTTTTGTGGGCGATCATGTTAGTCGTCTTAGTGCCTGGAGTTCTGGCCTTCATATTCGGATATTTTGCTTTTCGGTCTCGTATTAAAGGCGTGTATTTTTCAATTATTACTCAAGCGCTCACGTACGCGTTTATGTTGTTATTTTTCCGTAACGAGACGGGTTTTGGAGGTAATAACGGGTTTACTGACTTTAAACGAATACTGGGTTACTCCCTAACTGATCCAACGATGCGCGCAGCATTGTTTGGACTTAGTGCATTTTTCTTACTACTTGTTTTGGTTCTCTCTCGAGTATTGATTAAATCCAAGTTTGGTCGAATATTGACTGCTATTAGAGATTCCGAGTCGCGTCTGATGTTTTGCGGCTATGACCCGATTCGTTTTAAACTTTTCATTTGGACACTCTCTGCGATCATCTGTGGTATCGCGGGTGCTTTATATGTGCCTCAAGTCGGCATCATCAATCCCAGCGAGATGTCTCCAGCAAATTCTATTGAGATCGCGGTATGGGTGGCTGTCGGTGGGCGAGGCACTATCCTCGGGCCCGTGATAGGTGCCGCAGCTGTAAATGGCGCTAAGAGTTTCTTCACGCAAGCCTTTCCGGAGTATTGGCTTTTTTTCTTAGGATTACTATTTATTTTAGTAACACTATGCCTGCCCTTTGGGATAGTCGGTTTGTTTTCTAAATTAAAGAATAAATTCAAAAAAATAGAGAGTTAAATCAATGAAGGAAACCTTAGGGATAAAAGACCCCATTAGAAAAAATACTTTAGGAAGTGTCGCACGGAGAGGGGTCGATACGTCACACGGTCCTATTTTGTATCTTGACGACATTTCCGTAAGTTTCGATGGTTTTAAAGCATTAGATGCCCTCTCTTTAACAGTAGATGCGGGTGAGCTTAGATGCATTATTGGTCCGAATGGCGCGGGTAAGACCACAATGATGGATGTGATTACAGGTAAAACAAAACCCGATTCTGGGACGGTGTTTTTTGGGCAAACAATTGATCTGAGTAGAATGAATGAACCTCAAATCGCATCTGCTGGGATCGGCCGTAAATTCCAAAAACCAACGGTTTTCGAGAATCACACAGTATTCGAAAATTTAGAGTTGGCCATGCAGTACGATAAGCGGGTTTGGGTTAGTCTCTTCGCTAAAAGAAAAAGATCACAGATAAAAAAAATTACCGAAACGATGGAAATTATAGACTTGGTTAATCAGGCAGGCCGATTGGCTGGGTTGCTTTCGCATGGGCAGAAACAGTGGCTTGAAATTGGCATGCTGCTGATGCAAGAGCCAAAACTTTTATTGTTGGATGAACCAGTAGCGGGGATGACTGACGACGAGACTGCGAAAACAGCAAAGCTTTTCAAGTCTCTCGCAGGAGAGCGCTCGTTAGTGGTTGTTGAGCATGATATGGAGTTTGTTGCGGAGATTGCATCGACAGTCACCGTTTTACACGAGGGTGCAGTGTTAGCCGAAGGTCGCATGGAGGACGTGCAATCGAATGATCGTGTGATTGAAGTCTATTTGGGGCGTTAAAAATTATGTTGGAAGTTAAAAATATTAATCAATATTATGGCTCTAGCCATACTCTAAAAAATGTAAGCTTCACAGTGCCCACTGGGGCTGTAACGACTTTACTAGGTAGAAATGGAGTTGGTAAAACTACACTTCTCAACTGTTTGATGGGGGTTTTAGAGACGACAAGTGGAACGATTCATGTCAATGGTTCAGACGTCACAGGACAACCATCTTATGTTCGAGCTCGTCAAGGTGTTGGTTATGTGCCGCAAGGGAGAGAAATATTCGCGCGATTGACAGTTGAGGAAAATTTGTTAATGGGCCTTGCGACAAAATCTAGAGGAGAGCTATCGGACTTGCCTCATGAAATATTTGATATGTTCCCAGTTTTAAATGAAATGCTCCATCGACGTGGAGGGGACTTATCTGGTGGGCAGCAGCAGCAACTAGCGATAGGTAGGGCACTCGCGATGTCACCAAACATTTTGATTCTTGATGAGCCTACCGAGGGTATTCAGCCATCGATTATCAAAGATATTGGTAATGCGATTCGCTTGTTAGCTGCGCGGGGTGACATGGCCATCTTATTGGTGGAGCAATATTATGATTTTGCAAAAGATCTTGCCGATCATTACATTATTCTTCAGCGCGGGGAAGTCATCAAGTCGGGTTTGGGTGAAGATATGGATGTTGATAATGTTAGGCATTATTTATCAGTATGAACTTAACTGACAGTCCATCACCTTCTTGGTTTGCGGATTTGCAACTTGCTTTTGGTTTGCGTGAGGGCAGGACGGCAATGATCCGAAATAAACACGAGGGACCACTTGTCGTTCAAAAAGCGCTGTACCCAGAAGGCCCTGAGCTTTGTCAAATCTTGATTGTTCATCCTCCAGGAGGTATTGCTGGTGGTGATGAATTAAGGGTTAGTTGCGATTTGGATGTGGGGGCTAGGGTTCAACTAACTACTCCCGGTGCTACAAAGTGGTATGAAAGCTTCGGTAGTCCCTCAAAACAATTCATAACACTAAACCTGGCTGCAGAGAGTATCTGTGAGTGGCTTCCGCAGGAGAATATCATCTTTAATAGATGCTTGGTCGATGTTGTAACAGAGGTCAATGTTGAGTCAGGTGCTATTTTTGTCGGTTGGGATTTCTATTCGTTAGGTCGTCACGTAAAACATGCCCCTCTCTTACACGGTCAACTCAAGCAAAAAACTAAAATCTTAATTGATGGTATTCCAATATTTACGGAGCGTACGCTTTTCGACCCAGATCGCTTAATGGATGGTCCTGGAATTTTGGATGGATATTCCAATTACGGAACAATGTTCATTGTTGGTTTAGATCAGAATCCTGAGCTAATTGAAGATTTAAGAAAGATCGCCGAAGGTGAAATGCATTGCGCTTTAACTTGGATGGATGGGGTATTAATCGCGCGATGGGTTGGGGCAGACATCGAGGCTGGGCGTGATATTTTCACAGCGATATGGGCGAGGTTACGACCGGTTTATTTTCTGCGTTCGGCCGTTAAGCCTCGAATTTGGAATACTTAATGCGTAATAATTGAATGAGGTGATTCAATGAATTTAACTCCGCGAGAGAAAGATAAATTATTAATATTTACTGCGAGTTTGCTGGCGGAAAGACGCCTCAAAAAAGGGTTGCTTCTGAATTATCCAGAGGCTGTAGCCTATATTTCTGCAGAGATCATGGAGGGTGCGCGAGAAGGTAGAACGGTAGCGGATTTAATGTCATACGGTGCAACATTGTTGGCGCGCTCCCAGGTGATGGAGGGGGTGCCAGAGATGATCCCAGAGATTCAGGTCGAGGCGACCTTCCCCGATGGGACCAAGTTAGTAACCGTTCATCAACCGATTGTTTGAGGAGCTAAGCATGATACCTGGAGAAATTGAGACCTTAGAAGGTGATATAGAAATTAACCAAAATAGGACGTTAGTCACCATCGTCGTATGTAACGCAGGAGATCGGCCGATTCAAGTGGGCTCTCACTACCATTTTTATGAAACCAACTCAGCGCTTGAATTTGATCGGGAGCCAAGTAGGGGATTTCGTTTAAATGTTGCAGCTGGTACGGCTGTTCGATTTGAGCCAGGTCAAAAGAGAACGGTTGAGTTAGTCGCGTTTGGGGGAGATCGAAAAGTTTTTGGATTTAGGGGTCTGGTAATGGGAGATTTGACATGACTAATAAAATCGATCGTCGCGCTTATGCGGAGATGTTTGGCCCAACGGTTGGCGATCGTGTACGTTTGGCGGACACCGATTTATGGATTGAGGTCGAAGAAGATAAGACGATACCAGGGGAGGAAGTTAAGTTTGGTGGTGGAAAAGTCATTCGTGACGGAATGGGACAGGGTCAGAGACCTGCCGACGCGGTTGCGGACACAGTCATTACGAATGCTTTAATTGTTGACCATACGGGAATTATCAAAGCTGATATTGCGATAAAGGATGGTCGCATCAGTGGAATTGGTAAAGCAGGTAACCCAGATGTGCAACCAGGAGTTGACATCGTGATTGGTGCGGCGACGGAAATTATTGCAGGCGAGGGCTCTATCGTAACTGCTGGGGGAGTTGACGCTCATATTCATTTTATTTGTCCGCAACAGATTGAAGAAGCATTGTCTTCCGGTATCACTACGATGTTAGGCGGCGGAACAGGACCTGCTACGGGTACAAATGCTACAACTTGTACGCCTGGTCCTTGGCACATTTCGAGGATGCTTCAATCGGCTGATGCGTTTCCTATGAATCTAGGGTTCATGGGTAAAGGGAACGCGAGTTTACCACTGCCGTTGGAGGAACAAATCGCAGCGGGTGCTATGGGCCTGAAGTTACATGAGGATTGGGGCACCACGCCTGCGTCCATTGATAATTGCTTAACGGTAGCAGACGCTTTAGATGTTCAAGTTGCAATTCATACCGACACTTTGAATGAGTCAGGGTTTGTGGAGGATACCCTCGCTGCATTTAAGGACAGAGTCATACACACGTACCATACTGAGGGTGCGGGTGGAGGTCATGCTCCAGATATCATTAAAGCGTGTGGTTTTGCCAACGTCTTACCTTCTTCTACTAATCCGACACGCCCGTATACCGTCAATACAATAGACGAACATTTAGACATGTTGATGGTTTGCCACCATCTGGATCCAGCAATCGCAGAAGATGTTGCTTTCGCAGAATCAAGAATACGTCGTGAAACAATCGCAGCTGAAGACGTACTGCATGATTTGGGTGCGTTCAGCATGATAGCGAGTGATTCACAGGCCATGGGTCGAGTCGGAGAGGTTATTTGTCGGACGTGGCAAACGGCTCATAAAATGAAAGTTCAACGGGGCCCATTGCCTGAGGACTCTGATCGGTCTGATAATTTTCGCGTAAAGCGTTACGTGTCAAAATACACTATAAACCCAGCAATTACACATGGTGTTGCTCATGAGGTTGGTTCGATAGAAGTCGGTAAGTTAGCTGATATTGTGCTGTGGAAGCCGGCTTTTTTTGGCGTAAAACCCTCTATGATCTTAAAGGGAGGCGTTATTGCAATGTCCCTTATGGGGGACCCTAATGCCTCTATCCCTACGCCTCAACCGGTTCATTATCGATATATGTTCGGTGCTTATGGTGGGTCTATGAGTCACTCCTCGGTTACATTTGTGTCTCAAGCGGCTATTGATTCTAACGTTCGGGGCCAATTAAATCTGAATAAACGTCTTGTTCCCGTTCGTAATACGAGAACGATCTCCAAGGCATCAATGATTTTGAATACACTCCAGCCAAAAATAGAGGTTGATCCGCAAAATTATCATGTTTATGCGGATGGTGAATTGCTAACGTGTGAGCCAGCTACAGTACTGCCGCTGGCGCAGCGATACTTCTTGTTTTAAATCATGTTGGTTATTACAAAACGAGCAGACACTACCTCAACCGTGGATGTGGAAGTTTCACTTACGTTTGATGTGAGAAAAAAATCTCGATTTAAGACATTTAGTGTCGACGGCGAAGAAGTGGGTATATTTCTGGAGCGGGGTGCAATTCTTTCCGGTGGTGATTGTTTGATGAGTGAGGATGGGAGAGTAGTCCGAGTTGTCGCTAAGGATGAATTACTGCTTCAGATCAACCGGGGATCATCACGATCTCTTGCGCAGCTTGCATATCACCTTGGTAACCGTCACGTCTCAATAGAGATTGACGTGGATTCATTACGTATTGCGTACGATGAGGTTTTGAAAGATATGGTTGAAGGTTTGGGTGCTCAAACGCTAGCAGTTACGGCTCCCTTTCATCCCGAGAGCGGAGCCTACGGTGGTGGACACAGTCATGGATCAGAGCATGGAAAAGGTCGAGGACCAATAATTCATGAATTCACCCCTTTGACCGATTTGAGTGTCGATGATGACGCGTAACAATCTGATGAATATGCTGAGGCTTTCTAGCCAATCCTTACCTACCGGGGCGTTCAGTTATTCTCAGGGAATGGAGTGGTTGGTAGATACGCAACGAATTCATAATGAGTCAACAGTGTACGAGTGGGTCGCATCAATCCTTCTAGGGCCATATGCGAACTATGAGCTGCCTATTCTGCGAGAGATGTTTGATGCTTGGAATCGTGTTGATCACCAAGCTATTGAAGTACTTAATCTGGATTATTTGAGTTCTAGAGAGACCGTTGAGATACAAAAAGAGACGTTGCAGATGGGATACGCTCTTCGGGCGGTCATCCGAGAGATGGACACTGCTGCTAATCACTCAACTGAATTCTTATCGCAATTAGATAATTTAAGTTTCCCTGTTGGATTCTCTTTTTGCTGTAATCAAAATGGTTTATCAGTCGATGAAATGCTGACGAGTTATGTGTGGTCTTTCATTGAGAATCAAATTCTCGTTGCCATCAAGGCAGTGCCGCTTGGACAGAGTGCCGGCCAGAGACTTTTGAATGTGCTGATACCCGCAGGGGATGAGGCAGTTCGGACATCACTCTTGGTCGACGTAAATGATTGGTCAAATTTTTCGCCATTACAGGCCATAGCAAGCGCGAAACACGAAACGCAGTATTCGAGATTGTTTAGATCGTGACACTAATAAATATAAATGAATAGGAGTGATTTTATGGCGTCTTCCCCTTTAAGAGTTGGTATTGGTGGTCCCGTTGGATCAGGTAAAACTGCCTTAACTTTAGCGTTGTGTAAGGGCATGAGAGATAAATACGAGATTGCAGTGGTCACTAATGATATCTACACGAAAGAAGATGCTGATTTTTTGGTGCGCAACGGTGCGCTCACTCCAGATCGGATCATAGGAGTCGAGACGGGTGGTTGCCCGCATACGGCGATTCGTGAGGACGCGTCGATTAATCTTGAAGCTGTGGGGCGCCTTAGCAACCGCTTCGATTTAGATGTTGTTTTTATTGAAAGTGGCGGTGACAATTTAGCCGCTACATTTTCGCCTGAATTGTCTGATTTAACAATTTATGTCATTGATGTATCTGCTGGAGAAAAAATACCTAGAAAGGGTGGCCCAGGTATCACCAAGTCAGATCTGTTAGTCATAAATAAGATAGATTTAGCTCCGATGGTCGGTGCTTCTCTCGAAGTGATGGAGAGAGACGCGCGTAGGATGCGGGGTGACAAACCATTTATTTTTAGCAACTTGAAAATAGCTCAAGGATTAACCGAGATAACTGAGTTCGTTGTTGAGGAAGGCATGCTTGGTCGGTTGCAACGGGTTTAGCGTGTAAAACTTATCAGCATCACTGGCATGAAAGTTTAAGGTGGTCGTAGTAATATCTTGATATCACAACTAGGAGGGTTCTAATGATTGATGTCAAGTGTTCCAAACGGTTTCTCGTCCCCATTTTTGCAGTACTGTTCTTGTCCAGTTGCGGTGGACCAGATGTCGCACAGCTCCTTGACGATGCTTTAGTCGGTGAGCATCGCACTCCTGCCTACGCTGAGCGAGATGAGTTCCGACATCCAAAAGAGACGCTGCTCTTCTTCGGTTTAAAACCAGAAAGTTCTGTAGTCGAAATCACGCCCGGGTTTGGTTGGTACGCTGAGATTCTGGCCCCCTTTCTTAGCGCTAATGGACAGTATTACTACACTTCCTATACGTTGGATGAGGATATCAATCCTTACTTTATTAAAGTAGAAAAGGCATTTAAAGAAAAAATTGCGCTGAACCCTGATATTTACGAGAAACTAACTTGGGTTCATTTCGACTCAAGTCAGCCTGCGTTCGCGCCGGATGGTCCCGTTGACATAGTTCTGACATTCAGAAACGTGCATAACTGGGCAAAATCTGGAGCTACTGAATCAATGTTTGCTGGCTTTGCCCAGGCGCTCAAGCCGGGCGGTGTTCTCGGTCTTGTAGAGCATAGAGCGAAACCAGGAACACCGTTAGAGGACCAGATTCGCAGTGGCTACATGACAGTCGAATATGTTGTTCAAATGGCAAAAAATGCTGGCTTTCGTTTAGATGCCTCTTCCGAGATTAATGCAAACTCTAAGGACACTACCGATCATCCGAGCGGTGTTTGGAACTTATTGCCGAACCTCAGAAATGTAGCGGAGGAAGACAAAGCTGCGATTGTAGCGATTGGAGAGTCCGATCGAATGACCTTGAGGTTTGTTAAAGAGTAAGTTGGTTGAACATTAGTTTTCGTAACATGAAATTGAAAGATTAAAGATGCTAACTGACATAGAAATTGCCCAACAGGCTAAGTTAAAACGGATCGCTGAGATTGCCACGCAACGGTTGGGTATTCCTGAGGAGCATGTGGAGCCTTATGGGCATTACAAAGCTAAATTGACCAATGAATTTGTCGCGAGTTTAAAAGACAAACCTGACGGTAAATTAATTTTGGTCACAGCCATCAGCCCGACTCCAGCAGGTGAAGGGAAAACTACGACAACAGTAGGGCTTGGCGATGCGATGAATTCTATCGGTAAGGATGCGCTGATTTGTTTAAGGGAGCCGAGCTTGGGGCCGGTTTTTGGAATGAAAGGTGGTGCTGCCGGTGGTGGATTCGCGCAAATTGTACCGATGGAGGACATTAATCTTCACTTCACGGGTGATTTTAATGCCATACAGTTAGCGAATAATTTGTTGGCAGCGATGCTCGATAATCATATCCATCACGGAAATGATTTAGGTATTGATGTGCGTCGTATCACATGGAAACGTGTAGTAGACATGAATGATCGGGCGCTCCGCTCCATAGTTGTCTCTCTGGGTGGGCCGGGTAACGGTTATCCACGTGAAGATGGGTTCGACATCGTAGTTGCGTCTGAAGTGATGGCGATTCTGTGCCTCGCAGAATCCATGACGGATTTAAAAGAACGTTTGGGTCGTATTGTCGTGGCGTATACCCGAGAGAAAAAACCAGTTCTTGCTGCTGAGCTCGAGGCACATGGCGCCATGGCTGTCTTGTTAAAAGATGCTGTGAAGCCAAATTTGGTTCAAACTTTAGAAAATAATCCAGCGATTATTCATGGTGGACCATTCGCTAACATCGCTCATGGATGTAATTCAGTGATTGCGACGAGGACATCACTCAAGTTGGCTGATTACGTGATCACAGAAGCTGGGTTCGGTGCAGATCTCGGTGCAGAGAAATTCATTGATATCAAGTGTCGAAAATCTGGGTTGAGACCAGATGTGGTTGTGCTTGTGGCCACGATTCGAGCGTTAAAGTTTCATGGAGGTATCGCGTTAGCGGAGTTAAACCAAGAAAACTTAACAGCGCTGGATGCGGGTTTCGCAAATTTGGAACGCCATGTCAATAACATGCGTAACGTCTTTAATCTGCCTTGTGTGGTGTCGATTAATCATTTCACCCATGACTCGGATGCTGAAATAAAATTGCTTCAAGAGCGATGCGATGCGCTTGGTGTGTCGGTGGTTGTGTCCAAGCACTGGGCAGAGGGTGGTAAGGGTGCGCAAGCGCTGGCGCACAAAGTTATCGATATTATTGAGAATGAAAAATCTGAGCTTACATTTGCTTACGAAGATGAGGATAGTCTTGAGCAAAAAATAGAATCAATTGCGACAAAGATTTATGGAGCTGCTGATGTTAAGTTTGATACGAAAGCCAAAATCAGACTTGCCGAGCTTGAGAAGGAAGGCCATGGGGCATTGCCAGTCTGTATCGCCAAAACGCAGTATTCCTTTTCCATTGATCCTAGCCTCAAAGGTGCGCCAACTGGGCATACGCTAACCGTGCGTGAGATTCGACTATCTGCTGGTGCAGGGTTTGTCGTCGTAGTATGTGGAGACGTCATGACGATGCCTGGTTTGCCGAAGGTTCCTGCGGCTACTCGCATTGATTTGAGCGCAGATGGGAAAGTTGTTGGGTTGTTTTAATGTTTGGATGTCTCGCATGACATCGGGTCGAGAGCCGTTACGATGAGCGCGCCCACAATTACTGCGCTCACAAAGCCCGAGGGGATCAGCAGTCACGCGCGAGACATTGCTTGGGTTGAGACGAACATTCCATGTCAGGTCGCCTGTCCCGCGGGAACCGATATTCCCGGATATATAGAGGCGATCAATAATGGAAAATTAGACGAAGCCTACGCCATCAATTTTAGAGACAACGTATTTCCTGGTGTTCTTGGGCGTGTGTGCTCAAGGCCATGTGAGAGTGCATGCAGGCATGGCCGACCCTCTCTCGGTGAGTCTGTAGCCATTTGTGCGCTCAAAAGGTCATCTGCTGATCTGGGTGGCTCGCTCACTATTCGACCAAACATAAAATCATCCAGTGGATATCGCGTGGCAGTTGTCGGAGCAGGCGTCGCTGGGCTTGCTGCTGCTAGAGACCTAGCGTTGGAGGGGCACAAGGTTATTGTTTATGACAAGCACCGTCGCCCTGGAGGCATGATGGTGCAAGGGATTCCGTCATTTCGATTGCCAAGAGATGTGGTTGACTATGAGATTAATCAAGTCTTATCTCTCGGAATTGAGCTCAAATGTGGTGTCAGTATTGGTGATGATCAAAGTCTCGATGTACTTGTAGACTCACATGATGCGGTCGTTCTTGCTGCGGGAACTTTAAGTGGTAACCGTTTAGATGTTCAGGGTGCTAACTTGCCTGGAGTTGAGCACGGCCTAGAGTTTCTGATGATGGTTAATGAGCAAGGGCGACAACGGATAGGATCTAATGTTGTGGTGATCGGTGGTGGGTACACGGCAATGGATTGCGCCCGGACCGCCATTAGATTAGGGGCAGAGACTGCTGTGTATTACCGTCGTGGGTCTCAGGATATGGTTGTCTTGCCTGGTGAGGTTCAAGAGTTGTTGAATGAGACCGGGTCAATGAATTACTTTAAAACCCCTAGCCAATTTCGTGGCGTTCAATCGATTCAACAAGTCTCTTTGGCGAACACGAGTATTCATACGGAACACGGGAAGCCGATCATTCGTATAGATACGGGTAGTTCCATTGATATTGATGTAGATAGTGTAATTTTAGCTACAGGTCAAACCGCAGATACAGACTGGATTTCAGGACGCGTCAGAGAAGCTATCTTAAATGAGCAAGGTGACGTTTCGGTAGTCCAAGGCGCGCTTACGCCAGATCCTAAAGTATTTGTGGCGGGAGACTTTGCTACCGGTGCCACAACGCTGATAGATGCAATAGCCCATGGGCGGAAAACCGCTTCACTTGTGACGCGATTCCTCACCGGGCAGGATATATCCAGTAGGAAAGTTCAGATTGAAAAAAAACGTTATGGTGTTGATTTTGAAGGAGGGCGATTTTTCCGAACTCAAGAGATGAATGTGATTCCAATTACTCCGGTACCAACACTCGACTTGTCAGATAGACAAGGAAGCAGGGAGGTGGAGCTGGGATACAACCATGGGACAAGCCAAGAGGCCGGTAAGCGATGCTACTTATGTCATTACAAGTTTGAAATTGACAATAGATTATGCGTGCTTTGTGATGAATGCATAAAGGTGAAGCCTACAGAGGGCTGCATCGTACCCGTTTCGGATCTAGAGGTTGACGATGAAGGGGGCGTTGTCAAATATAAGCATCTGCAAAAAGGCGAATCGGATTCTCTCTACTATAATCAGTTGTGGATTGATCAAGATAAGTGTATCCGTTGTGGCCAATGTGAGGCGGTATGCCCGGTAGGTGCGATATCAATTCAAAAGGTGAGTTTTATTAAAGTTTAGTGACGATACTTTTCATTCGGTTTGCTACGCTTTATACTAAATTCATAACTCATAACTCATAACTCATAACTCATAACTCATAACTCATAACTCAGGAGCTCACCCCGTTGGTTGGTGTGACAGTTCTCGAAACGCGAATTTCATCCATAACGATGGAGGTAGAGCGTGGCATTTGTATTGGCACTTGATGCGACTGGAGTCCCCAGTCGATGGCTGCATGTAGAGAATGCGATCACCTATCATGCTCGAGGTATGGTGGCTTGGTCGCTAGGCGATGCGATTGCCACATTTCGTGGTGGGGTGTCGCGTCTAACCGGTGAGCGATCCGAGATTCAGACCCAAAGTATTATTGCGATTAAAGGCTCAGTCGATAGATTTACGGGCAATCCACATCCCTCCTTGACCAATAGCGCTTTGTTTTCTCGTGATCGTAAAATCTGCGCGTATTGTGGTGACCAATATCGAGAAAGGGAACTCTCACGCGATCACGTTACTCCCGTTCATGCGGGTGGTGAAGATAAATGGATGAACGTCGTTACGGCCTGCCGACCTTGTAATATCCGAAAGGGTGGGCGTAACCCGCATCAGGCGAAAATGCCTTTGTTGTTTTTACCGTATATTCCTAATAGATATGAGCATCTAGTTTTGCAAAATAGAAAAATATTGCAAGATCAGGCTGAATATTTAATGGCAAAGGTGCCGAAGTATAGTCGTCTGCATGATTAGAATAAATACAGCATCTTGTTGAGATAGGTGGTTTCTTGAAAAAAATTATATTCATATTTTTTGTTTTTACAGTTTTGATCGGTTGTAAATCTAATCCGATTTCTGGGCGTGCACAGTTTATGTTGGTGCCAGAAGGTATGGCCATTAGTGAGTCGAATAAGGCGTATAAAGCAATGCTTACGCCAATCAAGAAAGAAGGGAAGCTTAACGGTGATCCGGCAATGCTTGAGCGGGTGCAAAACATCACCAGTCTTTTGGTAGCGCAGGCAGTGGTCTACCGACCTGACGCTAGAAATTGGAATTGGTCTGTGCAAGTCATTGATGAGCCAGAGGTCATCAATGCCTGGTGTATGGCTGGAGGAAGGATGGCGATCTATTCAGGACTCATCACCAAGCTTGAAGCGACCGATGATGAAATCGCTCAAGTGATGGGTCATGAAATCTCACACGCATTGCTGTCACACACCCGTGAACGGATGTCTCGTGCTTTGGCCATGCAGTTGGGTATTACTGCAATTTCTATTGCTCTGTTAGATGAACAATATGGTGGTATTGCCGTGCAGGGCACAGCTCTTGCGGCGATTGTTGCGCTGGAGTTACCTAATAGCCGGACTGCAGAGAGTGAGAGTGATCGAGTGGGTATTGAAATCGCAGCGAAAGCTGGTTTCGATCCGAGAGCAGCCGTTACATTATGGAAAAAAATGGCTGATGAGAGTGGACAAAAAGATTCACGTTTCGATTTTCTATCGACGCATCCCGCGCCAGTTAAACGGATGGAAGAGTTAGAGGTCTTAACTCAGGCAATGCTTCCGTACTATGAAAACAAGTCTCCCAGACCTGTCCATCCTGTAAGCGCAGGAGACATCTAAAATTTCGATATAACACTTCTAGTCAAATCAGGTGTCCTGACGGAAGGTGGCATGCTGAGCCTCAGAGCGCATAAAAAGAGGCACCCGAAGGTGCCTTTAAAGTCCTCATCAGAAATCTCGAATGAGGATATAGGGGATTGTACAAGGTGCCGGAGTTTGAAAGCAGCAAATACAAGTAGATGGACTGGTGGAAAATGAGAAGGTTCCCAAAAACGTGTGAATTGATTTTTTAAAGTTTCCGGCTGATGATTTCTTTCATGATTTCATCTGTCCCACCATAAATGCGTTGTACCCTAGCATCAGAAAACATACGGCCAATGAGGTATTCGTCCATGAAGCCATAACCTCCATGGAGTTGGACGCAATCATCAATCAGTAGATTCTGTTGTTGGGCCAACCATAGTTTTGCTGCTGAGGCAGTTTCCGTATCTAATGATCCGGTGAGTATTTTGTTGATGCAGTCGTCTACAAATGCTCGTGCAACTTTCAATGTGGCAACCATATTGGCCAAAACGAATCGTGTGTTTTGCTTGTTGATTAGAGGTTCACCAAAGACTGCCCGGTTCCTGACGTACTCCACGGTAAGTTGATAGGCCCCTTCCATGGCTCCCATAGCCATATCTGCAATTAATAAACGTTCATAGGGGAGGTCTGCCATGAGCTGATAAAGCCCTCGACCGGGAGTTTCACCTAGAACTTCACGGTTACTGAGATTGATATTGTCGAAAAAAAGTTCTGAAGTATCTTGCGCTTTGAGGCCTATTTTTTTCAATCGATTTCCAACCGAATAGCCTTGGTGCTTTTTGGTTTCAATGATGAAGATGGAGAATTTTCCGTGATCTTCCGTTGTATCCATTTTGGCAAACACTAAAACCAATTCTGCTAAATAACCATTAGTGATAAATGTTTTTGAGCCGTTGAGCGTGAAGTGCTTGCCGTTTGAGGTTGCCTTAGTGCGAATTCCTCTTAGGTCTGACCCCGCATCAGGTTCAGACATCGCGATAGCACCAATAAGTTCGCCTTGAGCTAGCTTGGGAAGATATTGCTGCTTCTGCTCTTCGGTTCCATGATTAAGAAAGTAGTGCGCAACGATGCTGTGAACGGAAGGGCTCATGCCGGTTAGGCCGCGATGTCCCATCGCCTCGTAAAGAATGGCTTCGTGTCTAAAATCGCCACCACCACCACCGTATTCGATTGGTATGTCAGTGCATAAGATGCCAATCTGTCCGGCTCGTCTCCAGATGTCATGGCCAACGTGACCTCGTTGTCTAGATTCCTCATCATAAGGAACCATTTCGGTGTCTAGGAAACGCTCAACCGTATTTTTGTAAGTGGTTAATTCCTCATTGAGCCAAGATGGTTGAAAGTCGTAAGGCATGTTGATCAGTAGGTCTGGCAGTTTTCGAAAATGGTGACGTTGGCCATGCCGCCACCTTCGCACATGGTTTGAAGACCTAACTTCCCTCTATGGGCTCTGAGGGCATGTATCAGTGTCGTGGCTAATTTTGTTCCCGAGCTCCCTAGAGGGTGTCCAAGAGCAATGGCCCCACCATGCACATTCAGTTTTTTGTGATCCACTTGGGTCGCCCTAAGCCAAGCTAGTGGAACTGAGGCGAAGGCTTCGTTCACTTCATATAAGTCGATATCATCCGCGGAGAGATTTGTCTTTTTGAACGCATGAGCTGTTGCTGGAATCGGGGCTTCAAGCATGATGATGGGGTCATGCCCAATCACCGACATATGACGTATCTGAACCAGTGGCTCGACGCCAAGTAGCTTTAATCCTTTATCGTTACAAACAATAACGCCACTCGCGCCATCACAAATTTGACTGGCTGTGGCGGCAGTGATTTTTCCATTCTCGAGAATAGGGTTCACACCAGCAATGCCCTCAAGCGTTGCGTCAAACCTAATTCCCTGGTCCGTGGCATGAGACTCCCCAGTCAAGTTCCCTTCTGCGTCTTTTACGTTGATGGGTACAATTTCTCGCTTGAAAGCACCATGTGTGACGGCTTCTGTCGCTCGCCTGTGACTTTCTAGAGCATACTCATCCAGTTCCTGTTTTGATATTCCGTAATGCTTGACCAGCATTTCAGCGCCATCAAATTGGCTGAATTCAACGTTGGGATAGCGTTTTTGAAGGTTCGGACTCATGTAGTGACCCATGCCATTTTTCTTAGGCAGAGTGATCGTTGAAAACATGGGAGTCCTAGTCATACTTTCAACCCCGCCTGCGACGACCACGTCCATACTTCCTGACATGACAGCCTGAGCTGCAAAGTGCAATGCTTGTTGTGACGATCCGCATTGTCGATCGACACTCGTGGCAGGAACCGACTCCGGTAATTGTGACGCCAAAACTATATTTCGAGCTACGTTCATGCCTTGTTCTCCGATTTGACTCACGCTGCCCATAATGACGTCTTCAATCACGTCAGGAGGGCAATCAATATCTTTCAACAGAGCATTAATAACATGTGCACCCAGATCGACCGGGTGCCAATTCGATAGGTTGCCACCTCGACGACCGCCTGCCGTTCTAAGGGCTGATACAACGTATGCATTATTCATAAGCAGCTCTTCTTTTTATGACAACGTACTGATTATTATAATAAATAATTTTAACAAGATATTTCAGGTCACTTGGGTACATCTGTCTCGGCGAATCATGCGAATAACTAACGAACCCTTTTAAATCATACCTTTCCGAGAAGAGATTGATTGAGTGACTGCAAGGCTTGTTATAAACAATAATGAAGCAACCGCCTGATGAGCTACGCCTAGAATTATGGGGACACCCATAACCAGCGTTGATATGCCGAGTGTGATTTGCAGAATGAGTAGTACTAACATTAAGTTTGAAAAGTTTTTGGCGCGAATCGATACCTCTCTTCGTCGTAACTTAAACCAAAAGACAGGAATCAATCCGGCAAGAATGTAGGCAATGATTCGATGGTCAAATTGTACCGTGGTCATATTCTCAAAGAAGTTAGTCATAAATGGTGAGAGCATGAAAAGGCCTGACGGAATAAAACTATCTCCCATTAACGGAAAGGTGTTGTAAATAAGTCCCGCTCTCAGTCCAGCCACGAATCCGCCGGACAAAACCATAATGAATAACACGAGGTTAATAAGGATTGATGCTTTGTACATGCTCCTCGCTGGAGTGTATAAATTAATCTTCGAAGGGTAGAGCACCGATAGCGCCGTCCAAGTAATTGCCCCAAAAATTAGAAATGCTATTCCGAGGTGGGCTGTTAAGCGATATTGGCTGATATTAGGGTCATCGACGAGCCCGCTTGCGACCATGTACCAACCCATTCCTCCCTGGAGTCCGCCCAGCGCGAATATGCCCAGCAAGCGAGCGACTAAATTGCTATTGAGGCGTCTCGTAAATAAGAAGTAAGCAAAAGGTATAAAAAAGACTAAGCCAATGAGGCGTCCCAGCAATCTATGGAAATATTCCCACCAAAAGATCACTTTGAATTCACCCAATGACATGCCGTAGTTGATTAGCTGGTACTCAGGGCTGCTTTTGTACGCATCAAAAACTTGGATCCAGTTTGCATAATTCAGAGGTGGGATTGTACCTACAAGTGGCGCCCATTCGACGATCGATAAGCCTGAGTGAGTCAGGCGTGTTGCGCCTCCAACAATGATCATACAAAAAACCATAAACCCACAAATTGCCAACCAGCTGACAACTTGTTTTTGATGGATAGCTTGAAGTTTTTCCATGTTTTTTAAATCCCTATAGATCGTCAGAATTCGACTTGATCTCGGCCTTTAAGTTTCAACATAGATCGAGCTTCGTCTGGCGTTGCAGTTTGGAGTCCTAAGTCTTCCATGATTCTCTTAATTTTGGCGACTTGTTCAGCATTGGATTTTGCAAGTGTTCCTTTGCTACCCCATAAACTATCTTCCAGACCAACCCGTACGTTGCCACCCATCACGGCAGACTGAGCGGCAACATACATCTGATTGCTGCCAGCGCCGAGCACTGACCATAAGTAATCGTTCCCAAACAATCGGTCTGCTGTGCGTTTCATATGCATGACATCTTCAGCATGAGGGCCTATGCCGCCACGTAAACCAAACACGGATTGAATCAGGAATGGAGGCTTAATCAGGCCGCGATCAATAAAATGTGCCGCGGTATACAGGTGTCCAATGTCATAGCATTCAATTTCGAATCGGGTATTGTTGTTACCACATGATTCTAAAATGTATGCGATGTCTTTAAATGTATTTTTAAAAATACGATCGTCGGATTCTTCTAAATAAGGTCTCTCCCAATCATGCTTGAAATCCTTGAATCGATTCAACATCTCGTAGAGTCCAAAGTTCATGGAGCCCATATTTAAAGAGGCCAGTTCGGGTTTTAATTGCAGTGCTGGCTGCAATCTTTCTTCGACACTCATGGTCGGGGCGCCACCTGTGGTGATGTTGACGACAACATCACTATTTTTCGTAATTGTCTGTAAAAATTGACGAAACATATCAGGGTCTTGGGTTGGTCTCCCATCTTTCGGGTCTCTGGCATGTAAGTGGACGATGGCTGCCCCGGCTTCAGCGGCACCTATCGCGGCCTCAGCAATTTCTTCTGGTGTAACTGGAAGGTAGGGCGACATTGAAGGTGTGTGTATTGAACCCGTCACAGCACACGTAATAATTACTTTATTAGCCATAATATTCCTTGGGTACTAGTTGTTATTTAGAAGTCGCGTTAAAGCACTCGATATTCAAGCGCAAAACCTGATACTGAGTGAAAAAAGACTAACATAAAAAATATTTCTTTTAGCTAATCATGTGATTTGGTATTTCTTTTGTGAGCAATAAGTGCCATCAAGCGTTGATCCCTCCAGGATTCTCTTTCCCGAATTTCTGAAAACGGCATGATATCTCTGCGCTGAGCCTCTACCTTCTTTACTAACTCTTCGGTCCAGTTGGGGTAGTTGATGTTGCTCATCATTTCTGAATAAGCATCGCCGAATCGTGCTGCATAATCGGCAATTCCACCGGGTGCGTTAAGGTCGATAGTCTCGAAAGGTCCCATAAATGCCCATCTAAGCCCCAAGCCGTCTTTTATGGTTTTGTCCAAGTCTTCTACTGAAACATAATCCTCATCGACTAGACGCCAAGCTTCTCGCAATAATGCCGCTTGTAGTCTGTTGAGAATAAAACCCGCCACTTCTTTTTTGACAATAATCGGCGCTTGTCCGACTGATTGATGAAGGTCGTACGTCTTTTGCGTGACCTCAGAGCTGGTCCATGGCGACGGAGAGACTTCGACGATCGGTGCGATGTGTGGCGGATTGACCGGGTGAGCCACAATACATCGATGTCGACCTGCTAAGTGTTCGCTAAATAACGATGTTTGTATGGTCGATGTCGAACTTGCGAGAATGCAGTGCTCGGGTGCGAATTGGTCTAATGAGCTGAAGACTCCTTTTTTGATGTCAAGATTTTCCGAGGTGTTCTCTTGCACATAATCAGCGTTTGATACTGCTTCCTCAATCGATTGGGCAGGTGTGATACGAAGGAGAATTTTTTCGGGGTCTTCATCAATCAAGCCATATTTTTTGAGATCAGCCAGTCCATGGCCAATTAAGTCAATTGCTTGCGCGACCGCACCGTTGACGTTGTCGTAGAGCATGACTGGATGGTTAGCCCTGGCGAACACGATGGACCATGCGCGACCGATGAGCCCTGAACCGATGATGGCAATATTTTTCATTTTTATCCCTATAACTGTAAGAGTATTAGTCGGTTTATAGAACGTTATTTGAAGACCTTATAACTATGTTTTTCTTATAAAATGATACTCGTTTTAGATGTTTTAGGATTGCCTTTTATCCATTGCGTCACGTGGGATAATTTGTAATACAGGGTATGATCTAGTGCGTGTCATTTAGCGAAGTATATTGTTGGTTAGGGCCCACAGTCAGTGGACGGTCTGATGTGTGATTATGATCTGCTGTATCGAGGTAAAAGTGAATTCTAAATCAGTCAAAATGGACCATAAGAATCTAATGTTAAATATCTTGGCGATTGAGACCTCCACAGAGATGTGTTCAGTTGCTTTGTCGGTCGGTGGAGAACTGACTTTTTCAGAAAAGCATGTCGGTCAAAAGCACTCAGAAGAAGTGTTGCCTATGATCGACCAACTGATTTTGAAATCAGACATAGTTCTTAATCAGATCGATGTCATTGGCTTTGGTGCTGGCCCAGGCTCGTTCACGGGGGTACGTCTAGCCTGTGGTGTTGCTCAAGGGCTTGCATTTGGCTTAAGCGTGCCGGTAGTTCCGGTCTCCTCTTTGGAGGCGCTTGCTCAAGCAACTAATTTTGACCGCGTGTTGATATGTCAAGATGCGCGGATGAATCAGGTGTATGCCGCGGCATATGAGAGAAAAGGTGATATTTGGTCACCTTTAACCGAGCCATATGTGTGCGACCCACAAGATGTCACTGTGCCGTTGGGTGGACGTTGGGTTGTATGCGGCAGTGGTCTTTCTTCCTATGCAGAGGCGTTTGAGTCTCATTTTGGTTTATCTGGGCCAACGGTAAATGTTGACTACGTTAGTCCTTCAGCGAGAGAAGTCTTACTCATTACTGAACGAGAATATAAAAATGGTCAGTATGTCTCAGCGGAGAATGCGGCTCCGATGTATGTTCGCAATAAGGTGGCACTTACGTTAGATGAACAAGCCTCTCGATAACTTAAATCTGCTCGTTAGACCGATGTTAGAGATGGACTTGCCGTCGGTTCTAAAAATAGAGAAAGTGATTTATGCGTACCCGTGGACGCATGGAAATTTTAGCGATTGTTTGGCTTCTGGATATCGATGCTATGTTTTGATCTGCGATGGTAAGCTCATTGCTTACGCAGTCCAGATGACAATATTGGACGAGATGCATCTGCTCAACTTGACCGTGGCCGCTGGTTTTCAGAAAAAAGGGTTTGGTCGTTATTTTTTAGAGTCGCTCGTTAGGGACGCACTCGCATTTCAGGCGGTTAAGATGATTTTGGAAGTTAGACGTTTCAATTACGCCGCTATATATTTGTATGAATCATTAAACTTTGAACAAATTGGATTGCGTAAGAATTATTATCCAGCTCGAAATGGTCGAGAAGATGCAATTGTGATGGAGATGTTGTTTTGAGCACGAGGGAAGAAATTTTGAAGGAGCTTGGCATAACACCCATCTGGAAGCTGAGTAAGGGTTCTTATGCTACCTCTAGCGTCGAAACTCGGGATAGTGTGTCATCCCAACTTTTGCTTAAGACTGGTGCTTTTGCGAAGGCTGGGCAGTTAAGCAAAGGCTTGGTTGGTAAAGGTGAGTCTAGTGTTTTGTTGGAGTCCGGCAGTCGTGTTGTTCTGGGATCAGGTGACCGCCAAGCGGAGTGGTTGTTCGTTGGAGAGACGCAAGGAGTAGAAGAGAGTTTATCGGGTGATTCTTTCTCAGGAGAGGCGGGAAAACTTTTCGACAACATGTTGTCTGCAATCCATTTACGCAGGAATGACAAAGTCTATTTATTGAGTGTCGTGCAGCGCCGAATTCCAAATGACCAAGAGTCTGGCCATCAAGAGAGTGTGTCTTGCGCTGATTTTCTCGAACAACAGGTTCGATCTATTCAACCCTCAGTCATCGTGGTGTTGGGCAAACTTGCTGCAGAGCGTCTTATCGGACTCGATCGAGATTTTTCTGATTACCGTCAAATGACGTATAAGTGTTGGGGCGTGAATCTTATTACGACTTATCATCCCCAGCATTTATTAGATAATCCGAAAGATAAAGCTGATGCGTGGAAAGATCTTTGTTTCGCTATCGATGTAATGAACAGGGCTGAGCGTGCTAGCGCACCGGTGAGCTAAAACCAATGATGAGTTCAAGACCCATTCAAGCCATAATCAATCGGGAGGCGATGCGTCACAATGTCTCGATAATTCAAAAGCTATCGGGGAAATCGAAAGTTTTTGGTGTGGTCAAGGCAGATGGATATGGACATGGATTGAGTCGTATTTATCCCGCTCTTGCTCAGCTTGACGGGTTGGCGGTTATTGAGATGGATGCGGCTGCTTACTTGAGGGGGCAGGACGCTTGTCGCCCTATACTATTGCTTGAAGGTGTTTTTAGTCTTGAAGAGTTGAGACATGCTGCGAATCTTAAGCTTGATTTAGTCGTCCACAATGTTGAGCAGATTACCTTGCTCGAAAAATGTGGATTAGCGCATTCATTTCATGTGTTCTTAAAAATAAATACAGGCATGAATCGTCTGGGCATTGCAGTTGATCAGGCAGTTCAATGTTATGAAGCGCTTTGTCGATTGCCTGCGGTTGAGCGGGTGACGGCGATGACTCATTATGCTGAAGCTGATACGGCTAGAGGTGTTGATTGGCAGAACGAAAAACTTTTAGAAGCGCTCGGGCCTCTGAGTATTCCCGTCTCAAGGAGTAACTCGGCAGCATTGATTCGTTTTGGTGCTGATAATGAGAGTTGGATTCGACCTGGAATCGTGCTCTATGGCGCATCACCTATTACGGATGTTCCTGCTAGCTCACTGGGATTAAAACCTGTGATGACGCTTAAATCCGGAATAATTGGGGTACAAGAACTCAACTCGGGTGACCGGGTGGGCTACGGTGGCATGTTCACAGCAAGGCGAAATATGAAGGTCGGAATTGTTGCTGGAGGATATGGTGATGGTTATCCCCGATCGATCCCTAATGGCAGCCCGGTGATGGTTGATGGTATTCGTGTGTCCACGGTAGGAAGGGTTTCGATGGACACGTTTGCGGTCGACTTAACTGATGTCCCGGCCGCAGGTGTTGGCTCAAGTGTCGTGCTATGGGGAGAGGGGCTACCTGTTGAGGAGGTCGCCCATCAGGCCGGAACTATTGGTTACGAGCTATTGACTCGAGTGACTGCTCGAGTTCCTTTTGTGTGCGCTGACTGAAATGGTGGTTACCAATCGTGGCATAGATATAATGGCTTATGAGCAAATCTAAGACGGCATTTTTGTGTTCCAGTTGTGGCGAGCAGACTCAAAAGTGGGCTGGGCAGTGCCCCCATTGTCATGAGTGGAACGTACTCAAGGAAACGACGGTCACTCGAGGTGGAGAGCGGTATCAGCCCTTAAATAATACCAACAGTTTGATCCCGATAGGGGAGATCGAGGCCACAGAGGAGGCGAGGTTTTCGACCCATAGCAGCGAGTTGGATCGGGTGCTGGGTGGTGGTCTTGTGAGGGGTGGTGTGGTTCTTATCGGGGGTGACCCAGGAATCGGAAAGTCGACCTTGTTACTCCAAGCCATGAGTGCGATGAGTGAGCACCATAAGGCCATTTATGTCAGTGGTGAAGAGTCATCGCAACAAATTGGACTCAGAGCGCAACGATTGGATTTGAAGTCAGATAAATTGTTGCTGCTATCAGAAATTCAACTGAACAGAATCCTAGATACCCTAACTCGAGAGAAGCCTGATGTTGCAGTCATCGATTCAATTCAGACAGTGTATTCAGAGGACATACAGCCCGCACCGGGCAGTGTGTCGCAGGTTAGAGAGTGCGCAGCGCAACTGACGCGCTTCGCTAAAGCAAGTGGCACAACATTGTTATTGGTCGGTCATGTGACGAAAGAGGGAGCTATTGCCGGACCTCGTGTGCTTGAGCATATTGTGGACACGGTTTTGTATTTTGAGGGAGATGCTCACTCGAGTTTTCGTTTGGTTCGTTCGATTAAAAATCGTTTTGGGGCAGCTAATGAACTTGGTGTTTTTGCCATGACAGATCGAGGGTTACGGGGTGTGTCTAATCCATCTGCGTTATTTTTGTCACAGCATGAAAAAGAAGTTGCTGGCTGTTGCGTCATGGTGACGCAAGAGGGTAGCCGTCCTCTTTTGGTCGAGTTGCAGGCACTTGTTGATACGTCTCATTCGGCGAATTCAAGGCGACTTACTGTTGGGCTTGAGCAAAATAGATTGGCGATGCTGCTAGCGGTGCTGCACCGACACGCGGGTATAGCAGCGTTCGATCAAGATGTTTTTGTTAATGCGGTTGGCGGTGTAAGAATCAATGAGCCGGCATCGGATTTGCCCGTGATTTTGGCGATCGTGTCGTCATTGAGAGGCAAAGTGGTGGGTGGTAAAACCGTAGCGTTTGGTGAGATCGGTTTGTCTGGTGAGGTCAGAGCGGTACAGCGTGGTCAGGATCGTTTGAAAGAAGCACTTAAGTTGGGGTTTAACCGAGCTATTATTCCTGCAGCAAATGCACCTAAAACCAGTCCAAAAGGTATTGAGTTGATCAAGGTAGAGCACATTAGCCAAGCCATTGATGCGGTATTTTAGATAAATTGATAGGGTGTAAGAGAACTTAATAAAAAGGTGTGATTGGTAATGAGTGACGCGTTTAATAAAGAGCTTGAAAAAAACAAAGGAAATTATGCGCCGTTGTCTCCTGTCTCTCTCATCGCGTGGGCGGCAAATGTTTATCCAGATCGTCTGGCTGTTGTTTACGGAGAGCAGCAGCAGACATGGAAAGAAACCTATACGCGATGTAGGCGGTTTGCCTCCGCGTTAGTAAGGCTTGGGGTGGAGTATGGGGATACCGTTGCGATCATGGCGCCTAACACGCCAGTCATGTTTGAGGCCCATTATGGGATACCAATGGCGGGTGCTGTCATTAATGCCTTAAATACGCGTTTAGATTCTGCGACGATTGCGTTCATGCTCCAACATGGAGGCGCCAAGGTTTTGTTGGTCGATCGTGAGTATCAAGGGGTAGTCAGTGCCGCGCTGGCAACCTTGGATAAAAAGCCGTTATTGATCGATATTGCTGATGCCAATCTTGCTGATTTGCCCCCTGTTGGTGATCTTGAATATGAAGTATTTATCGAGAGTGGAGATCCGTTTTTTAATCAGCAATTGCCTGAGGATGAGTGGGATGCGATTGCTCTGTCCTATACGTCTGGAACTACGGGGGATCCCAAAGGTGTTGTGACGCATCATCGAGGCGCTTATTTAAACGCCCTTGGTAATGTGGTGACGTGGACTATGCCTTACTTTTCAAGATACTTATGGACGTTACCAATGTTCCACTGTAACGGGTGGTGCTTCCCTTGGACCTTGGCAGCTGTTGCTGGGACAAGTATTTGTCTTCGTCGAGTCGAGTCTGATGTCATCTTCGAGTTGATGCGAGATCATGACGTAACCCATATGTGTGGCGCCCCCGTGGTTTATAACACTTTGATTAACGCCTCAGTCAGTAAAGGCCAACTGCTTAAGTCACGGATTAAAGGGATGATTGCTGGTGCTGCTCCTCCTAGATCGGTCATTGAGGGTGCCGAGCTTTTAGGTATTGACTTGACTCATGTATATGGTCTTACCGAAGTGTATGGTCCAGCTGCGGTGTGTGCGCAACATCCCGAGTGGGAGACGCTTTCCTTGGAGGAACGTGCTCAAAAAAATGGTCGACAGGGTGTGCGTTACGTCGTGCAAGAGGGAATGGATGTCTTTGACCCTGAAACAATGCTTCCTGTTGCTCGTGACGGCAAGTCCATGGGTGAGATTTGTTTTCGCGGCAATATCACCATGAAAGGGTATTTGAAAAATCCGAAGGCTACGCTATCTGCATTCAGTGGAGGGTGGTTCCATACCGGAGATCTGGCTGTTATTGATATGTTTGGTTATGTCACGATTAAAGATCGATCCAAAGATATCATCATCTCAGGCGGTGAAAATATATCAACGATTGAGATTGAGGATGTTCTTTGTCAGGATAGCCGAATTTTAGAGGCGGCAGTTGTCGCGCAGGCTGATGAACGGTGGGGTGAAGTTCCCTGCGCTTTCATTACTTTGAAATCATCGGAGACGGTGTTGACTGAAAATGATGTTATTGAGTTTTGTAGAGAACGCCTTGCTCGTTATAAGTGTCCTAAACGGGTAATTTTCGGTGTGTTGCCAAAGACCTCAACTGGAAAGATTCAAAAGGCGGCGCTCAGGGATCGGCTCGGAGAAACAAATTAGTAATTAGTAACGATTGAATGGCCCAGTTTGGATCAGACGATCTTGGTGCGGTGCGGTAAAATAGCTTTTGTGTTTAAATTTTTAAGTGAGAAGGTTAAATTTAATGAAGGTTTTAATTCCAGTAAAGCGAGTTGTTGACTACAACGTCAAGATCAGGGTTAAGGCAGACCAAAGCGGAGTCGAAACCGCTAACGTTAAGATGTCAATGAATCCTTTTGATGAAATTGCTGTTGAAGAGGCGATGCGACTCAAAGAGGCGGGCCTCGTTACCGAAATTATTGCAGTGTCTGTAGGGCCGGCGACGTGCCAGGAGACACTTAGAACGGCGTTAGCGCTTGGTGCAGATCGAGCGATCCATGTTGAGACGGATCAGGAAACGCAACCTTTGGGGGTTGCTAAAGTGCTTGCAAAATTGGTTGATAACGAAGCGCCACGAGCAGTCATCATGGGCAAACAGGCTATTGATGATGACTTCAATCAAACGGGACAAATGCTCGCAGCAAAGCTCGGTTGGTCGCAGGCTACGTTTGCGTCCAAAGTAGAGATCGAAGGTGATGTGGCGCTGGTGACGCGCGAGATTGATGGCGGACTAGAAACGCTTAAAGTAACGCTCCCCACGGTGATAACAACCGACCTTAGGCTCAATGAGCCCAGATATGTGACGTTGCCCAATATCATGAAGGCTAAGAAGAAAGTCATAGATAAGGTGACGCCTGAGGACCTACGAGTGGATATGACTCCAAGATTGAAGACGATCAAAGTGAGTGAACCTGCAAAGCGAAGTGCGGGTCAAATGGTTAGTTCTATTGAAGAGCTAGTGGATAAACTTAAAAATGAAGCGAAGGTGATTTGATGGCCACACTGATTATTGCAGAACACGATAACGCGGTGATTAAAGGGGCCGTGCTCAATACAGTCACTGCTGGGCAAAAGTTAGGCCAAGAGATGCATGTCTTGGTCGCTGGGTTTGAGTGTGCGTCAGTTGCTGAGGCTGCATCAAAACTATCAGGTGTTACGAAAGTATTGGTAGCTGATGCCGAATCCCTTAAAAACTGTTTGGTGGAAGACGTGGCTGATGTTGTGATGACGGTAGCTGGTAATTATTCTCACGTCCTTGCTCCAGCTACGAGTTTTGGAAAAAATGTGATGCCTCGAGTTGCAGCACTTCTTGATGTGGCGCAAATTTCCGATGTTGTAGAAATTCAAAGCGAAGACACGTTTATAAGGCCAATCTATGCTGGAAACGCATTGGCAACGGTGGTCACATCGGACGTGATCAAAGTGATTACGATTAGAACAACAGGATTTGATGTTTGTGCTTCTGAAGGTGGGGACGGGGTCGTTGAGTCAATTGATGTGCTGCCGAGTAAAAATTTGAGCTCGTTAATAAGTCAAGAGTTGACGAAGTCGGCCAGACCTGAGTTGACCGCTGCCAAAGTCATCGTTTCTGGAGGGCGAGGTATGGGGAGCGCGGAAAATTTTGCACTGTTAGAAGCACTTGCGGATAAATTAGGCGCTGCGGTTGGAGCATCTCGGGCTGCTGTTGATTCTGGCTTTGTGCCAAACGATTACCAAGTGGGGCAAACGGGAAAAATAGTTGCGCCAGAGCTCTACATTGCAGTTGGTATTTCTGGAGCCATTCAGCATTTAGCGGGGATGAAAGATAGCAAGATCATTGTGGCAATCAATAAAGATGAGGAAGCACCTATTTTCCAAGTCGCCGACTACGGTTTTGTTGGAGACTTATTCGAGGCTATCCCAAAGCTCACCAACTCAATTTAGCCGACTTCCATTTAAACTCGTAAAGGAATGTATTAATGTCCGTCTATCAAGCCCCTGCAGATGACATGGAGTTTGTTGTCAACGAGCTTGTCGGTTTAGAACCGATACAAGCGTTACCTGGTAACGAAGAGATTAACGCCGATTTAGTGAGCTCTATCATTGAGGAGGCAGGTAAGTTCGCCACTGGTGTGCTGGACCCCCTAAATTGGCCTGGTGATCGGGAAGGGGCAAAACTTGAGAACCACGTCGTAACCCCTGCGACAGGTTTTTCGGCGGCTTATAAACAATTTTCTGATGGTGGCTGGGGTGGACTTGCGAATGATCCCGAATGGGGTGGGCAAGGATTACCTCATATAATCCAGGCTCTCACAGCCGAGATGTGGAACTCTTCATGCATGTCATTTGCGTTATGTCCTATGCTGACAGCAGGAGCAATTCAAGCGATTAAAAGACACGGATCAGATGAGTTGAAGGAGATTTTCCTAAAGAAACTAGTCAGTAGTGAGTGGTCTGGAACTATGAATCTGACAGAACCGCAAGCAGGTTCTGATTTGTCAGCTGTTCGTGCAAAAGCGATCCCGGAGGGGGATCAGTACCGAATTTTTGGTACAAAAATTTATATCACGTGGGGAGAACACACGATGGCAGACAATATCGTCCATCTTGTTCTTGCCCGTACCCCTGATGCCCCTGAAGGGGTTAAAGGGATCTCCTTGTTCGTTGTTCCCAAATTCTTGGTAAATGCTGATGGTTCAATTGGTCCAAGAAATGATGTGAAGTGCGTGTCTATCGAAGAAAAGCTTGGAATTCACGCAAGTCCAACTTGCGTCATGGCTTTCGGCGATGATGATGGGGCTATCGGATACCTTGTTGGAGAAGAGAATCGTGGGCTACAGTACATGTTCACGATGATGAATTTCGCACGTTTGGAAGTTGGGATTGAAGGTGTTGCGATCTCTGAGCGTTCTTATCAGCGTGCCGCTGAATTCGCTAAAAGTCGTATACAAGGACGGAGTATCGGTGCTGGCTCTGGGGAGCGCGTTTCGATCATCCATCATCCAGACGTGAGACGAATGCTCCTTACTATGAAATCTCAAGTAGAAGCGATGCGTGCGGTAGCGCTTCAAACTTGTTCTTATCTGGATCGGGCGCTGCACCATGCGGATGAGGCAGAGAGAGCGAATTATCAGAGTCTTTTTGACCTTTTGACTCCTGTTGTCAAAGGGTGGTGTACTGAGCAGTCGATTGAGATTACTTCCATGGGGGTGCAGGTTCATGGGGGAATGGGATTTATTGAAGAAACAGGTGCGGCTCAGTATCTGCGTGACGCAAGAATTACACCAATATATGAGGGTACAACTGGGATTCAGGCGAACGATTTAATTGGTCGTAAAGTCGCGTCAGAGCATGGGGTAACTGCGTTTCAATTGATCGGTTTTATGCGTCAAACGCTGCAGGATCTTGATGCATTTAAGGATCATTCTGGTTTATCCGTGATGAGAGATAAATTTGAAATTTCCGTGGAGGCTCTTGAAGAGTCAGTGCGTTGGGTGGTTGAAACTTACTCTAAGGATCCGCAGACAGCTTCTGCGGGATCCGTACCCCTGCTGAAACTCTTCGGTACTGTTGCTGGAGGATGGATGCTTGTGCGTTCTGCAATTATCGCGAAGAAGGGATTAGATGCGGGGAGTTCAAATGCAAAGTTTTATAGAAGCAAACTTGCGACTAGCCGCTTTTACGCAGAGAACATACTGCCATTATCCGGTGTACTCAAAGACCAAGTCGTAGCAGGTCATAAAACAATTGTGGCTCTTGATGAGTCCTACTTCTGATGGGTATTAACGCAGACAAAGTGTTGCCAGTGGGCCGGGATCCGACGTTGCGAGTGGTGCCTATGCCCTCTGACGCTAATTACAGTGGCGATATTTTTGGCGGTTGGATCATGTCGCAAGTTGATATCGCAGGAAGTATTCCGGCGGCACTCTTGGCTAAGGGAAGAATCGTGACGATTGCAGTGAACACCTTTTTGTTTAAGCAACCAGTTTATATTGGTGATTTGGTTAGTTTTTATGCATCAATTTCTAAGGTTGGAAAAACGTCGATTACGGTTGATGTTGAGGTTTATGCTCAGAGGCGATCCTTGGGCGAAACTGTGAAAGTCACAGATGCAACACTCACTTACGTTGCTGTTGATGATGATCGTAAGCCTCGTGCAATACAGCAAAGTTGACGTTCAAGCCTTAACCACCCATCTCCTACGCTGGTGTCATTCGATTTGGGTTTGACTGCTGCGGGATCAATCTACATGTTTGGATAATTGGGCCCACCACTACCTTCTGGTGGGATCCAGTTAATATTCTGCGTAGGGTCTTTGATGTCGCACGTTTTGCAGTGAACGCAGTTTTGTGCGTTGATTTGTAGTTTTGGGATGTTCTGCTCGGTAATAATTTCGTATACGCCAGCCGGACAGTAGCGTTGCTCTGGAGCATCATATTCGGCTAAGTTAATTGTGATCGGTGTCGACTCATTTTTTAGTTGCAAATGACATCTTTGGTTTTCCTCGTGGTTGGTATTCGAAATAAACACTGAGGTCAATCGATCAAAAGTTAATATGCCATCTGGCTTTGGGTATTTTATTTGTTTCGCTTTTCTGGCTGGAATCAGCTGTTTGTGGTCTTCATGATGCTTAATTGTCCAAGGTGCTTTTCCACGGAGGATGTATGTGTCAATCGCAGAGTAGAGCATACCAATCCAGAACCCCCACCTGAATGAAGGCCGGATATTTCGAACGGTTTTGAGTTCTGCCCATAACCATGATTTTGATAATCGATAAGTGTAATCCAGAGTCGCTCTAGCATCAGGTGTGCTCATGGCGTTAAAGAGAGACTCGGCAGCAACTATGCCGGACTTCATGGCGGTATGAGAACCTTTTATTTTGGGTACGTTCAGAAAACCAGCAGCATCTCCGATGAGAAGTCCACCAGGAAATGAGAGTCGAGGAATTGACTGGAACCCACCCTCTGAGATTGCTCTAGCACCATAGGAGGTTCGTCGACCTCCTTCAAAAGTTTTGCAGATATCCGGGTGCGTTTTAAATCGCTGAAACTCATCAAAGGGGGATAAATATGGATTCTTGTAATCGAGCCCAACGACGAATCCGACTGCAACTTGGTTATTTTCGAGATGATATAAAAATGATCCGCCGTATGTTTGGTAATCAAGAGGCCATCCCGTGGAGTGTATGACGAGGCCCTCTTGGTGGTTTTCTGGGGATACCTCCCAGAGTTCTTTGATGCCAATACCGTAGGTCTGTGGTTCCACACCTTTTCGAAGATCGAATCTTTCTATAGCTGCTTTGGTCAATGATCCGCGACACCCTTCTGCGAAGACCGTTTGCTTTGCGTGAAGCTCCATACCTTGTTGGTACCCATCGGTATGTTCCCCATCTTTTCCAACACCCATGTCCCCAGTTGCGATTCCTTTGACTGAACCATCATCGTTAAAAAGTATCTCGGTGGCCGCAAAGCCTGGATAAATTTCAACACCTAATCCTTCGGCTTGTTCTCCGAGCCAACGTACGACATTGCCTAAACTCACGATATAGTTACCGTGGTTATTCATATACGAGGGAGTCGGTAAAGAATAGGATTTCGATGCTGTTAAATACAGAAGACGATCTTCGGTGACTGGGGTATTTAGAGGCGCTCCTAAGTTTTTCCAATCAGGTATGAGTTCATCTAGCGCCCGAGTTTCAATTACTGCGCCCGATAAAGTATGCGCGCCAACCTCCGAACCTTTTTCAACAATGCAGACCGTTAGGTCATTCCCGGAATTATTTGCCAACTGTTTGAGCTTAATCGCGCACGCTAACCCTGCGGGTCCTGCGCCAACAATAACAACGTCGTACTCCATTGACTCTCGATCTGACAAAACTAGCTCCTACGATCTCAGGGATTACCCTGATTATGTCTGTTATATTCAGGTTCGTAAATGTTAATTCATTTATGACATATTTTCAGCCTAATAGAGATATAAAAAATGGATGCATCTTTAAAAGATTCGATGAGACTAGTTCGAACTGATCGTATGAGTATGCGTTGGGGAGAGATGGATAGTCTCGCGCACATGAACAATGTTGCCTACTTAAGATACTTTGAGGAGTCTCGCGTTGCTTGGTTTAATGACTTAGAGATTGATTACACGTCGAAGTCAGATGGGCCGATTCTAGGAACAATCACGTGTCGATATATTAAGTCTGCAGTTTACCCCGCTACTTTCTCTGTCACGAGTTACGTTGGAAGATTGAGTAAAAGTAGTTTTGCTATGTATCACCAACTGTTTAACTGTAGTGATGAATCAGAGATTTTTGCTGAGGCCGAAGCCATTTTGGTCTGGGCTGATATTGTTGCGGGAAAGTCCAGACCGGTGCCCGATTGGTTTCGTGCTGTCATTCAAGGTGAGTAACTAAAGTTTTCGCCATTCGTATGAATGCTTGAGTCACTCAATAGATAAATATAGGTTGGCAATAAAGAATCTATTGGCCGCAGAAGGTTGCGATCTTCGCCGGGGTGTGTTTTTGATCGTAACGGGGAGTTAATGGGGCCAGGTGTGATGATATTGACTCTATATGGCCTTTCATCTTTCCACTCGTTCGATTGTAATGTTGCGTAAGCATTGAGAGCTGATTTTGATATGGCATAACCACCCCAGTATGCATCGAGGGATAGTGCATGATTGTCCGATGTGAGCACGACTGATCCAGATCCGGAGGCTTCGAATAGGGGTTCGCAGGCTCTAATCAAAAGTGCGGGCGCAATGACATTGACTTTAAGCAGATCTTGCCATTCAGCAAGTCCTAAGTGTCGGATTGGCCCTAGCTCAGTAATGTGGGTTGCGCAATGGACAAATCCATGAAGGGCGCCGATATTTGTTTTGATGACTTGAGTGACATTCCCAATTTCTACTTCCGTTGCTTTACAGAGATCGAGTTCTAATATGGCCGGCCTGGGATTACCTTTTGACTGAATGAGGTCATACACTTCATTGAGGGCGTTCACGTTTCTGCCGCTCAACAATATAGTTGCACCAACATCGGCGCATGCGAGTGCTAGGGCGCGTCCAACGCCGCTGGAGGCGCCTGTAATTAGAATTGTTTTTCCGTCTAATCGGATTCCGTTTTCAAGTGTTTCAATTAAAGATTTCATAATGACCTAAGGATAATGTTTGAAGCCTCGATGCCGCTTCGAACTGCGGCTTCAAGGGTAGCGGGATAGCGTCGATAGGTGTAGTCGCCTGCGAGAATAATGCCATTTTTTTCGGTTATTTGCGCAGGTCGTTGAAGTCCCGGAGTGCAAGAGAATGTGGCGCGTTTTTCAGCGAGCACTTTGCTCCATAAGGGGGTTCCCAAGCCGAATTCATCATCAAGAACTTTTGCGGATTCAATGGATAATTTCTCATTTGTTAAGTTTTGGTGTGGGCCTGCCCCACTGATGACAGCGCCAATGAGCCCTAAATCTTGGTGGGTGATCCCTCGATCAAACACCCAATGAGCGTAGGGTGAGTTGAGCCCAATCATTCGATCACCAGTTGATGAGTCTTTTTTGTATTGATGGTAAATGGTGTATATGGGCTCATACGTAAATTGATCGATTTGGTCGATGGTGGATTGAATCATTGATGGTTCTGTGAATGTAGTTTTTAAATTATGGGGAGAAGTTGCAACCACAATATGAGAAAACGATTCATTCGAGTCTTCTAATTTTAATTCGTTATTCGTGCCCTGAATAATTTTTGCTCTGTGCCCTAAATGGAGTATTCCTTTGTGTTTTTGTATGTATCTCCCTGCTCGCGATGCAAAAAGAGATGTTAGGTCACTGGTGGGGAATAACAAATCACTACTTCTTTTGGACCCAAGTAAGGCATCTGAAATTACGTTGGTGAATACTGAAGCGCATCCGCGTTCACAGTTAATATTCAGTGCTGAGAGGCAAATTGGATTCCACAGAAGCTCTATCAAGGTATTTGTTTGTTCGTGACGCAAGAGGAGTTGGTGTGCCGATTCGGATGGATGCACTATCAGCGCCCCATCTTTAATAAGCTTCAAAAACTTAAGGGCTCTAAGTTTTTCGGTCAGGCTTAGTCCGCGAGCAAATAAGAATCCGAGTAACTGTTTTCCTGGTATTGGCGTGCATGGCGTGCTTATTCTAAGTGGGCCGTAGGCGTATTTAAAAGGCTGGCGATCTAAATCAAGAGTTTCGAGCGGTGTTCGGATGTGATTTAGAATTGATAGTGTTGCGGTGTAGGCGCCTGATAATAGGTGTATGCCGTTATCGAGTATTGTCTCGTTAATAATGACCTGTCGAGCACGGCCTCCTAGGACGCGTGACGTCTCAAACAGTGTCGTCGGTATGCCGGCATCCACCAAAGTGACCCCGGCTGAGAGTCCAGCCCAGCCAGCTCCAATAACGGCAACGTTGATAGAGGGCATCCCTTATAACTTTGACCAAACCCTCCACGCAATCCAAAATTTTTGAATTGATGTCAGCGTTTGGCGTTTAATAAATGAACGAGAGGGTTTAGAAGCAATTTTTTCGAGAACTTTACGATATATGGCACTCATGATTAATCCGGCTTTTTGGGATTTCCGGTCGTCTGCATGTAAATGTGAATGCGCAGACTCGAAAAGTTCACGAGCTGTTTTGACTTGGTTCGTGATTAACTGATCGAAGGATTGCGTTCCTACAGCACTACGAATTGTCTCTCTTTTAAGTCCTACCTTTCTCAGCTCTTCGAGTGGTATGTATATCCTACCTCGCTCAAGGTCTTCGTTGATGTCTCGCAGAATATTCGTTAGCTGAAGCGCAAGCCCTAATTGCTCAGCATAGATCAGTGTGTTTGGGTGGGAGTAGCCGAAAATATTTGCTGAGAGGATGCCAACAGCACTTGCGGATCGATAACAGTATTGGGTTAGCTCATACATGGTTTCATATTGTTTTTTTTCAAGGTCCATCAACATTCCATCGATAATGAGCTTGAAATGTTTTTTCTCCAGTTTATAGGGCTCTATAAAGGGGCAGAGCGCCTGAGTGACTGGGTGTAGGGGTGAGCCTGACCACATGGCATCGATCTCGTGACTCCACCAACTTAACTTTGATCTGGCGACGTGTTCATCGGATGACCCATCTACAATGTCGTCCACCTCTCGGCAAAACGCATAGAGAGCGGTAATGGCATCGCGTTTATTTTTCTCGAGAAATAAGAAGCTATAGTAAAAGCTGGATCCACTCTGGGCAGTTTTTTGGGCGCAATACTCTTGAGGTGTCATTAGTTACGAAAAATGGTTTGGAATAAAATGCAAGCAAAGTCTAATGAGTTGATTTTATGTGTCTTAGCGAAAACATTGCCCCGAGAAGCCGAGAGTTTCTTGGTCACCTGTAACCCCGATTTGACGATTGTTTTTATTTCGATACCCATTCTGCCGGGTAGTTTATCGTAGAGTGCGGATCCGTCATCGAGGTATTGACGCGCTCGGTTAATTTGAAAGTCCATAAAATTTAACCAATTCAGATCAAACACTTTGTTTTTGATGTGGTGCTCAGTGACGCCAAAGGAGTCCATTTCGTCTTGAGGCAGATAGATGCGCCCCATCTCATAGTCATCTGTAATATCTTGGAGAAAGTTGATGATTTGAAGACTGGTGCAAATTGAGTCTGACCACTTAAGATTGTCATCCTGAGCATGGCCAAACAAGTGCAGCAAAATACGACCGACTGGGTTTGCTGATCGATCGCAGTACATCCTAAGCTGTGCAAAGTTTTCGTATCGTTTGATAGTGAGATCCTGCTCAAAAGCATCCAGCAATTGAAAAAATAAGGTTATAGGCAGATTGTGTTGTGCGATCAATAAGCCGAGTTCTGAAAAGAGTGGAGTGAGTGGCGAATGGCTTGACTGAATTCTCTGAAGTTCTTCACGGAAAAACCCCAATCGTTCTTGTTTGAACGTGGCAGGTAGTTCAAGGGAGTCCGCTATATCATCTGCCGATCGAGCAAAGTTATATATAGTTTCGATGGGCGCCCTTAAATGTTTGGGTAGTATTATCGAGGCGATGGGAAAATTTTCGTAGTGGTCAACAGGCAAAACAAGATATCCATTAAGTAAAACTAAGTCTGTGGCGATTGAGTAACGTAAAAGCTGTAAGCTCAAATAACCGGGATATGTGGATTATAGTAGAATGCGCTGTATGCGA
>Ga0075118_10000290_pt1 | contig 50180 bp, 44 predicted proteins | sample AntAceMetag02UKE_FD_69794 | JGI IMG/M metagenome (GOLD analysis project Ga0075118, IMG submission 69794) | Saline lake microbial communities from Ace Lake, Antarctica - Antarctic Ace Lake Metagenome 02UKE | ecosystem: Environmental > Aquatic > Non-marine Saline and Alkaline > Saline | place...
AAAACTTTCATTACTACTGTTCAATGGGCTACTCCAGCTTCCATAAATACCATTCTCTGGCTCGTAAAACTGCGTTTTATCTGATTCTTTATACTGAGCAACCAATTTTAAATCATCCAAAATCCAGAATGCCCTCCCAGAAGTTGCCACAATCAAATCACCTTGATGCACCATCAAGTCATTGACAGGTGTTACAGGCATATTAAGCTGGAATGTCTCCCAACTCTTACCTCCATTCCATGACATGTAAATACCCGTTTCTGTACCTGCATATAGTAAATCTTTACGCTCTTTGTCTTCTCTAACTACTCGCGTAATCACTCCACTAGGAATATTGGCACTAATGTTTGCCCAAGTCTTACCATAATTGGTGGTTTTGTAGAGGCCCGGAGTTTTGTCATTGAATTTGTACCGGGTAGTCGCAATATATGCTGTAGCAGGGTCGTGTGGAGAAACTTCAATCGCGTTGATCAAACATTCCTCAAGCCCTTTTGGTGTTACATTTTCCCATGTCTCACCATTATCTTTCGTTATGTGTACAAAACCATCATCACTTCCCGTCCAAAGCACGCCTTTTTCATAAGGCGATTCTAACATGTAAGCAATCGTTCCATAATTTTCAGCACCGACAGCTTCGTTGGTATACGGCCCACCTCCATTGCCTTGCTTTTCATCAAGGTTTCTAGTTAAGTCAGGAGAAACTTCTTCCCAAGTCTCACCCATATCTCTTGTGCGTAACACCAGCTGTGCCGCATGGTAAAATGTACCCGGCTCGTGCTTAGACCATATGATCGGAGCATTCCAGTTATATAGATATTTCATCTGACGTGCTTCCCGGCCAAGGTATTGAATGGGTGCTGCCATTATGCCTGTACCAGCGCCAGTCTTCATATCACGAACCTCGATAGTTCCGAGGTAACTTCCCCCCATCACATAACGAGGGTTGTCAGGATCAAATGCCAGAAAAGCACTTTCACCTCCAGCAGATGCCATCCAGTTACTTTCACTAATACTTCCTCCGCTCATATTCATACTCGCTATCCGCAGTGAGGTATTGTCTTGTTGACCTCCATAAATATTATATGGGAAGAGGTTATCTACATTAATGCGATAGATTTGGGCAGTAGGCATATTGGCCTGTGTAGACCAAGATTTCCCTTGATTAAAACTGATTGCTGCACCGCCATCGTTGGCGATCGCCATATTCTTAGAGTTCTTTGGATTGATCCAGAGGTCATGATAATCACCATGTGTTCCTGAGAGTATTTCCCAAGTTTTACCACCGTCAATTGATCGCAAGGCTGGTGCGCTCATCACATACACTGTGTGTTCATCATTTGGATCGGTGAATACTTCAGTGTAATACCAAGACCTTTGTGTCAACCGATTATCATCACTGATACGATCCCAATTTTCCCCAGCATTGTTCGAGACAAATAGCCCTCCTAAATCTTTTTCAGAATCACTTTCAATCAAAGCATAGACTTTCTCAGAGTTAGCTCTACTCACCGAAATCGCCATTTTACCAAGTTCATCTGGTAGCCCTTTTTCTATTTTAAACCAGCTTTCTCCACCATCAGTACTCTTATACACCCCACTACCTTCTCCTCCGCTAATCACCTTCCAAGGTTTTCTTTCATGCTCCCACATAGTGGCATATAGCGTATTTGGTGCATTCATGTCCATAGACAGCTCACTACACCCTGTAGATTCGTTTACAAAGTGTACCTGCCTCCAAGTTTTACCTCCGTTAATAGTTTTATAGATACCACGCTCCTTGTTTGGACCGTGTAAAGCCCCTTGAGCTGCAACAAATACAATGTCAGGATTGGTTGGATGAATCACGATTCTAGCAATATGCTGAGTAGCATCGAGACCAACCTTGGTCCAAGACTTACCTGAATCTGTTGATTTATAAACACCATCACCATATGAAGTCATAACACCTCGCGGAGCATGCTCTCCCATACCTACATAAACAACATTAGTGTGCGACTCAGAGACGGCTACTGCCCCCACCGAACCCGTCTTAAAAAATCCATCTGAAATATTAGACCAACGTTGCCCAGCGTCTTCAGTCTTCCAAACGCCTCCACCTGTTGTGCCCATATAATAGGTCATTGGTTCCCCAATCACCCCTGTTGTAGTAACGGATCGACCACCTCTAAATGGACCAATGTTCCGATACTTTAAGGGCTTGAAATACTCCTCAGCAGTTTGGCCAAAAACCAAAACGCTAATGCACAGACTCAGGCAAGTCAATAGGGACTTTCTCATTTTTTCAAGATTGATTTATTGGAAAGATAAGTAGAGAAATGGAAAGAGAGAAGTGACTATTGATATATAGAGCACTAAATACCAGCAATATTTCTGACCTTATAAAAACAAAAAAATAGACCTAAATAACTCATTACATGGTGATTAGATTGTAGTTCCCCTAGAATAACGAATATACACCTAGGAAGAGGGACCAAAGTATGAGTTCATCCTTCTCCCATCTAAAAACAAAGAATCTCTTAAACTATATTATTGATATTAAGACACTTAAGTCTATACCATTAGGTACTAATCTTATATTCTGAAGTGGGCTTTTGATAACAAATGAAACATTTTACAGAGTATAATCATTGATCATAACTTAAAATCCCATCCACGGTTCCCTTTTACACACAATACCATTACCTTTGCGGCCAGAAAAATACGGCTATGATTGCAGCACAAAACATTTCTCTTGCATTTGGTAAAAGAGTCCTCTTTGATGAGGTAAACATTAAGTTCACTGGCAATAACTGCTATGGGGTTATTGGAGCCAATGGAGCAGGGAAATCTACTTTCCTTAAAATTCTTTCTGGCGAACAAGATCCAAATTCTGGAAAGGTCATCATCGAACCCGGAAAAAGAATGGCTGTACTTAGTCAGAATCACTTCGAATTTGACGAAACCTCTGTGCTAGATACAGTTTTGATGGGACACACGGTGCTTTGGGGCATCATGAAGGAGAAGGATGAAATTTATATGAAGCCAGACTTTTCAGAAGCTGATGGCATCAAGGCATCGGAACTAGAAGCTCAATTTGCTGAAATGGATGGCTGGAATTCTGAATCTGACGCTGCAGCTTTATTAAGCGGACTCGGCATTACCGAAGACTTACATCACAGCCTGCTTAAGGACTTGAATGGTAGCCAAAAAGTACGTGTACTTTTAGCACAAGCTCTTTTCGGTAATCCTGATATCTTAATTCTGGATGAGCCTACCAATGACTTGGATATTAATACCATCGCTTGGCTAGAGGATTTTCTATTAGAATTTAAAAATACCGTTATCGTTGTTTCTCACGATAGGCACTTTTTAGATACTGTTTGTACGAGTATAGTTGATATCGACTTCAGTCAAGTAAAGCTCTTTACTGGTAACTATAGCTTCTGGTATGAATCAAGTCAACTCGCTCTTTCACAAAGATCATCATCTAATAAAAAGGCTGAAGAAAAGAAAAAAGAGCTTCAAGAATTCATTACACGATTCTCAGCAAATGCTTCCAAGTCCAAGCAAGCGACAAGTCGAAGAAAGTTATTGAACAAAATCACTCTTGAAGATATTCAACCTTCAACAAGAAGATACCCTGCTATTATTTTCCAGCAAGAAAGAAACGCTGGAGATCAAATCCTTGAGATTAAGGGCTTGAGTAAATCAAGTAACGAAAAGACACTTTTCAGTGGTCTCGATCTATTCGTAAATAGAGGCGATAAAATTGCAGTATTAAGCAAGGACTCATTGGCCACAACTTCGTTTTATCAAATACTGATGGAAGAGCAAAAAGCTGATAGTGGAGAGTTCAAATACGGCCAAACCATTACAAAATCGTACTTACCTAATGAGAATGAGGAGTTCTTCACAGGAAAACAAAACCTTGTGGACTGGCTAAGACAGTTTACAGATGGTGAGAAAGACGAAGTATACATGAGAGGCTTTTTAGGAAAAATGCTTTTCTCTGGGGAAGAAGTTTTCAAAATGTCTAATGTACTCTCAGGTGGAGAAAAAGTTCGATGTATGCTTTCTAAAATGATGTTAGCACAAGGCAACCTCCTGCTAATTGATGAACCTACCAGTCACTTGGACCTAGAATCTATTCAGGCCTTTAACAATGCATTGAAAGACTTTCCGGGTACAGTGTTATTCAGTTCTCATGATCATGAGTTCACTCAGACCGTAGCGAATAGAGTACTTGAGATCGGACCAAAAGGCTTTGTAGACAAGCTTTGTACGTATGACGAGTACATTGCAAATGAGTCTTATATGGCGCAACGAGAAGCTATTTACTAAGCCCAAGTAAAAACTACTATAGCCACTTGGGGTTAAGCGATATCTTTATGTGCTAGATTAAGCATTGTGAGCGATATAACTCGGATAACTACCTCAATACGCCTGAGCTATTCTACTTCGATCAATGCCTATTTTTTCTAGAACCAGGATATAACCAATGCTTGTACCCTTTCAAAGGACGCATCGTTCATCGGCCAATAGAGCATAACGACACTACCCTCTTAATCTCTCCTTAGGGTTTCAGCAGGGTTCATGAGTCGTACTCTTCGCATTTGAATATTGATGGTAATTGCAGCGATCAGTAGCAAAAGTATACCTGCCAGCCCCAATGGAACCACACTTACAGGAGTATGCTCACCATAAACACTAACCAAAAGAAGGTTAACGACTTTTATGGCCAATACACTTCCTACCACTACAGCCAATATGAGAATGAATGAAAACTGCTTATAGACATCTTTCAATAAACTCATGGCTGAAGCACCCAATACCCTTTTGATACTAAAATCTTTAAACTTAGCTGAGATATTAAGGGACACCAAGCCAAATAATCCCATAGCGGATAGTAGGACTGCCAAAGAGGCTGTAAATATCAAGATGTTTGTTAGTCCTCGCATATCAGTAAACTCCCCTTCTCTTACCTCTGACTGAAAGTGAGCAGAGAACGGAACATCACTATAGAGTTTTTCCCAAGTTTCTTCAAGTTGATCCCTTAATTCAAGTGTCTTTCCTTCTTGCGCCAAAAAAGTAATTGCCTGAAGGACGGACTCTGGCTCTGCCTTAAAAACAGCAGGTTCAATCCCATCTTGAAAGGAACTATAGAAGTAATCCTTCAGTACACCTACAATTTGAAAATTGGTGCTATCTATGGTCACGAGTGTGCCTATGGCATCCTCCAATTGAAAGACACTGACGAAAGTCTCATTAACCAGTATTGACGAAATCAAGTCGCCAGGTTTTGACTCATCAAAGTAGCGCCCTTGAAGGAGCGCTAGTCCCATGAACTGCGGGTACGAAGCATCGCTTCTAAGGTATTGCCCATCACTTTCTATGGCACCCACTTTCATATTTCTAAAGTCCCAATGTCGGTTAAGGCTGTTATAGCTACCAGCAGAAGCAAGGACATTAGGGTTTTTCATTGCCTCAGACCTGAATGATCCGAAACTATCCGTTGATAGATTTACAACTAATTTGTCGTTCTGATTATAGCCCCAGGACTGGTTTTCATACTCAATATTATTTTGAACTGCTGCGATTCCTGCTACGATGGTGATCATGGCCAATACAAATTGAAAGGTCAGCAGCCCCATAGTAAACCTATGCTTACTACCAACTTTCTCAGAACCCCTGAAGATTTTTACTGGTTTGAATTTTGAGACAAAAAATGCTGGATAGGCTCCTGAAGCGAATGTTAAAAAAAGCAAGAGGCTAACTAAGAAAATTTGCAGATTAGTATGATGTAAGAGATCTAGATTGATGGTACTTCCAGAAATCGTATTGAACTTTGGTATGAAGAAACCTGCCGCTAATAAGCAACCCACAATCATTGCCAAGGCGCAAAGGATGAGGTTTTCGGTAAGAAATTGTACAACTAACTGTCCACGCTTGCTTCCTATTACCTTTCTAATACCAATTTCCTTTACCCTTTTAGTCGCCATTGCCGTGGCAATATTGATGTAGTTAAATGTAGCAAGGATGAGCATAAACGTGGCAATACAGGCTAGCAGAATCACAGGAGCTAAAGGCGGTGTTGAACCCACACCGTCAATAATTTGATCAGAGTTCTTAGCCATTGTTGTTAAAGGCTCCAAACCCAAGGCATTGTACTTTCTATCTAGATTGAAGCCATTTTGAACTTCAACCAATGACTGCATTTGACCGATGACCTCTTGAGGGTTTACACCTTCTTCTAGCTCAACAAAAAAGTTCGAAATCAGATTTTTGGGATCCCGCCCCTTTCTCAACCAATCGGGATGCATCACAACTTCAGCTCGAAGACTCGAGTTATTAGGTGCTTCTGCAAAAACCATGGCTACTTCAAAGTCGCGATCTTTTCCATCAACGACTACCTTGACAATTTTTCCAATGGGGTATTCATCCCCAAAGTATCTTTTGGAAGTCTCTTCGGCCAGCGCTATTTTATCCTTGCTGGCTAACATCTCATGATCTCCATGAATAATATCAAAGGAGAACACATCAAAAAAGGCCTTATTGGTAAAGGCAGAATTTTCACTAAAGATTTTATCTTGGAATTTGACCTCAACCCCCGCATTGTTGAACTGAATTACCTCTTTAACCCCTGAGTAATTCTCTTTCACTCTATTTCCTATCTCCCATGACAAATAGCCGTAAGTGGCTACTTCATTCTCTTCAAATGCTTCATGCGTTGCGAGGTAGATTCTATCGCCTTTTTCATGGAAAGCATCTCTTATCAATTGATATTCAATGTATTTAAAGGCCACTAGGCAGCAGGCTATAGCGAGGGATAATCCTATGACATTGATGGAGGAAGGCATTCGCTGCTTCCACAGGTTTCTGATACCGATTTTAAAATAATTTTTGAACATGGCTACGTTGTTTAATTTTTGAGTTTGACCTGATTTTCCTTTAATATTTGACCACCTGAAAAGTCTGACCACATCCCAGGTAAATGACCTTTTTGCTTTACGCACACCCTTCTCCTCTAATCGCCAATAAAATAACTCATGCACATCACCTTGGATCTGCTCAAGGAGCTTGGGGTTACAGAACCAGCACAGAAAGCGATCTGCCCATTTGGGAGGATGTGGCTCTTTTAAACTCATTTAGAAAAGTTATATGAAGCCGAAGGAGATAATTGATTATAAAGTTTTTCTCTAACAGACCTGACCTGGTCTAAAGTAGCTCGCCCACTGGAAGTAAGGTAATAGTTACGCTTACGCCTACCTCCTCTGGTACTTGATGAACCACCCATTTCAGAACGTAAAAATCCTTTTTCTTCTAGGCGATTCATCACAGCATGTATTGCACTGATGTTGACCTCTCGCCCCGTCTGATCTTTTATTTCCTTGAGAACGGAAACACCATAAGCACCCTCATAAAGCACACCAATGACTAGCAGCACCAATTCTTCTAACTCTCCAATGTTAGTCCCTTTCATTTTTCAACAATTAGATTTACAAACATAGATCAAACTTATAACATCTATATTTGTAAAACAAATACCCTAACAAAACAAGAGCTTCAGTAATACACAGTACGATATAATTATGGTCTCCGACAGGGCTATCGCAAGGTTACCGTAGTAAAATGTATATCTAACTTTCAGAAACTTGCATAGGTTCCGCTAGAACCACTCTCAATATTGGTTCAACAAACTGAAAGTGCATACCTTAGGAAGGTTGAAAAATCAAACTTCATTAGTAACAGGAGGGGCCGGATTCATTGGATCTCATATCGTGGATCACTTGATCGAAATGGATTATCAGGTGGTTGTTTTGGACGATTTAAGCGGTGGCTTCAGGCAGCACATCAATCCTAAGGCTACTTTTATCGAAGGGAGTATTCTAGATCATCATTTGATCGAAACGCTTTTCGAAAAACACCGCTTCACTTATGTCTACCATTTAGCAGCATACGCGGCAGAAGGACTAAGTCATTTCATTCGTAGATTCAATTACGCCAACAATATTACTGGAAGCGTAAACCTGATCAATGCCTCTGTAAAGTTTAACATAAAACGTTTTGTGTTTACTTCTTCCATTGCTGTATATGGTGATGGAGCATCACCTCATAGAGAAACACAAATCCCTCAACCAGAAGACCCTTATGGCATTGCTAAATACGCCATTGAAATGGACCTAAAAGCAGCAAAATCGATGTTCGGGCTAGATTACGTAATCTTTAGACCACACAATGTTTTTGGAGAAAGGCAGAATATTGCGGATCGTTATCGAAACGTAATTGGCATTTTCATGAATCAAGTTTTACAGCAGAAACCATTAACGATATTCGGTGATGGAGAGCAGTCAAGAGCCTTCAGCTTTATAGACGAAGTGGCTCCAATAATAGCACGGTCCGTAGCTATTGAAAGCGCCAAAAATCAGATCTTTAACATTGGAAGTGATCAGCCCATTACTTTAAACCAACTTGAGACCGTTCTGCAAGAAGTCACTAACACGACTAACGAAGTCATTCATCTACCTAAAAGAAATGAAGTAACCCACGCCTATGCCGATCATTCGAAATTGAGAGGAGTCTTCGGTGCAAGTGCACCTGAAATCTCATTCAAGAGAGGCCTAGAAAGTATGTGGAAATGGGTTCAAGTCCACGGTGCTCAAGAAACATCCAATTTTGCATCTATCGAACTCACTAAAAACCTACCTGACAGTTGGAAAAAGTAACCATGACAACAACTACTCCTCCTCTTGTTTCAATCATCATGGCTGCTAAAGACACTGCACCCTACCTAGTTGACTGTCTTGACTCTATCTTAGCTCAGACCTATGGAAACTGGGAACTAATTGCTATTAATGATCACTCAACGGACGGAACTCCCGAAATATTCGCGCATTACGCAGCCAAAGATTGCAGAATCAAAGTATGTCATAGCGATCGGCCTAAGCTTATCCCTACCCTCAAATACGGGTATCAATTTGCCAAGGGTGAACTTATTAACCGAATGGACTCTGACGATAAAATGCCTTATGACAAGTTAGAAGTCCTCGTGACAGAATGGTTGAAGTATGGCAAAGGAACAATCATAGCCGGAGGAACGGAGCATTTTGTAGATGAAGGAGAAGTCGGTGGTGGATTCCTCCGATATGAAGAATGGCTAAATGATGTCGCTAAGAACAACAAGCATTACCAAGAGATTTACAAAGAATGCGTAATCCCCTCCCATTGCTGGATTATCCATAAGGATGACTTTGAAATGGTTGATGGCTTCAACCCAGAGGTTTACCCTGAAGACTATGACTTATGCTTCAGGTTTTACAAGCATCAACTCAAGGTCATCGGCATAGACAAGGTACTTCACCATTGGAGAGATAGGTCCAATCGGATTTCACGTACGTGGGAGGAATACAAAGACAATCGCTACTTCGATATGAAGTTGAGATACTTTTATGAAATAGATCGAGATTATTCACGCCCCTTGGTGCTTTGGGGCACAGGCAGAAATGGCAAAGACATGGCCAGGTTACTACTCCAAAGAGGTGATAATTTCCATTGGGTTTCGGATAGCGAACGTAAGATTGGCGTAGACATCTATGGCGTGATAACGCAGCACTTCGAGGACATTCAACAACTTGAAGATCCACAGATAATGATTGTTGTAGCATCTCCAGATGGAAAAGAAGAAATCAGACATCAGCTAGAGCAATGGGACAAAAAACCAATTAGTGATTATTGGTTTTTTGCATAGTTTAGAAAATCATGAGTAACAAGAGCAGAGATCATAATAAGAAATGGCTAATCACACGCCTTAAGACCTCAGGAAGTAAAAAAAAGCATGTAGAGTCTGGTGACTATGCCGATACGCGTAATTCGAAGAAACAGAAGCACGTGGAAGACTTACCCAAATACGAAGGTATGGGGCAGGCTAGAAAATTTTTCAATAGCCGAGTAAACTATGGCCTACTGATCCGCTTCTTACGTGGTAGAATTGGGGACGATTGGAATGAAGTTCACGAGGAGATAATGGAGCGAATTCCTAGCAACCTCTCTGAATATAGAATGTGTGTAGAATGGTTTGTTGCCGACCTGGTTGAAGAAGAGGAAAATGAACTCTTTGACAAAAGAGAGCAACGATATCTTAAACTGGATCCTGACGAACGAGCTGACCCAGACTACTATACATTTAAAGAATTCTATGTTGATCCAGAGACGAATAAGCTTTGTAAAATTGCCGATGCGCCGTCAAACAAACATATAAAAGGATTAACCAAAGACGAACTCCGAGAGTTTCGCGAATGCCAACAGCAATACAGACTGGAGGTACGAAAAGCAAAAAAAGATGATGATATAACAGTATCAGAAGCTATTAAACAGAAAGAGCAGCCATAAGGCTGCTCTTTCTAATTTCATTGATAAACCTTCTATCTCCTTCTTCTAATCTGCTGAGCAGGAAAAACAACTGCTGATTCATTGCCATCCTTACCAACTGCTGCAACTCCGAAGTAATAGTTATCGATAACTATACCTTCTAAAGTATGCTCATTGACGCCAGATACAAATTTGAAATTATCCCATGTTGGAGAAGTCGTTAATCTCCAGTACAGTTTGTAACCAGCTATATTAGGATCATCTGTCTCAGCCCATTGAAGGGTTGTTGAAGGTCTTACAGCTCCACCAATACGCACATCTTTCGGTGCAGGTGGTGCCCATGCTAAGCCAGCCATTGAAATGGCGTTGACTGCAGTTAACTTCTTAGCGTATGGAAAATTCACGGCTTCAACAACATCACCATACTTTATTCCATCCTCTTCTCTAATGTCCTGATGCTGTTGTGTGTAGTTTTCATGTGCTTCCATTATTCTTACACCGGCAAAGCCGAGGTCATTAAAAGGTCTGTGATGTCCACCTCTTCCAAAACGATCTAATCGATAGATCATCATAGGATTCATTTCAGGCATATACGTTTTAACTTGGCCATGAATATATCTTGCTAACTGACGCGAAATACCATCTACTTCGCCACCAGCAAATCTTCTAGCACCACGTTGTCTATCAGTCTCATTAGCCGGTGTCGGTTCTGAGAAAATCCTAAAAGCGCGGTTGTCAATCACTCCGTCTACGCCTTCGATATTTCCGATCATGTCATTGTTCAGAATACCAATCATTTCCCATTTATTATCCTGAGCAAATTTAGCTAATCCCTTACCCCCAAAAAGACCTTGCTCCTCACCGGAAAGGCCAACGAAAGCGACACTATGCTTAAATTTATACTTCGACATTACTCTTGCTGCCTCAATTGCACCAGCCATACCAGAAGCATTATCATTTGCACCAGGTGCATCAATTTCGAAATTCATTGTATTTGAAGCCCTTGAATCGATATCTCCTGACATCATCACATATGAGTTAGGATAATCAGTCCCACGTAGTACAGCTACTACATTTACTATCCAAGTACTATGCGGTACACGACTGCCCTCTGTTTTTTCAACAAAATCTCTTTGATAAAACACTTCTAAGCAACCACCACATTCCTGAGAGATCTTTTCGAACTCGGCTTTTATCCATCTACGGGCGGCACCAATTCCTCTTGTTTCAGAAACAGTATCTGAAAAAGTATTACGCGTTCCAAAATTTGCCAATTTCCGAACATCCGCTTCAATGCGATCTGCAGAAGTAGCGTTAACGATATCATAAATCCTTGTGTCAACCTGTGGTGGCGCATCTTGTGCACTTATGGTTTGAAAAGCAGCCATTAGGCCGAGTAAACACACTGTCTTAAAGACTTTCTTCATAAGAATTAAGGGTTAATCTGAAAACTAAAAATATAAAAGAATCATCTACACTAAAATGGATTAGTGATGGGTGGAGTTTATTTTATCAACATAGGGGTTTTCTCCTTTTGAAGTGTACTATAGATGCAATCTTCTAGAAGAAAACTTTTTCTAGTAGTAGAGTAAACTTGGCACATTGATTGTCGTATAGGAGGAAGTAAGAATATAATTAAGATGAAAAAGAAGACATTATTAATCACAGCAGCAGCAGTAATTGCCACAGGTCTCGGTATTTTCAGCATTGCGAGTAAGAAGATATCCTTCCCTAAGAAAAGGGTGTCAGCTAAGTCGTAAAGATTGAGTACATAGAACTACGGGTTAAATACTGTTAAGTTCGTCAGCCTCGGTGATGCCGAGGCTTTTTAATGTCTAAACTTTGTTAATTTAGAGCAAGAAATCCTCGCATGAAGAAAATACTCCTCATTTGTATATTGTCTGTTTTCGGTGCCTTAAGTATGCAGGCTCAAATTAGACCTAAAGACCCAAGATTATTTATTGATTCGGCCATCGTTTTAATGGATCAGGAAAAATATGTGGAGGCTGATGGCTATTTCATGAATGCCCTCAACAGAATTGATGTTCTTCCTGCAGACTTCTGCTTCTACTTCGGCAAGAACTCCCTCTTCCTAAAGAAGTATACGCAAAGTATAGATTGGCTTAATAAATACCTCGAATTAAAAGGAAGTCAAGGTCAATACTCCAAAGAGACACTTACTATTCTGGAAAAAGCTGAAGAAGGCTTTAGACAAAATAGAGGCATCACCACCTCTGCTGATGTGAATAGTAAATTCTTCTATCGCAATACTATCAGTTGTGATGATAGCAAACCTATTATATGTCCAGTTTGTAGAGGTGATGACATTATTATCTCAAGAGATGGATTAGGAGAAAAAAGGTATAAACAATGCCCTTATTCCAATAACGGTGTACTGACTTGTACAGAATTTAATTTACTGATTCAGGGCAATCTCAAGCCTAAAAATAATTAATGCATCCATTTTGATCCTTTTAAGTCTTTAGACCAAATAATTGGTCATGAGAAATAGAAGAGAATCAAGCATCAAAGAGTATTTCATCGAATTCATTATCGTCATTCTAGGCATTTCCATAGCCTTTTGGCTATCCAACCTTGGCGATGAACGTAAGGAAAGGCGCCTTGAGGAGCAATACATTATTTATCTAAAAGAAGACTTAAGTAATGACAAATTGCACCTGACCTCTTCCATAGCGAGCAATCAGAAAAAACTTAATGCATTAGGCAAGGCAATTCAATTTTTTCAAGGAACCAATAATGGTCTTACTTATGATTCTATGCCTACTTATGCTGGACTAATAGGCAGTTACAACTATTTTGAACCCAACGAAAACACCTACGTAACCCTTCAACAAAGCGGAGATTTAAAGGTTTTAAAAGACAAAGACTTCAAAAAGGCACTGGTCGACCTTTATAGATCATATGAAATTATTCAACAAGAGCACCTTAACCTATCGAGCGCACTAGATGATAATTTTTACCCATTGTTCATGTCTAATTATGACATGATCAACAACAAAATTATCGACATAGAGTACTTTAAAACTCCGCTGTTTAGAAACTTCGTGGTATTCACGATGAATGAAACCTCACTACTGAATCAGTATTATGAGCATGCACAGCTCAGGATCGAAAAGATATTGCTCATGTTGGATTAGGCGGTAAGTATACCTAAAGCTTTGAGAATCAAACTATTTACGGCAGCCTCATGGTTTTCAGAAAATTCCTGACGCGCTCGATTAGCAATTAGCGCATTCAAACTGACTATTTCGTGACCTAACAACTTAGCCATGGCATAATAGCCACTAGTTTCCATTTCTAAATTTGTAAAATGACCAAAAGGTGTCTCCATGCAGGCGAGCTTGTCCACCAAGTTATCTACTTTCGGCTTCAACCGAACTTGCCTTCCTTGAGGGGCATAAAAGCCAGGAGCGGTTATCGTAACCCCTTGATGAAAGTCTTCTTTGAACAAATCTAATAGTGCATTAGACGCGTGTGCAAAATATGGCTGAAATGTTAGCCCAAGTTCATTCTTGACATGTGTAGTGAACGCATTGGCCTCAAAATCGCCTTCCCATTGATAGAAACTCATCAAGGTATCTAAACCTAGTGCCGAGGTGGACACCAAATGTGCATCTAGAGGGATTTCGGCTTGTAAACAACCCGAAGTACCAATCCTGATGATTCTAAGACTTCTAAGTGACTCTTTAACCTTCCTAGTCTTAAGATCTACATTGACCAATGCATCTAACTCAGTCATAAGAATTTCGACATTGTCAGTACCCATTCCCGAACTCATAACCGTGAGACGATTACCTCCTATGGTCCCGGTGTGAGTTACCAATTCCCGACTATACACCTGATGTTCAATCTTATCGAAATAGCAACTAATCTTAGGCACACGATCAGGATCACCAACAACAATAACTGTATCAGCGACCATCTCTGGTAGAAGGTTCAAATGATATACTCTTCCATGAGGTGTAAGTAATAATTCGGACTCAGGAATTCGCTTGTTCATTATTTAATCGTTGCAGGCTCTCGCTTCACTCCTTTTAAAGGATTGTAGTGGTTAGTGTTCTTTTGGTAGTAGCCCGTGCCATCATATGGTCTTCTTGAAGGGCTTTCTCTGCATTCATCTGAGCAACATCCATCCTTCAACCATCCTGCCTCTTCACTCATTGGAATGTGTGCATTGCATTCAGCGTTAGCACAATTGATCATTCGATCAGTAGGTTCTCCAGTAATGTGGCACTTTGAGAGAATACTCGGATTGACGTGGTTTACATCTGCCGTGATACGATTATCAAACACGTAGCATTTTCCTTCGAAATCTTTCCCCTCTGCTTCTATGCCATATTTAATGATTCCGCCATGCAATTGATAAACATTTTCAAAGCCCTGCTCCAATAGATAAGCACTGGCCTTTTCGCATTTAATTCCACCCGTACAATAGGTAATTATCTTCTTATCTCTGAGATGGTCCAATGCCTTCACCTTTTCTGGGAAATCTCGGAAATTATCAATATCCAGCGTTAGCGCATTTTTGAACTTACCAACGTTATGTTCATAATTACTACGCACATCTAGAATCACAGTGTCTTCTGGTTGATCTTTTAGAATCTCTTTAAATTCATTCGGCTCAACATAAGTGCCAGTCTCTTCTCTTGGGTTGAGATGTCTTAAACTAGAGTGAACGATTTCTGGTTTTACCCTTACATGAAGCTTAGCAAAAGCCATAAGATCGTGGGCCTCTACTTTGAATTCAGTATCACCAAAGCGCTGATCAGACCTAACATAGGCCATGTACTTCTCACAGTCTTTTTTAAGCCCTGAGACTGTACCGTTTAAGCCTTCAGGAGAAATAATGACTCTTCCTCTGAGGTTATTTTCAACACAAAAAAGATGATGCTCTTCTCTATACGCTTCGAAATCCTCGATTTCGGCATAGCAGTAATAGAGTAATATTGAATAGTTCTTTTCCATAAGTCCTGCCCTATTGCTTGTAGGGTGATTATGAGGTTCTAAGTTATATTATACTTCTTTTGCCGGGTTGCCAAATACGGTTTTGCCTTCTTTGACATCGCCTATGACAACAGATCCTGCACCAACTCTGGCGTTCTTGCCTATTGTCACGCCTGGGACAATCGTTACACCGGACCCAATAAATACGTTGTCTTCGATTTGGGCTTCAGCTCCAATTGTACTACCAGCGCCAACCTGAACTAAGTCACCCAAGGTTGCACTATAATCAACAACAACGTTGGTGTTTAGCATACAGTGGTCTCCAATCTTTGCATTAGCTCCGATAATGACACCACTATTGATAAACTCACCATGCCCTACATGGGCAGATGGCGCTATTTCTGTGTTACTATGAATCGCATTGACAGGCATCATTTTCCTGCGGTCTTTCATCAGTTTGACGATACTCTTTCGAAGGTTCCTATCATCTACCGCTATAAAACCCTCGCACTTTTTACCTATCAATTTCAAGAAACCATCGTCATCAGTTCTTCCAAGAATAGCCAACTCGTCTAACTCCGTTCCGTGAAGCTCCTCGTTGTCATCTAAATAACCGTAAACGATGATATCGTTACTTTCAAAAATCTCTCTTGCTGCTTGGCCTAAAGCGCTGGCACCAAAAATAACTACTGGGTTTTTCATGCATCATTCAATTGGAGGGCAAAGATAAAGCATTTCACAAGAATTAGCTTAATCGGATTTAATTAAGCCTTAATCAGTTCCGCACCGATACTACACTCGACACATCGCTTATGCTTGCAAAAACTATTGTGAAGTTCAATTAATCCCTGGCTATCAAAAGCTGAAGAAACATTCCAGCCCAAATCCTTCCACAACCGAGTAATCCTGTTCTCTTCCTTGGGCAGGGCCATTAATAAGTTAAGTGCCTTGTCCAACGGTTCAGTCTTATCTTTATACTTTGCATAAGCCACAAGCAAAGGCACTGTCATGTTGATTAGCAAATTCTCTTTAGCGACCTTAGTCAAACCAAGTGTCCTCATTTTACTCTCTTTATCTATCATTACATGCGTTTGCCAATAGAGCGACTGTGAGACATGGAGTTCACTAATCAATTCTTTTGGGTTCTTGAACTCAGTGAAAAGTGAGAATATATTCTGATGATTAAATAGCAAAGCAGCGAGTTGAGCAATTCGTATCGTTGGGTAGTTACTTGGTCTGGCACCTGCAAAATGCCATTGGTTATAACTCAGTTGCTGAGTGAGACCGTATTTTGCTGATAGATACGTGAATTCAGCCTTTAACTCCTTTAAATACGCATCATGTAGATCAAGATTCAATAGCCCTGACACTCCAAACAAGAGCGCCTCATAGTGCTTTAGTTCATTATGCTTATGCAAAATCTTGACTGGTAGTAAACGTGCTAATTCCAACATAGCATCTGAATTGATCCTGAAACCTAAGCCTTTTGCTAGCCACTGATAAGCGGTTTCTTCCCAGTCTGAATTGTTCTCCTTCAACAAGAGCGTAACAGCTTCTGCCTTGCTTTCAATTCGACCAATTAAGGCCCTTTCTAACATCGATAACCTAGTAATCACTTTTGTATATTGAAGCGTAGAGGTACAGGCTATAGGCTCCCCATTCTCTAGCATCTTCTCATAGCGAAGTAGCATTTTCGGTTTGATAAGACCCCGAAGCGATAGTGTTGCAAGTGGGTTTCCATCTCTATTTATTACCTCTCGGTCATGGTCATAAACGATATGAAGAATGACATTATCGTAGTTCGGGTCGCTTTGGTGCTTATGTTTATACCAGTCTGATGAGCTGATATGGATCTCAACTGCACCAACCCACTTTATTCCGCCAATAACAACCTCGGCTTCACTAAAATCTGGACCGGCTAAGTGGTTATGATATCCCACTTTCTGGATTTGAATCGGCTCCCCCGATTGCGTAAAAATCTTGGTTTTATTAAAATACTGATTTTGCCACACGAAGTGCAAAAAGGCCTCTTTAATCATACGGTGTGTGTTTACACCTAGAATTTAAAGATATTTTTCGAGATATCCAGCCATTTCTTGTTGCAGCGCCTTAGCTTTCTGAGCAGCAACTGTGGCAAAATCTTCAGAACTTTCGGCATAAATGATGCCTCTGGAGGAGTTTACTAATAGCCCACAGTGACTATTCATTCCATATTTAGAGACCTCCTCTAAATTCCCACCTTGTGCGCCTACACCTGGGACAAGTAAAAAATGTTCTGGAACAATTTGTCTGATATTCTTCAAGGCTTCAGCACGCGTAGCACCTACAACATACATCATCTGGTCAGTATTACCCCACTCTTGGCTTTTGCGAAGCACTTCTTCGTAGAGTTCTCCCCCTTTGTTTAAACCGAGATTTTGGAAGTCCTTACCTCCTGCATTTGATGTCAGTGCCAATAGGATGACCCACTTATTATCAAATTCAAGAAATGGTTTAACTGAATCTTCGCCCATATATGGAGCGACTGTGATTGAATCACAATCCATTTGCTCGAAGAAGGCGCGGGCATACATCTTAGAAGTATTGCCGATATCTCCTCTCTTGGCATCCGCGACAGTAAAAATATCCTTAGGGATATATTTGATGGTTTTCTGAAGGCTTTTCCAACCCTCGATGCCATGTGCCTCATAAAAGGCTATGTTGGGTTTATAAGCTACTGCATAGTCTGCTGTAGCATCAATGATCTGCTTATTGAACTCAAAGATTGGGTCTTCGTGATCTAAAAGGTGTTTTGGAATTTTCTGGATATCAGTGTCTAAACCGACACAAAGATAAGATGACTTCTTTTGAATTTGCTCAAAGAGCTCTACTCTGTTCATTCGTTACGCAAATCTTCTTTGTGTTGTACAGGGTTAGCTTCTTCATCAAACTCGAAGTACTTAGCATCGAATACTTGATCTGGCTTAAAGGCAGCCACCTCAAAATTGGTTTTTGCACCGTCATAATCAATCAGGTCCCACGCTTTCAAATAAGAGTCTTTCTGACCGATGTACATTATGATGTTCGTGAAATCAGCATCTTCATCAGTAGATATCAGCTCCACCACATCTACCAACTCTCCTTTGACACTATCTTGTCGTTTGTACTCGAAAGTAAATCCATTCTTATAGATATCGTAGATATTGGCAGGGTTAATAGCTCCTTCTTCAGGCTCAAAATTACTAATCGTCAATTCTTGAGATTCTACTAAGTACGTCCATAATACAGGCCCATTGCAATAGATTTGTTGGCCTTCTATTTTGAGCACAAACTTCTCTTTAGAAACAGCCGCAGAGCCTGCAGTCTGAGCAATAACCTCTGCTTCACTGAAATTCTTTTGAACAAAAGATATTTCATAACCAGGCATCGCTTTATAAGTACTGCTCATTTTATCAAGGACAGCTTTTGCATCTCCACTTTGCCCCTTAGCTGCGAATGCAACAACAGCAAAAATCAACACGTATATTACTTTTTTCATCTTCTTTCTATTCTTCAGAATCATTTGTCATCGATGGTATTCAATAACTGTTCCAAACTATATTCATCTGGTATTAATACTTGTCTCGCCTTACTACCTTCAAAGGAACCTACAATTCCAGCAGCCTCCAATTGATCTATTATTCTACCTGCTCGATTATAGCCTAATTTCAGTTTACGCTGAATTAAACTAGTACTTCCTTGCTGATGCGCCACGATTAGTTTTGCAGCCTCTTCAAACAGGGCATCCCTATCTGAAAGATCAACATCGCCAGTGTTTGCGTCTACTTCATCACCTGTAAACTCTGGAAGCAAGTAGGCTGTTTCATAGCCTTTCTGCGAACCAATAAAGTCACAAATCTCGTCTACTTCTGGCGTATCTACAAATGCACATTGAAGTCTTATAATATCTGATCCCATGGACAATAGCATATCACCCTGCCCAATTAGTTGATCGGCACCACCAGCATCTAGGATCGTTCTTGAATCTACCTTGGATGTTACCCTAAACGATAGTCTTGCAGGGAAGTTCGCCTTAATAATACCCGTAATCACATTTACCGAAGGTCTCTGCGTAGCTACTACCAAGTGAATTCCAATGGCACGTGCTAACTGCGCCAAACGAGCAATAGGTGTCTCTACCTCTTTACCAGCAGTCATCATCAAATCTGCCAACTCATCTATCACCAAGACGATGTAAGGCAAAAATTTGTGTCCTTTCTCCGGATTCAGTTTTCTGTCAACAAACTTTTGGTTGTATTCTTTGATATTTCTGCAAGCGGCATCTTTCAATAAATCGTAACGCTGATCCATTTCAATGCAGAGAGAATTGAGCGTATTAATTACCTTCTTAGTATCTGTAATGATCGGCTCTTCATTGTCTGGAAGCTTAGCTAAATAGTGTCTTTCAATCTTATTGAAAAGCGTTAGCTCCACCTTTTTAGGGTCAACCAGAACGAACTTCAGTTGGGATGGGTGTTTTTTATACAGCAAAGAGGCTAGAATAACATTCAGCCCGACTGATTTACCTTGCCCCGTAGCTCCTGCCATCAGCAAGTGTGGCATTTTCGCCAAATCCGCGACAAAAACTTCATTTGAAATGGTCTTACCGAAACCTATAGGAAGCGCCATGTCTGAATTCATGAACTTTTCAGTTGAAATCACCGACTTCATGGAAACCATTTCTTTGTTCTTATTCGGCACTTCAATTCCAATAGTTCCCTTACCTGGAATTGGCGCAATGATTCTGATACCCAAGGCTGCTAAACTCAAAGCGATATCATCTTCTAGGTTCTTAATCTTAGAAATCTTAACACCCGCTTCTGGGACAATCTCATAAAGGGTTACTGTAGGACCAATTGTGGCTTTGATGCTGGAAATACCAATCTTAAAGTTAGTCAGCGTCTCTACGATCTTATCCTTGTTGGCTTGAAGCTCTTCCTTAGTAACAGAAATTTTACCAGTAGAATACTCCCTTAACATATCCACTCTCGGAAACTGATACTTTGGTAAATCTAAAGTTGGGTCGTAGTGACCTGCGATTTCGACAAGTTTTTCAGCTTTTTCATTAATCTCTACTTCAAACGTAGGTTCAGTATCTGATGCCTTAGGCGTTGGCTTGTTAACTGGTGTCACTTCCAATTCCAAAGCTGTATCTGGTAACGCTTCAGCTTGAGCAATCGGTTCAGTTACCTCCTCTTGAGGTTCTTCAATAGCCACAAACGCCTCTTCGGCCATTTCAGCTTCTTTCTCTTCTTTTAAGGAAACTACCCAGTCTTTCAACTCCGTCTCACTATCAATATTTTCAACAGGCTCATCATCCTCAACCTCCTGATCAGCAGGTAAGGCATCTCCTAAATCAGAGGCAATGAATGGCGTATCATCTTCCGGATCAGTTACCGCAGGTGACTTCTTAAAGTATAGGATTTCTGTGATATTGAAGAAGAAGATCACAAAAACAAGTAAAGTAAAGGCTAAAAACAGAATCGTTCCATAACCCAATAGATTGTCAAAGAAGATAGAAAGCTCATAGCCTAAACCTCCACTATAAAAACTCCATTCAGAAATAGATTCGTCTCCTTTGATCATCGATCCCATCAAAAGGCTTACCCAAATCAGGAAGAATAAACTAAAGCTGATTGCTCTTGACAGCTTGACCAATGCTTTGCCCCAAATCACTTTATATCCAAAGAGGAATAATAATGGTGGTATAAGGAAAGCCGCAATACCAAACCAAGAGAATATTAGTCTGTGTGCAACAAGGGCACCGAGTAACTTCATCCAGTTGCCTGCCTCTTGGCCTAAGGATTTAACAGTTTCGTTTTGATCGAAGAAGGCCTCTACCACACTTTGATCCATTTTACCTGTAAAAAGGTAACTCACACAAGCCAAGAAAATAAATACAGACGTTAGCAATAGGAAGAACCCTATTGACAATTGAAATCTCCTATCCCTTAAAAAGGGGATATCGATTTTAAAAGAACGTTTCTTTTTGGGCCCTTTGTCCTTAGTGTTGGACTTAAAAGTATTGGACTTATATGCGTTTTTGGTCATCTAAAAATCTAAAACCTTATAATACGAATTTAATCGGATTTTATGAACCTAATGCGATCATTCATCAAACGATCTAGAACTTGTTTTCTTTCCATTTCGCAAGACCTTTGTTTATTCTCTTGACCATACCCGGTCCTTCGTAAATAAACCCAGTATAAACCTGAACTAGGCTTGCTCCTGCTTCTAGTTTCTCTCTTGCATCATCCGCTGTTTGAATTCCTCCAACGCCAACAATAGGGAACGAACCTTTAGACTTGTCATGAAGAAAACGAATTACTTCGGTCGACCGAGTCTTCACTGCCTTACCACTCAATCCACCTGCGCCCATTGCATCAACAGATGCCTTTGGCGTCTTTAATCCTTCTCTAGAGATTGTTGTGTTTGTGGCAATGACTCCGTCAATACCTGTTTCATCAACGATTTCGATAATGTCTAGCAATTGCTCTTCTGTCAGGTCGGGTGCAATTTTAAGGAGGATAGGCTTCTTTTTAGTGAATGCCTTTCCTGCCGCTTGAAGTGTATTGAGGATATGCTTTAACGGTTCCTTTTCCTGAAGTGCTCTCAGATTTGGCGTGTTTGGAGAACTCACATTGACAACAAAGTAATCTACATAAGCATGAAGGCCTTTGAAGCAGATTAAGTAGTCATTAACCGCCTCTTCATTTGGCGTCACTTTGTTCTTACCAATATTTCCTCCGATTACAACATCCGTACTTCGGTGCTTTAATCTTTCGATGGCTTCATCTAGCCCCCCATTATTGAAGCCCATTCGATTGATAAGGCTTTGATCTTGTGGCAAGCGAAATAGTCTTGGTAAAGGATTACCGTCTTGAGGCTTTGGCGTAATTGTTCCTATTTCAATAAAACCAAAACCTAGTGCAGAAAGCTCATTATAAAGTTTAGCGTCCTTGTCAAAACCTGCCGCTAGGCCAACTGGGTTCTTAAACTTTAAGCCAAAGCATTCAGTCTCTAAACTGTTATCTTTAAAACCGTAGAGATTTTGGCTGATACTTTTAACACCAGGAATCTTAAATAATCGTTTAAGCCACCTAAAAGCAAAATAATGTGCTGATTCTGCATTCTTGGTAAATAGGAAAGGACGTATAATACTTTTGTACAATGGGAGATTTTCAGCAAAAATAGAGCTTATAGTTGAAACGTATAATTCTTTAAGGAGGAATTCCTCAACTTCAACCTCAATTACATAATTTTGATATCATGGAAGATCTTTTGGAACTCTTTAAACTCACTCAAAGTCAGGCAGTAAATTATTTTATTTTTGCTCTAGTAGTACTTTTTGTAGCCTTCATTATCCTGAAGGTTTTAAGGGCAATTCTTAATCGGTACATCAAGAAGTCGAGCCACGACCTTCAAGTAGACCCTACCCAGTATAAGTTCTTAAATAATGCCTTAGGGTTTATCATTTACCTAGCTGCTCTAGCAGCAATTTTCATGGTAATCCCCCCATTAAAAACAATAGGTGTTACACTTTTTGCCAGTGCCGGAATCTTCGCAGCTATTATTGGCTTTGCATCTCAAGCAGCATTCTCAAATATTGTAAGTGGCATCTTCGTTGTCATCTTTAAACCCTTTAGGGTTGGCGACATTGTGAAAATTAGCAACCTCTATTCAGGCATTGTTGAAGATATTACTTTAAGACACACTGTTATTCGAGATTTTGAAAACAAAAGACTAATTATCCCAAATGCCGTCATTAGCTCAGAAACCATTCACAACTACAACATCATTGATGACAAAGTCCGTAACCATATTTTTTATGGCATTAGTTACGACTCCAATGTGGACTTAGCCATGAAGATTATTCGTGAGGAGGCCATGGCACATAAATATTTCATAGATAACAGGTCTCAAGAAGAATTAGAGGATGGCGAACCAGCTGTAGTCATTAGGTTATTAGAGTTTGGCGAATCAAGTATCAATCTCCGAGCACAAGTTTGGTCAAAGGACCCTATCTTAGGTTTCGAGTTAAAGTGTGATATCAACAAATCAATAAAAGAACGCTTCGACAAAGAAGGAATCGAAATCCCTTTCCCACATCGTACCATTGTCTATAAGGAAAAGAAAGCCTGACCTTAACTCCTTGGGTGAAATTCTTGGATCACTTGCCTAAGGTAATCTCTGTCTAGGTGCGTATAAATCTCAGTGGTTGTGATAGACTCATGGCCTAACATTTCCTGTACCGCCCTAAGGTCTGCTCCTCCTTCAATCAAATGGGTGGCAAATGAGTGCCTAAATGTGTGAGGGCTTATGGTTTTTTTTATTCCTGCTTTGACCACCAAGTCTTTCAAGAAAGTAAAGACCATCTGCCTGGTCAATTGTCTACCTCGTCTATTCAGAAACAGAAAAGCCTCGTGACCTTGTTTAATATCCAGATGCACCCTAACCTCTTCGCGGTAAATGTTAATGTACTTAAGGGCTGTTCTGCCAATGGGAACAAGTCTCTCCTTATTCCCCTTTCCGGTTACTCTAAGAAAACCTACTTCGAAATGCACGTTGGAGGTCTTCAAGCCAATTAGTTCGGATACACGCAAGCCTGAACTATAGAGTGTTTCGAGCATCGCTCGGTTACGGGTTCCTTCAGGAGTTGAATGATCTATGGCTTCCAGAATTTGATCTATCTCTTGTATGCTCAGCGTGTCCGGGAGTTTCCGCCCAAGCTTGGGAGCCTCAAGAAGTGTAGTCGGATCAACATCCATCTCGCCTTCATAAATGAGAAATTTATAGAATGACTTGAGACCAGAAATGATTCGAGCTTGCGAAAAAGCACTCATCCCCAGTTCATTGATCCACTCTACCATGTCTTGAAGCTCTTGGAGTGTGACTTGAAGTGGATTTAAATCCTTCTCTCTTAATTCAAGAAACTGTTTTAGTTTTACGATGTCGTGTACATAAGCATCCACTGAATTTGCACTGAGCGATCGCTCTAGCTTCAGATAATTCTCATACTCCTGAATATATACCTCCCAAGACATGGTCAAGTATAAGCAAAACTCTCTATAGATTCTGAAAGAAATGTAGAATGGATTAGATTTGTCCATCATGAAGGTAATTATCATCAACGGCCCAAACCTTAATCTACTCGGCACCAGAGAAAAAAGCATCTACGGTAACGAAAGTTTCGAAGACTACTTCGCGAAATTAAAAGGACGATTCGATGACATCACACTAGAATACTATCAGAGTAATGTTGAAGGCGAGCTGATTAATAAACTCCATGAAGTTGGTTTCTCTTACGATGGCATTGTTTTCAACGGTGGCGGCTACACACACACCTCAGCAGCCATATCGGATGCGATTGCAGCCATTAACACTTCTGTTGTAGAAGTCCACATCTCCAACATTCATGCGCGTGAAGAATTCAGGCACATAAGCCTAATAACCAAGGAATGTATCGGTCTAATCACGGGTTTTGGCTTGAAGGGCTATGATATGGCTTTGTTCGCTTTGAAAGCTGAATAAGCTAAACTTCCTCACAAAAAACTGAGAGTTTGATATCGCGTTTTCTAGCTTTGCAAAAATATTTTTTTCATGCTCAGCTTTAAAGCAATCATCTCAGTCACCCTGATACTTTTTTCTGTAATCGATATCCTAGGGTCCACCCCAATCATTATTGACTTGCGAAAGAAAAATGGTGGTCATATACAGTCAGGAAAAGCCACGCTAGCCGCTGGTGTATTGATGATACTCTTTCTGTTTGTGGGTGATAATTTACTTGGCCTTTTTGGTATTGATGTTGGTTCTTTTGCCATTGCAGGCTCAATCGTCATGTTCATCATCGGACTTGAGATGATTCTAGGAAGAAATTTCTTCAAAAACGACCCCTCTGCTAGTGGCACCTCCTCTATTGTCCCGATCGCTTTTCCCTTGATTGCAGGCGCTGGAACTTTAACGACAATCATTTCAATCAGAGCAGAATACAGTGAATGGGATATTTTAGTTGGTATAGTTGTCAACTTACTATTCGTATATCTAGTCCTAAAATCTACTAACTGGTTAGAACGCAAAATCGGGCCTGCCGGATTAGGCGTTTTGCAAAAGGTTTTTGGAATAATCCTGCTCTCTATTGCCATCAAGCTATTTAAAGATAATATTGTCAATCTATGATTGTAATCTATACTGACGGATCGTCCAAAGGAAACCCTGGACCTGGTGGCTATGGGACTGTGATGAAATACAATGAACATCGCAAGGAGCTCTCACAAGGCTATCGTAAAACCACGAATAATCGGATGGAGTTGATGGCCGTTATCGCTGGTTTAGAGTCAATCAAAGTTGAAAAAGCTAAAGTAAAGGTCTATTCAGACTCCAAATATGTAATCGATTCCGTAGACAAAGGATGGCTTTGGAACTGGATGAAAAAGGATTTCAAAGGGAAGAAAAACAAAGACCTTTGGCTTAGGTTTGCTGAAATCTACAAGAAACACCACGTTTCTTTTCAATGGGTAAAAGGTCATGCGGGGAACGAGGAAAATGAAATATGCGATCAACTAGCAGTTGGGGCTGCTGAAAGCAATGACCACCTAATAGACGAAGGCTTCGAGTCTGGACTTTATTCATAACATTGCATTTTGCCGAATACTTACTTTCAATTCAAGCAATTCCTGATAGACCAAGCAGTGGATGGAATGAAAGTAACCACTGATGGCTGCATCTTCGGTGCGCTCATCAAAGAGGTTTCTAAGGGTAATATTTTAGACATTGGAACAGGTACTGGCTTACTTTCGTTAATGCTGGCTCAGCGCACGAAGGCTGAGATTCATGCGTTAGAAATTGATGAAAATGTCGCACAACAAGCCGTTGAAAACGTAAAGAATTCACCTTGGCAGGATCAGATTATTGTGTTACAGCAAGACTTCAAAGTATTCGAAACTGAAACGATCTATGATCAGATCATTTGCAACCCTCCATTCTTTAAAAACAGTCATAAAGGACAGTCTGCATCTAAAAATACCGCCATTCATGATGATGATTTACCAATGGTTACACTCATCAATAGGTCAGAAAAACTTCTATCAAGTCAAGGTTCTCTGTGGGTAATGTATCCCGAGTATGAGATGAAGCAGTTTACACTGTTAGCTTCTGAATCTGGATTCTCCTTATGCCAGCAAACGGCCATTTACAATCAGGCTGATAAACCTGTTTTCAGAGTTGTGGCTCAATTCAGCAAAGCGCAACCCAACAAATCGATTTCACTTGAACTCATCATTAAGGAAGCCGATGGTTCATACACCAAAAAATTTACGCACCTTTTAAAGGAATATTACCTCCACTTATAAAGTCTGCTTGGACGATAAAGGCATTGGCTTGCAGTCCCTAAAAAATTCCAATACCTTGCGCCCTTTCAAAAATCACCATGGAGATATTAGGCATAGACGTTGGAGGAAGTGGCATCAAAGGAGCCATTGTTGACACAGACAAAGGATACCTCGTTTCAGATAGATTCCGAGTCCCAACACCGGAAGGTCGCAGGCCAGACGACATGGCCGATGTCATCAATCAAATCAAAGAGCACTTCAATTACAATGACAACATAGGTGTAGCCTTTCCTACCGTTGTAGTCAATGGAAGAGCGAAGTACCATAGTAACTTGCACGAAAGCTGGAAAGGAATGCAAATAGATGACCTCTTTCGTGGTCGTTGTAATCAAATCTGTAACGTAATCAATGACGCTGATGCCGCTGGACTTGCTGAAATGAAATTCGGAGCAGGCCGACACCATTCAGGAGTAGTCTTGATGGTCACCATTGGCACCGGACTAGGTAGTGGTCTTTTCTATGATAGCGTATTAATTCCCAACTTTGAATTAGGACACCTCTTCTACAAAAATGGAGAACTCATAGAACACTTTGCTGCGGATTCAGCACGTAAAAGAGAAGGATTAAGCTTTGATGTTTGGGGTGTAAGGCTCAATCAGTTCTTAAAACACATCGAGCGTGTGATTAACCCAGACTTTATAATCCTCGGTGGCGGAGTAAGTAAACACATTCACAAATACAGAGATCAAATCACCATCAAAACACCATTCGTGGTCGGTGAAAAAGAGAATAACTCTGGAATTATTGGTGCAGCAGCTTACGCTGCTGATCATCATAAGTGATTCAGTGACTCCTCCAATTCTGGAAAGACTTGTGGATCAAAAATCAGTTCTCCCATATTCAAAAAACGCTGCATGCCCAGCATCACTTCAAAATTAGGTTGATGCAAGTGCTTAGGAATTCTTAAGATTTTAGGGTCCTTCTTATCGAAAGGTGTAGGGATTTTCGATCCAAACAAGAAAGGCATTAATATCTTCGAACAACTAAAAGCAATCCGATCGAATTCGTTTTCATTAAAATGCCTTGTAACGCGTTCATTAATATGCTCAAAGAACTCTAAGGTCTTTGCCAAACGGACTCTCGATCCAGCCCTAGATTTCCCCTTGGTTTTTAGGTGTTTGATCTGACTTTTACCCTGCTTCTTTCGCACCATATAAGCACTCAACACTTTATGTTCCAAACACTCCTCCCCTTGAAATACACCGATGGCCGAACTACCTGTTTGAACCAAGAGCATGAGGTACTTTACGACATGTAATTCATTGATCGCATTGCTTTTTACAGCCAAAGTTATTGGTAACCTTAATTGAAATTGATCCTCACCCTTTCCGTAATAGAAAGCATGCTTTTCAAAGTCATAATGCTTTGAAAAGCCCAACTGATCAATCAAATCAGCCGCCTCAATGACACTTGCCCTATTCAGGAAATGGTGCTTCAAATTCACATAACAATAATCTTCATTTTAGAGCGAAAAACAGAACCTTTGCAAAGGAATGTATAAGAAATCCCTTCAAACCATAAAGTGACTATACAATATGAAGCTATAAAAAATTAAAAAATGACCCTCGTGAAATGCCAACCTTATTTAGCTAATTGAGTAAATACCCTTAAAGCATAATGGTTAATTTTGAAACTAAGCTTGACCCTCACAATGAACAATGTATAAGTCGTTAATTATTGGAGTTCTGAGTTGCTTCTGCATGTTGGCGAACGCTCAGGGTGTTAAAACCGAAAGAGAAACTCGCGTCAAAACTACTGGCATTCCTATAGTATCCGTGGAGTGGGCTACCACCGCATTTCCGGGAGTCAATAAATTACGTTGGTATCGTGAAGAAACCTCTGGCAAGAAAAGCTTTGAAGCTAAGTTCAAATTCAATCGTCAGTTTTTTAGTATAGAATTTTCAGATAACGGTGTTTTGGAGGATGTTGAGATCGATAGAAAATGGAAACATCTTTCAAAGCCAACACAAGAGGCTCTACAAAACACCTTCAAAACATTCGAGAAATTCAAGGTTCAGAAAATCCAGGAGCAGTGGACTGGATCATCACCCCAAATCGTTCAGGACGGGATTTTGAAGAGTGACCTGTCAAATATCACTGTTAAGTTTGAAATAGAATTTAGAGCAGAGATTGAAGGAAAATATGCCATATGGGAAGGTTTATTTGATGCAAAAGGAAAGCTATTAAGTAAACGTAGGGTACAACTTAGACCAACCGACAACCTAGATTTTTAATGAGAAGGCTGATTATCCTATTCTTCTTGTTTGCTCCTACTGCTTTAATTTCGCAGTCCTCCGTTAGTGTTGGTTGGTTGCCAGAAATATCTGTATCTCACAAATGGAATGACCAATGGAGAATCACTGGTCAAGTGGAATCAATGCAGGTTGGCTTTACCAAAAGGGGATCAGAATCATTTAAAACTAATTATGACTACGTACGCACTGACCTCACCATGGTGTTGAGTTATCGTACGAATCCGAGTGTCTCCATTGCAGCTGGCGGAATGACCCGTTTTGTCAATGGGCAATTGGTTTACAGAAGCTTACAACAAATCTCATATGCTCAAAGAGGCAGAACAGTCCGTTTTGGACACAGATTTAGAACTGATCAAACTTTTTCTAATAAAAGAAGCATGCAGTTAAGGTTGAGATATCGCTTTTCCGGAGAGCTTCCTTTGCAAGGCCAAAGTTTAAATGAGGGAGAATGGTACCTCATTTCATCAGCAGAACAAATCGCAAGTGTTGAGCGATCCAAATGGGAATGGGAACAAAGGCTCTCTAGTGCTTTTGGCTATTACTTCAATGCTAAAAACAAAGTTGAGATAGGACTAGATTACCGTCTTGATGATTTTACTCAAGGTGACGGCCGACATAGAATCTGGACCATGATCAATTACTTTTTGAATCTTTGAGAAGCTAATCTAGAATCACTTCCTCCTCTACAAACTCAAAACCCAATGCATCGAGTTCATCGAGAATTGGATTATAGAACTCAGGCGTAATTGGTATCTGCACACCTCTTGCTTCTATCTTACCCTCCATGAGCAGCTTGGTCGCAATGCCCAGCGGCAAACCTACCGTTTTAGACATGGCAGTATCCGTAGCGTTTTCTCCAGTAGCTACCATTGCGGATCTAATTCTTTTGGTTTGACCATTCTCTTCATAATCAAACAAGTGCCACATGACAATTTGATCTTTCTTATCTGGGCCGATTGTCCATTTCTTCTTCAGAATATGTTCGAGAATTTGAGCTGGCGTACCTTTCATCAGGCCTACTAACTCATCTTCGAACATGCCCAACCAGTTAAGTTTATGCATCTCAGGTCCATCTAACTCTAGCTTAAGGTAGTGCGCGAGTTTTAATTCGACAGAATCATCAGGGTTAAAGGATAAAAATGAATTGATAAACTGACGATGGGTCAATTCAGCAACATTTTCCATTGGATAAGTATCATCAGTAGCACCTAACTGAACAAAAATGTCCCAAGCCTTAGAGAATCCCGGCCTACGTAAGGTACCACGATATAGCGTACTAATACCATGTAGTCCATAGACGTCAAGATACTTGAGCGAATCTCTATTTGCATAGCCCTCGAAATATCCATGACCTGGAATGTGGATCATCTCAATTCTTCTGAAAAGTTTAGGATATGGAATATACTTAAAACGTCCTTCTTGGATGAATTTTACCGTTCCTTGACCTGCCAATACTACATTTCTAGGATTCCATGTAAACCCGTATTGCCACGGATTATCATCTGAAGGATCAGGTGCTAATAAGCCACCAGTAAATGATTCAAATGCTCTTAATGAAAGCCCTTTTTCTTCTCGAATATGGTCGATGACTTTTTTAGCCGACATATGATCTATTCCTGGATCAAGACCACACTCATTTAAGAAAAGTAGTCCTTTTGCTTTTGCTTGTTCATTCAAACTTGACATGTCATCCGATACATACGAAGCGGTTAACAAATGCTTCCCAAACTTCAAACAAGTTTCAGCCACAATGGGATGAAAAGAAGCCGGCAACATAGAAATCACCACATCTGAATCCTTAATCAGTGCATCACGTTCATCTTCCATATTGATATTGAAAGCGATTGCTTTTCCATTAACGTGACCCGCTACTTTTTCTTGTGCTAATTGAAGTGCATAATCTGCTATAGTTACTTCCCAACCTCTGGAAGCTCCTTCTTTTAGCAAGTAAGAAATAAGTGAAGTAGCAGAGCGACCAGCGCCTAAAACTAAAATTCGATTCATAGGTAGATTCGTTTATCATCGAATTAGGTGAAAACCATTCTAAGTTCAAATGATTAATTGAATTGCTTCCCAGACAACCTTGCTTCAAAAGATTCGTATCTTGCTATCCGCTTCAAATTGATACATGGCAAAAGAAATCAAACGAGAAGTCTCACTTCTCTTGTACACAACATCCGAATTAACTACTCAAGTAAAAGATCTTATCAGTCAAGCAAAAGAAGCTGCTCAAAAGGCCAGAGCACCCTATTCGGGTTTTCGAGTTGGGGCAGCATTATTACTATCTGATGGATCAATAGTGCTAGGCAACAATCAAGAGAACGCAGCCTATCCAGCAGGTCTTTGTGCAGAACGAGTAGCCTTCTTTTCCGCTAAAGCCAATAAACCCGAGGCAATCATCTTAAAAGTTGCCATCGTAGCCCTGAAAATGAATGCGAATGAGCATAATATCCCCGCACCATGCGGAAGTTGTCGTCAGGTAATGAGTGAGTATGAAAACGAGCAGCCAGAGCCAATTGAAGTATACCTTACGGGTAGAACTGGTGATGTTCTAATGTCTAGCTCTATTGAAAACCTTCTCCCCTTTAAGTTTTCATCTGATCAACTAGGAAACTAATGGAAAACAGAATTTCATTCCAATTCAATGGTCGTTATGAGACCATTGGCGAGCCCAGTAATAACATCGAGCATGTGTGGTTTGTCTGCCATGGCCACGGACAGTTAGCTAAATATTTCATTAAGAAGTTTGAATTACTAAATGATGGAAAGCATCTAATTGTAGCGCCTGAAGGACTATATAGGTACTATCTAGACGGATTTACCGGGCGTGTTGGGGCAACTTGGATGACCAAAGAAGATCGCGCATCGGATATTCAAAACTACTTAACCTTTCTCAGTTCAGTCTACAATGAAGTCATGTCCAAACTGAAACGGGAAGTCAAAGTAACTTTACTAGGTTTTTCACAAGGCGCAGCAACGGTTTCACGTTTCGCTACACAAACTAATGTAGCGTTTGACAGACTGGTTTTATGGGCCGGAATCTTCCCTCCTGACCTTCCTCCTTTGGAAAGTAAAAGGAAACTTTCGGATAAAGAATGTTTCCTCGTCTATGGTTTAAATGATCAATACCTAACCGAAAGCCGTATTCAGGAGCAGTCTGATATTGCGAAACGAATCCAAGTCACCCCCAAAGTTTTAACCTTTAAGGGTGAGCATGAAATGAATGATCGGATCATTCAACAAATCAGCATGACGCCTTAGCGCCAGAAGCTAAATCCTCTTGTAAACTTGGTGACAATTTTAGATGGGATAATGGTGACAGGTCCTTCATAGATACCTCCATTAGCCCCTAAGTCTTCCACTCTAATGGCTATTGTATTCTTACCTGGTTTCAAAACTCCTTTTGGTATGTCATAGACTCTTAGCTCAAGGAAACTTCTCGATCTACCCATTCTTTGATCATCTTTAGTTTCCCCAATTTTTATCCCATTGACAAAGACTTCATCAAAGTCATCGATATATCCACCGATTAAGGTGAACTCCGTTTCTTTCCCGCCACGAGGGATTTCAAAGGCTTTGCGATACCATGCAAATCCTCTATAATCACTCATGCCAATCGTCTTCCAATTAGACGGTACTACAATATCTTCCCAGCGTGTGTCATCATATTCGACATTGGCAAATTCGTCTCTGTCCCTTCTAGAGATTTTCCAGATGCCCTCTAACGAATAGGTTTCATTATAAGCCTCATCAGCGACTAACAAACCTACTTCACCACTATAGATACCACCTTCGCCACCTTTGTCATAAATTCTTACAGCAATCACATTGTCGCCATTGTAATTGAGTAGCTCGTTTGGAATTCGATATTCACGCTCAGCATTCCAAGCGGTATAATAGTTTGGGGGAAAGCCTCCCGAAAAGCCAATTTTTACTCCATTAAAAAACACCTCATCTACATCATCTATGTAGCCAAGGCGTAGATAGTGGGCACCTTCCTTTTCAAGTTCGTCTCCACTGAATTTGGTACGGTACCAAGCGTAACCATCGTAGCCATTAAAGCCTTCACTTTCCCATCTTCTTGGTACATAGATCTCTTCCCAGCTAGAATCATCATAGTTGACATCTGCCCATTCTTTATGATCTCCAATAGAGAACTTCCAGTCTCCTCGAAGGTTGAGCAACCGATCAAGGTCTTGTGCATTGGTAGCTCCTGTGACCAACAGTAGTGCTATCGTAAATAATTTCTTTAGCATTTGTTTTTACCCTTGGGCTTCGTTGTTGTTGTACTTCAAACATACGCGGCTTCTTAAAATCAATTGTCATACCTCAGTAAAGAGATGTCACAAGATGTCACAGAAGTCCAAAACAGCCCTTATGAGCTACTAATAAACTTATATCCTACTCCATGGACCGTCAAAATATACTTAGGCTCATTAGGATTTTCTTCTATTCTTTGTCTTAACCTGAGCATAAAGTTGTCAACTGTTCTAGTGGTTGGTTGACTTTCATATCCCCAAACCTTGTTCAACAGATCGTAACGACTGACTACTTCGTTTTTATGCTCTAATAAATACTGTAAAATCTCATACTCTTTGTGAGACATACGCACATCGCCATCATTATGTTTAGCAGTGAATTGAGAAAAATCAATTGTCAGATTACCTATTACTACAGGGCCTGTGACAGGTTGATCTTCTGGGGTTTTAATTCGTCTGAGAATAGCCTTTACCCTAGCGATCAATTCTCGAAGGCTAAATGGCTTTGTTAGGTAATCATCGGCACCGAGTTCGAGACCAAGCACCTTATCTATTTCTTCACTCTTGGCTGTGAGAAAAATAATAGGGGTTAAGACTCCCATACTTCTGATTGCCTTACACACATCAAATCCTGACATTTTTGGCATCATTACATCTAGGATGATTAGATCAAAGTTTCCTTTTTGAGCTTTGTCCAAGCCTTCTTGACCATCGATGGCTACTTCGACATCGTATGACTCAAACTCAAGGTTGTCTTTTAATCCAAGCCGCATTGATGGCTCATCTTCAACAATTAGAATACTAGGCATCTTCGTGTTTATATAGTGGAAAAAATAACTTGAATGTGCTCCCTTTATCTAGGTTGCTTTGTACCTCAACTTCACCCTCGTGAGCATCCATTATGTGCTGAACTATGGTAAGTCCTAGTCCTGAGCCCTTTGTATCGTGGACATCTCCATTTGGCACGCGGTAGAATTTCTCAAATAGTTTATTTTTCTGATTTTTAGGAATACCCATTCCTTGATCTGATACAGCTATAAAAGCATTTTGACCTTTCAATCCTGTCTCAATAATTACGTCTTTACTATCAAGGCTATATTTCATAGCATTGTCTATAAGGTTGACCAATACTTCGATAACTGCCTCCTGATCCGCATTGATGATAAGCTTCTCATCAGAAGTCTTTAACTCACAGCGGAACCCGTTATTTTCAAGGTGATAAGAATAAGTATTGAAAACATCGGCAACTACTGTGTTCAGATCTAGCTGTCTTTTGTCATAGGTGCGCTTACTCGCTTCTATTTTAGAGAAACTTAGGATACGATTGATCATGTTCGTCAATCGGCTCACTTCTTTAGTGATAATACCATAATACTCCTTCTTCTTTTCTTCTGTTTTCACCCTGCCCATCAATAAGGTCTCTGCGAACATATTAATAAGTGCCAATGGCGTTCTGATCTCGTGCGAAACATTCGATACAAAGTCAGCCTTCTTTTGGGCGAGTTTCATTTCTTGCTCAACGTTTCTTAAGACTAACGTAATACCCATAATCATCACCACCATCAAAAGTGCTAAGGCCAATAAACTTTGATTCTTTCTGCGATTGATGGCTTCTTCTACAGTTCCTCCAGCCCTATCAATTCCAATTTCATATCGCGGGAGCAAATCAATAGGCTCACTCTCATAGTTAACGGCCAAGTTTTCAGCTGTTGAGTAGACCAAATAATTATCAGATGTCCGAAGGCATGACAAAACGAAATCATCTCTGGCAATCTCTTGGAATTTGGGGACTAGATACTGTTCAATCATCAAAATGGCGTCAAAGAAGTAAATTGAGAATTTGATGTTCTCACCTTCATCAACAACAAAAAAGAAATACTCAAGCTCAGCGCCATTGTGGTATATTGGGCTTGCACCATTCTCAATCTTCATGAAGCCACCTCCCTCTTTATAGCGCCTCAAGCGACTAACTACAGACGTATTAGCTTTAAAGATGCTATCTGCTTTGTCAGCAAAAGCATCAACCCTACGCTCTTCGCTTAAAAAAGATTGAAATGGCGTATCTAACCCTTTAAGGTAGACTCCTTTAAAAAAATTATAGCTACTTAAATCCTCCAACAACATGTCATCTGACATGCTGTTCATATTTCTTTCTAAGCCCGTGGTAATTTCTGAAACTTTGTCTTGCACGCTTTGGTTAATCGAAAAAAGGACAGACTCCAATTGGCGAACATAAATCTTCTCTAACTCACGTTCATCAGAGTTAAGCGAGTTCAATTCGAACATACCATAAATTACCACCGGGATGATCAAAATAGACAGGATGGCAAAAAGAGGTTTATTAGTGCGTTTTTTCAACTTAAAGCATATTTTAACTACTCGAAAATACGAAAAGCCAATGGTGCCAATTAATTCTGTGACAATCTTTTACATCTAATGGATTTTTAAAGAGTAATTCATACCTTTGCAGTCCGAAAAACAAATACATTAAAAATGTTAAACAATTACGAGACAGTATTCATTTTAAATCCCGTTTTATCTGATGAGCAGATGAAGGATGCTGTCGGCAATTACGAACAACTCCTGAAAGATAACGGAGCAGAGATCGTAAACTTAGAAAGATGGGGACTTAGAAAATTGGCTTATCCAATTCAGCACAAGTCTACAGGTTTCTATAATTTGATTGAGTTCAAAGCCGACCCAGCAACAATTACAACCCTAGAAATAGAATTCAAAAGGGATGAAAAAATCATGCGCTTCTTAACTGTGTCTTTAGACAAGCACGCAGTTCAGTATAACACGAAAAGAAAGAGTGGCGCTTTTAACAAGAAAAAGAAAGAGGAGGCAGCATCATGACATTAGTAAACGAACCAATCAACAGAGAGCAGCAGCGCAAGAAGTATTGCCGCTTTAAAAAGAATGGAATCAAATATGTTGACTACAAGAACCCAGATTTCTTGATGGCCTTCGTAAACGAGCAGGGTAAGATTCTTCCAAGAAGACTTACTGGAACTAGCTTGAAATACCAAAAGAAAGTGACTCAGGCAGTGAAAAGAGCAAGACATATTGCTTTGATGCCTTACGTAGCTGACGGATTGAAGTAAACCCTAGACTAGAAAGAAAAATGGACGTTATATTAAAGACTGATATTAAAGGTTTAGGCTACAAGAACGATACTGTAAGCGTAAAACCAGGATACGGTAGAAATTACCTTATCACACAAGGATTTGCTGTAATAGCAAGCCCCTCAAATAGAAAAATGTTTGCCGAGAACATCAAGCAAGCAGCTCACAAAGCAGATAAAATCAAAGGAGATGCTCAGGCAATTGCTGGTGCAATTGGCGATGCAGCTCTTGAGATTAAGGCAAAAGCTGGCGACAGTGGAAAAATCTTTGGTGCTGTAACTACAATGCAAATTTCTGATGCTTTAAAAGCAAGAGGAATCGATGTTGACAGAAAGAAAATCTCTTTCAAAGGCGAAGTAAAAATGATTGGCGAGTACGAATTAGAAATCGACCTTCACAAAGAAGTGAAGAAAGAATTGAAATTCTTAGTAGTCGCTGAGTAAGATAATACTAACAAGTGAAAAGCCTGTTCATGCAAATGGACAGGCTTTTTTTATGTAGATCAAGGGTTTTTTTTCGCTATATCACTCCCTGTAAATCATGGCCATATTCACAAGACAACCGTTTGCAGTATAATTCATCAAACAAGGCTTGAATAGCCCATCATTTTTGACTTATTTCCCAGTGAATCAGAAGTTTAATCTGCCTCAATTGAACAAAAACCAAGCAAGAACCTCATAGCCATTATATTATCATGAAATCAGGACAAAAAAGAGTTGTAATTGAAAACGTTTCCCCTGAAATCAATTACGGCCAACATGCCGCTAAAAGAACAGTAGGACAGTCCTTTCAAGTAACAGCTGATGTACTAGCTGACGGGCATGACGTCCTCAATGCACACATCAAGTATAAGTTTGGCAATGCTCGTGTTTGGAAGTACGCTCCAATGCACTTAACAGATAATGATGTGTTTGTTGGAGAGTTCAAGGTTGAAAAACAAGGTAACTATACTTACACCGTAGAAGCATGGGTTGATTACCCTTTGACCTGGCAACATAATATAGAGCGTAAGATTGCCGACAATCAGCATGTAAATGTTGAGCTTTTAGATGGCATTCAATACATTAAAACTGCCCTAAAAACAGCAAAAGCCGAAAAAGAGTATTTAGAGGGACTAATTGAAGCATTCAAAGTCGATGCGTCATACAACTACGCGATTGATGAGGCTCAGTCAAAAAGGCTTCATGATATTTTCCATGGTAGCCCGACTAAAGAATTTGCTACTACTTACGACAAAGAGCTCCCTCTTTCAGTAGATAGAAAAAAAGCGCTTTTCAGTAGCTGGTATGAATTCTTCCCAAGGTCTACTGCCAAAAAAGAAGGCAAGCATGGTACTTTCAAGGACTGCTTAGATGTAATTCCTTATGTCAAGCAAATGGGCTTTGACGTCATCTACTTCCCTCCTATACACCCTATTGGAACCACGCATAGAAAAGGCAAGAATAACACAACAACTGCCTTACCCGGTGACGTTGGTGTACCTTGGGCCATTGGTAACAAGGAAGGCGGACATAAAGACATTCTACCAGAACTTGGTACTTTAACCGACTTCAAAAAAGTAATCAAAACCGCTGCAGATAATGGCATCGAGATAGCTTTGGACTTTGCCTTACAATGTTCTCCAGATCATCCTTATGTAAAAGAACACCCAAGCTGGTTCAAGTGGAGACCTGACAATACGGTCCAGTACGCTGAAAACCCTCCAAAAAAATATCAAGACATATACCCTATCTACTTCGAGTCAGCAGATTGGGAACCCATGTGGGATGAGTTCATCAGCATTGTACTTTATTGGAATAAACTTGGTGTTAAAATCTTTAGAGTAGACAACCCACACACCAAACCTTTCGGCTTCTGGGAATACCTCATCGCTGAAGTGAAGAAGGTAGATCAAGACGTGCTCTTTCTTGCCGAAGCATTCACCAAACCTAAAACCATGCAGCGCTTGGCTAAAATCGGTTTTAGTCAAGGCTATACCTACTACACTTGGAGAAACAGCAAGGCTGAACTCATCGAGTACATGACGGAGTTGACTAAAGGTTCAATGAAAGACTATTTCCGACCAAACTTTTGGCCAAACACACCGGACATTAACCCTTGGTTGCTTCAAGGAGGGAATGAGAACCTCTACATCGTGAAGCATATGATGGCTGCCACCTTGTCTTCCAACTATGGCATGTATGGCCCTGTTTATGAGCAAATCGACAATGCGGCATATATCGGAAAAGAGGAATACCTCAACTCAGAGAAATACGAAGTCAAGAAATGGGACTGGACTAAAACCAGCAAATTGACCCAATTGATCACTCGAATCAATGAGATCCGAAAGGATCAATCTGCACTTCAATTTACCAATAACATTGATTTCTGCACGATAGACAATGACCAAGTGCTCGCTTACTTCAAGCAGAGCGAAGACAAGCAAAACAACATCCTCTGTATCGTCAATATAGATCCATATAATAAACAAGGAGGCTGGGTACAAATACCAAGACATAAAATGGGCATTTCAGGAGATACTCCAATGCGAATGACAGATCTCGTCACCGGTAATAGTTATATCTGGAATCAGGAATGGAATTTCGTAGAACTCGATCCATTCCAAGTGCCTTACCATATCTTTTCTATTCACTATTAATCCAATCACTATGTCAGCCAAAACAGTGAAAGGTAAAATGAGTTGGGAACAGCTTTTCGAAGACAAAGCCTTCAGAGTAGAATTGAGTAGTAACATACTACCACCGTATATGATGAATACTAGGTGGTATGCAGCCAAAACCCAGAAGGCAAAGACTGTTCGGATCGAACAATACATGCCTTTAAAGCTAGCCAATGGTGACACCACCTACTTGATCACCTTAGAGATCAATTTTGTCGCTGGATTTACCGAATATTATCTAATGACACTCGCTTTTGTCGATGAGTCTATAGAAATAGAAGAAAAAGGGAAAATACAGCGAACTGAAGTTGGAGGAAAAAGGGGCTGGATCATTGATGCACTCTATTTAGAGGCATTTCGTAAAGCCCTATACGAACAGATCTTATCTCAAAAAACAGTTACTGACGGAAATACAAAACTAATTTTTGAAAGAGGCAAGGTATTAAGATCGAGCCCTCCATACGAAAGCTCCCAAGTAATGAACTTCGATCAGAGTAATACCTCTATCGAATACAATGGACAGTTCTTCTTTAAAGTCTATAGACGACTTTTCCAAGATGCTAACCCAGACCTAGAATTAACCAAGTTCCTCTCCGATGATAGTGCCTTCAAGAATAGCCCTAAATATGGTGGTAGCATTAGCTGGATAAAGAACCAGTATGCGACACTTTCTATAGGCATCATGCAGGAAAAGGTAGAGAACATTGGCGAAGCCTGGAATCACACCTTGGATATGATGAAGGGCTATTTCGACCGGATTCAAGCCACTGATATCGATATTGCCGATATTCAGGCGATTCCAAGTTTTGACTTCTGCAGCCCTGAAGACCTTAAGTCAGATTTCAGGCTACTGATAGGTGATGACGTTTTGTCTAAAGTGGAGCAAATGGCACTTCGCGTAGCAGAAATGCACGTTGCCCTTTTTAAGAACAAAGTTGATACAAAATTCTACCCGATCCCCTTTAATGGTGACTATACCGTTTGGCTGAAGAATAGAATCATCTATCAACTCAACGCTCGCTTTATACTTGTTGAAGAAAACATTGATAAACTGGAGGGTTTAGCAAAACAATACGCAGAAACCTTCCTTTCACAACGAGAAGAAATCACTTCTCGATTTCTAGCTTTCGAAGAGGTAGAACTCAACAGTAGCCGTATCAGAATCCATGGCGATCTACATCTTGGGCAAATATTGATGACGGAAGCAGATGATTTTTATATCATCGACTATGAAGGAGAGCCTGAAAGCACTATCCGAGATAGAAAAGTAAAGCAAACACCTTTAAAAGACGTAGCGGGGATGTTGAGAAGCTTTCACTACGCTGTATATGCTACTATTTTTGGTGCTAAGAACAGTTTCGAATTATCTCAGGATGAACTTTTTGAAGCAGGCGAAAAATATTATCAAGCCATTTCATCTGTGTTTCTTAACAAGTATGTGAATACTGCCATGGAGGACAATCTCGACATTGGCTACAAATCCGAAATCAAATACCTATTGAAGTACCACTTATTAGAAAAAGCGGTCTATGAAATTGGTTATGAATTAAAAGCAAGACCTGACTGGGTCATTATCCCATTGACAGGAATCAGACAAATATTAGAAGACTAATTATGGAACAACATCAACATACAACTGCACACTCCTTATTGACAGACTTTGATGGTGAGCTATTCAAATCAGGCAAGCATTTCAAGCTTCATGAAAAATTAGGTTCCAAACTGATTGAAGTTGAAGGCCAAAAAGGTACTCAATTCTCTGTTTGGGCTCCGAATGCAGATAAAGTACAAGTAATCGGTGATTTCAATTTTTGGAATGGCGAAGGCTATGAATTGTACCCAAGGTGGGACGGCTCAGGGATCTGGGAAGGTTTTGTTCCTGAAATAGGGCAAGGAACTGTATACAAGTATAAAATACACTCGAATAACTTCGGGCAAATACTAGAAAAAGGTGACCCTTTCGCTATTCACTGGGAAGTTCCACCAAAGACTGCCTCCATCGTTTGGGAGCTTAATTACAAATGGAAAGACAGCAAATGGCTAAAAGCTAGAAAGGAAAAGAACGCGCTTAACCAACCCTGTTCAGTGTACGAGGTACATTTAGGGTCTTGGAAACGAAAAGAAAACGGTGACTCTCTCTCTTACAAGGAGCTTGCTAAAGATTTGGTGAACTACACCAAGGAAATGGGCTATACCCATATTGAACTCCTGCCAGTAATGGAACACCCATTCTTCGGTTCTTGGGGTTATCAATGTACTGGTTACTTTGCTCCATCCTCTAGATACGGGACGCCAGAAGATTTTATGGCAATGATCGATGCTTTCCATAAAGCTGAAATTGGAGTTATCCTAGACTGGGTTCCCTCCCATTTTCCGAGTGACGCCCATGGTCTCTTTAACTTTGATGGTACCCACTTATATGAACATGCTGACCCAAGACAAGGCTATCACCCAGATTGGAGCTCATACATCTTCAACTATGGTCGAAATGAAGTAAAAGCTTTCTTGATCAGTAGTGCCATGTTCTGGTTAGATACCTTCCATACAGACGGTTTGAGAGTTGATGCTGTCGCCTCGATGCTGTACCTAGACTATTCGAGGAAAGAAGGTGAATGGATACCAAACGAACACGGTGGCCGTGAAAACCTAGAAGCGATTGCCTTTCTGAAAGAACTTAACGAAACGGTATACAGTCAGATTGAGGGAGTTCAAACTATTGCCGAAGAATCCACTTCATGGCCAGCTGTTTCGAGACCGACCTATCTAGGCGGACTTGGCTTCGGTATGAAATGGATGATGGGCTGGATGAACGATACACTGGAGTACTTCAAGAAGGATGCCTTTTATCGTCAGTACCACCAAAACGATCTTACTTTCAGTATGAATTATGCATTCACTGAAAACTTCATGTTGCCACTTTCACATGACGAAGTCGTTCATGGAAAAGGTCCACTCCTTGATAGAATGCCAGGTGACGAATGGCAGCGATTTGCAAACTTGCGCTTGTTGTACGCCTACATGTTTACTCACCCAGGTACGAAACTAGTCTTTATGGGCTGTGAGATTGGCCAAACAACAGAGTGGCAGCATGACTACTCAATCCCTTGGGATTTACTCGAACAAGCCCCACATAACGGCATGAAGGAATTTACTAAATCCTTAAACCACTTTTATACAGGAGAAGGTGCTCTATATGAGCATAGTTTTAGTGCTGAAGGATTCGAGTGGATTGAATTAAATGATAATCAAAACTCTGCGCTGAGTTATATCCGAAAAGGCAAAAATCCCGAAGATGACATCGTAGTGGTTTGCAATTTCACGCCTGTAGTCAGAGACAGTTATCGTATCGGAATTAATGGTGGAGACTGGGAAGAAGTATTTAACTCTGATGATACGGCCTACTGGGGTAGTGGAATTAAGAACGAAGGAGTTATTACATCTGAAAAAGAGCCACAACACGGAAGGCCAAATTCATTGGACTTGAAATTACCACCGTTAGCTGTGGTCATGTTCAAACAAGTCAAAGCCAAACCAAAGGCTACCAAAAAAACCATAAAGAAAAAGTAGAGCAAGCGATTGATGGAGAGGTATTTATGTATTCACGGGCACTTTTATCAGCCCCCAAGAGAAAATGCATGGTTAGAAAAGATCGAAATTCAACCAAGCGCATTTCCATATCATGATTGGAACGAAAGAATTACTAGAGAAAGCTACTATCCAAACGCTTTTTCTAGAGTGCTCAACAATCAGGGAAAGATCATTGATATTGTTAATAACTATTCAAAAATCAGCTTCAACTTCGGGCCAACTGTTTTGTCCTGGATGGAGCAGCACGCTCCGACTACCTACCATGCGATACTTGATTCTGATAAAGAAAGTATGGACAATTTTGGTGGGCACGGCTCGGCTGTAGCTCAAGTGTACAATCACTTGATTATGCCACTCGCCAACCGTAGAGACAAGGAAACTCAGATTATTTGGGGAATAGAGGACTTTAAGAAACGATTTAACCGCATGCCAGAAGGTATGTGGCTAGGTGAAGCGGCTGTAGATACCGAGACGCTAGAGTTAATGAGCGATCAAGGTATTAAATACTCTTTACTCGCGCCACGCCAAGCAGCTCGCTATCGTAAAATTGGTTCAAAAGACTGGATTGAAGGAATTGATCCTAACAAACATTACAGCTACAAATTGCCGAATGGCAATAACATAGCGCTATTCTTCTACGATGGGCAACGATCTCAAAATGTAGCCTTCAAAGGAATACTTCAAGATGGTAAGCGATTTGCCGAAGACTTAATGGAAGGCTATCATGACACGTCTGAAAGAGAATTTGTTCATATAGCTACTGATGGAGAAAGCTATGGTCACCACCATGAGAATGGTGATATGGCCCTTGCCTACTGTCTGCGTTACATTGAAGAAAACGACCTCACTAAACTTACCAACTATGGGCAGTACTTAGAAATGTTTGCGCCAGAGTACGAGGTAGAAATTCATGAGAATAGTTCATGGAGCTGCGAACATGGCGTTGAACGATGGAGAAGCAATTGTGGCTGTCACACCGGTGGTGACGACAACTGGAACCAGAAATGGCGTGAACCTCTCAGAACAGCCCTAGACAATGCACGCGATCAGATGATCGATATCTATGAGAAAGGACTAGCTCCGTTCACAAAAGATCCTTGGGCAATGAGAAACGACTATATCCGAATCATCATGGATAGGTCTAAAGTAAATCTCAATAGATTCTTAAAGAATCATATTGAAAAGCCACTTTCTGATTCAGAAAGGACTCATATAATGCGTATGCTTGAAATGCAGCGTAATGCCATGCTGATGTTTACAAGTTGTGGTTGGTTCTTTAACGACATCTCTGGAATAGAGACGTTACAAATCCTTCAGTACGCTTGTAGGGCTATCCAATTGGCAGAAAGCGAGTCAAACGAAAACATTGAAGAGCAGTTTATAGCAGATTTAGCAAGGGCTGAAAGCAATGTGAAAAGCGAAGGAACAGGCAAAGACATTTACCTCAAGAATATACTGCCCTACCAATTATCGCTTACCCAGGTGGGTATGCATTATGCTGTGGCGTCACTATTTGCAGATAATCCGCAGAGTCTAACGGTACTCAATTATGATTGCAAGAGTTTGTTCTTTGAAAGAAAGAGTGCTGGCCTTCAAAAGCTAGCCTATGGTACCACGGTGGTTAACTCCAAAGTAACTACATCTAAGAAAGAATTTAGTTTCGTGGTTATCTACCTAGGTCAACATCATCTAATTGGCGGAACCTGCAAAAGATTGTCAAAAGAGGAATTTGAACCTATCTCTAATGCCTTAACCAATGCTTTTGAACGCAGCAATGTAGCAGAAGTAGTAGATATCATTAAGGAAAAGTTTAGAGCTCATACCTTCTCGTTCTTCGGTATGTTCAAGGATGAGCAAATGAAGTTGGTTAATCAATACCTCGAACAGAGTGAGGAATTGGCTTATGATTCCTATAGAAAGATCTATGATAGAAACTACGGTATCCTTAATGTAATGAAGGGTCAGAAGCTTCAGATCCCTCCTACCTTGAAGCAAAATATCGATGATGTAATTAATATCGAATTCAAAGACCTATTCACCAATGGTAATTTTCATATCGAACGCATGGAAGAATTGGTTGATGAAACGATAAAGTGGGATGTTCAACTCAATAACGAATTGATTAGTGCCAAACTAAATATCAAGTTAGACGAGATGTTTGACCAATTCCAGAAAGAACAAGATCACAACTTGTTAGTCGAAATACTCCAAACGATCAAGCTATATAAAAGAGTAGATCTCAGCCCAATATTGGTCAACCTTCAAAACAGTGTGTTTGGACTCAATAGAGAGTTTCTATCTGGACAGAAGAAACCTGTGGATGGAAATCAAATCATGGTGGATACATTGGAGAGCATTGCAATTGAGATTGGTATCGACCTAAGTTTCATAAAAAGTCAAGCAGTCAGTGTTTAGCTGAGCAACAGGCAGGCTATAAATTGATCAATAAATATCAAGGAAAGGCACATCACTCCTGATGTGTCTTTTTTGTGTTCAATAAACAGTCAAATACTGTACGTTTTTAGTACACATTTATTCGTTCACCTTCGATAAAAAACTCACATATACCTCATTACCAGTATTTTATAATTATTGGCACACACATTGCAATCTATTTGGCAGGTCAGTAAAAACAACAATTATGAAAAGCCCAATAGTCAACCCAGCAAAAAACAACAGTCGCTCAAATGTTCGAAACCTTAGTGCAGTAATCGGAATCATGCTTGCCGCAGTAACACTTCTACAAGCAAGCCACGTGAAGTCAAATGAACTTGATGTTAGAGAGGTCTCAATGCTAGAAATGGAGTTAATCTCAGAAATCAATGAGTTTTATACTGAAGAAGAGCTATCTCTAGAAGAATCAATAGTATTCGAGATGGAAGAAGAGGCAATTGAGATCAGTATCTTCGACAATACCAATAAACTAATTGCTCAGGGTAACTCTGAAAATGATACTGAAATAAGACAATTAGTTAACCAAGCAGAATACTTAACTAGCCTTGGAAACAAACAATACTACAAAGTCTCTCAGTAAAATTAGAGACTACGCATTAGGGTTAATATTGGTTGTAAGCCGTTCGCAAGATCGGCTTTTTTTATGCCCAAAAAATGAAAAAGCGGTCATCAAGGCAATGACCGCTTTAGAGCTCTCAATGAGAACCACCTATGGATTTTTAAAGAAGCTTAAACAGCTACTACTGAGTTTTCCTCAAAAGTGACGTTGTTAGGAACATATTTGTCCGCTTCCCAATCATTCTCCCAAGTTTGACCATCGATCAAGTATCTAAACTGATACTCTTTACCTGTTTCCAGTTTAACGGTCGCTTTGAAAGCACCTGACTTCAATTTCTTCATTTCGATTGCAGACTCATCCCAATCGTTGAATTCACCAACTATAGCTACTTTTTTTGCCTCAGATGCTACTTCAGCACCTAATTGAAAAGTTACGTTAGCCTCTGGCTTTGTTTTTAAGTATTGCTTCTTAATGCTCATATAAAAAATATTTACTCAACAAAGGTTGACCCAATCCTAATGCTTGACAAAAAATAAGTTGAAAATATGGTGAAACGTTTGCACTCACATTAAGCCTATAACTCGCTTAAATACAAGAGTTTCCAGATAACAAACGTTTGTTTTCGATCTAAACTCAGGCAACCGATTCCATAGTTTAGGTCATCCATGTCCTTTCAACATTTGACTTAAGTTCCTAAGCAAAAAAGATAGATTATCTTTGATCATGTTTCGGACTGAAATCGACCATATCCATTTACCATTTACCATAAGTCATCAAGATCAGCTAATGACCCTCGGATCTTGCTTTGCCGAAGAAATTGGCCAAAAACTGGTTTCGAACAAATTCAAAACCCAAGTCAATCCTTTCGGTACTATTTTCAACCCACTCTCTATTTTCGAGTTAATCGGTTTGTCGATGGAGCCTACTGCGATTATTGAAGATGCTATGCTTGAAAGAGATGGACTCTATTATAACTACAAGTTTCACTCATCCTACAGAAGCGAAACTAAAAGTGGGCTTCTGAAAATGATTCAAGATCAACTAGAGCATACAAGAAAGCAGTTAACAAAAACGAAAGTGCTGTTCTTAACCTTCGGCACTGCCTGGGCCTATCAAGACAAGAATAGTAAAATGTTAGTGACCAATTGTCACAAGCAACCCCAGAAGCACTTTAACAAGTATCTCCTTGGCTATGAAGAGATCTTAACAGCTTTTATGGGAATGAAAGAGAGCTTGCAAGAGATTAATCCAGGTTTACAAATAGTCCTGACTGTTAGTCCTGTTCGGCATACCAAAGAAACACTCAGCCTCAATGCCGCTAGTAAATCAGTACTAAAATTGGCTTGTCACTACCTGTCAGATATGGCAGAGAACGTGAACTACTTCCCTTCTTATGAGATCATGCTAGACGATCTCCGGGATTATCGCTTCTATGAAAAAGATTTAATACACCCCAATGAACAGGCTATTGATTACATCTGGAATGTTTTTACTAAAACTTTCTGTACAGGAGGCACTAGAAAAACACTCAATGAATGGGGCAAAGTAAGCCGATCGCTCAGCCACAAACCCTTTAATACGAAGGACGAAAAACACCAAAGATTTCTTCACCAAACTTTAGAAAAGCTTCAAAACTTAAAAGACCACCTAGATGTTGAACAAGAAATCAATCAGGTCAAAGCTCAAATAGATTAGAATGTCCAATAACAAATTCACTAACAGGCTCTCAGAAGCATCTTCCCCTTACCTCCAACAACATGCACATAATCCTGTGGATTGGTTTCCTTGGGGGAAAGACGCATTAGAAAAAGCAAAAAAAGAAGACAAGCCTATTATCGTAAGCATCGGATATTCTGCTTGCCACTGGTGTCATGTGATGGAACGCGAAAGCTTTGAAAATGAAGACATAGCAGCCATTATGAATGAGCATTTTGTCTGCATAAAAGTAGACAGAGAAGAAAGGCCAGATGTAGATCAAGTGTACATGGATGCCGTACATGCGATGGGACTTCAAGGTGGCTGGCCGCTCAACGCGTTCTTATTACCAGACCAGCGTCCTTTTTATGGGGGAACTTACTTTCCAGCACAAGGCTGGGCTCAGCTATGCAACCAAATCGGTAAGGTTTTTAAAGAGCAAAGGAACGAGCTAGAAAAATCAGCTGAAGGTTTTATGCAAACCATAGGACGAAGTGAAGTTGAAAAATATGGACTAGAATCAACTAGCAGTCAATTCACGAAAGAGAAGCTACATGAAATGGCGAAGAAGTTTGCCGAAAACTTCGACTTGAACAAAGGAGGAAATAACAGAGCACCGAAGTTCCCAATGCCTGTTACCTACGGGTTTCTACTAAGAGAGGGCGTCATCAACCAAAATCAGGAATCTCTTGATCATGTAGAAAGAACCCTCAATCATATGGCTTGGGGTGGTCTTTATGATCAAGTCGGAGGCGGATTCACTCGCTATTCTACAGACATGGATTGGTTTGTTCCGCACTTCGAGAAGATGCTCTATGACAATGGCCAATTAGTGAGCCTATATTCCGAAGCTTATCAAGTATTCAAGCACCCATTGTACCAACAGATAGTTTATCAGACCATTGATTGGTTAGCGCGTGAAATGAAGAGTCCAGAAAACGGGTTCTATTCTGCACTTGACGCAGACAGCGAAGGTGAAGAAGGTAAGTTCTACTTGTGGACTGAAGCCGAATTCAAATCCATTCTTGGGCCAGATGCTGACCTAATGGTCGACTTTTACAACATTACATCCGGTAACTGGGAACCACAGAAGAACATTCCCTTTAAGAGCGACAACAACAGTGGTTTTGCAGAACGCCATAACCTTGAGTTAGACGAATTAGAGGGCATCATCAAATCAACCAACATCAAACTACTTCAAGAAAGGGCCAAACGCATTAGACCAGGACTTGACGATAAGATATTGACCGGCTGGAACGGACTTATGCTAAAAGGACTTTGCGATGCCTTTGCCGTTTTTGGAGAAGAGAAATTTCTGACACTTGCCTTAAAAAATGCCCAATTCATCCTTAACCATGTCTATGAGAACGGTCACCTAAAAAGGAACTATAAAGACAATAAAGCAACAATAGATGCCTATTTAGAAGACTATGCTGCTGTTATAAAGGCATTCATTGCCTTGTACGAAGTCACATTTGACGAAGTGTGGCTTGACCATGCCAAGGCTTTAACAGAAACCACGTTAAGTGAATTCTTCGATAAAGATGAAGAGCTCTTTTACTTTACCTCAAACACTGCCGAAGCCTTGATCGCGAGAAAGAAAGAAATCTTTGATAATGTGATTCCTTCTTCCAATGCAATGATGGCTACGAATCTATACCACTTGGGTATGTTACTGGATATTGAAGAGTATACAGCAAAGGCAAACGTGATGCTTCAAAGAATTGACAGAGTTGTTACAATGGCTCCACAGGATTTAGGGCATTGGGCCTCCTTTTATAGTCAAAGAACTTACCCTACTGCCGAAATTGCCATAGTCAGTAATGAACCCATTGATGACATGCATAAAATCAGTGAACAATTTATCCCAAACAAAGTACTTGTCGGTAAAAAGAATAATGATTCATCAGAACTCGCTTTATTAGAAGGTCGTCAGCTCATTAATAAGGAATCAACTTTCTATTTATGCTATAACAAGGCCTGTCTGTTACCTGTCAACAATGCCCATGACATTTTTAAACAGTTAGGGAAAAGCTAGGAGTCTTATGTTCTAGAATTATTTCATCTTCCTGTTCACTTTCAGTCGAATTACGCTTACTTTCAATCTCTATAGCTTACAGACTTTTTGGGGGAACTACAACTTAATATTGAAGCAGCAGACGGTGCCGAAGTTTACTTCGCAGATGTAGCATTGCCCCTACCTATTCCTCAATTGTTTACCTATCGGATCCCCGAAGAGTTCATCGAACTTCTCCAGCCAGGAATACGAGTGATTGTGCAGTTTGGTCGACAAAAAGTTGTCACAGGTATTATTGATAACATTCATCAAAAGGCTCCAGAAATTTACGTAGCCAAACCTATTCTAGATGTACTGGATGCAGAACCCGTAGTCACTCCTCAACAGACTGAATTAATGAAATGGATGGCCTCCTACTACATGTGTACACTTGGGGAAGTTTTGAATGCTGCCTTACCCTCTGGTTTAAAGCTCAGTAGTGAATCCAAGATTCAATTGCACCCAGAACGTGACTGGAATGAGAACCAATACCCTTTAGATGACAGAGAGCTAATTTTACTGACTGCCTTAGAAAAAAGTGATTCACTAACGTATAGAGAAGCTGCGGACTCCATTGGCCTAAAAAGCGCCTACAAATACATCAAGTCTTTGGTGCAAAAGGAGTTAATCATCATTTATGAGGAAGTAAAAGAGCGCTACAAACCAAAGAAAGTTAAACGAGTTCGTTTAAATCCAGATTTCTTAGAGTCGGAAGAGCATATTCAAAACCTCTTCAAAGAACTTGAAAAGAGACCAAAACAGTCTGACATCCTTCTTCGATACTTACAAGAAGTTCCGATCTATCAGTTTCCAGAA
>Ga0075118_10000292_pt1 | contig 49944 bp, 42 predicted proteins | sample AntAceMetag02UKE_FD_69794 | JGI IMG/M metagenome (GOLD analysis project Ga0075118, IMG submission 69794) | Saline lake microbial communities from Ace Lake, Antarctica - Antarctic Ace Lake Metagenome 02UKE | ecosystem: Environmental > Aquatic > Non-marine Saline and Alkaline > Saline | place...
CGTCTGGTCGACGGTGATGCCGCCGGTGAGGGCGAGAGTCGCGCCGGAGGCGATCGTGGTGCTGCCCGAGCCGAGGGCGTCGTCGGCGGAGAGCGTCAGGGTGCCGGCGACTACGGTGGTGTTGCCGCTGTAGGTGTTGGTATTTGCCAGGGACAAATTACCTGCGCCGGTTTTGATGATCCCGCCGGAACCGCCGGAACCGGAGGCGACCCCGTCGATGATCGCAGTGGTAGCGACGTTGAGGGTAAGGACACGATTGCCGGTCAAATTGACGGCGCCGAAAGTGGTTTCGCCGGTGTTGGTGACCTCGAGGGTGCGGCTGTTGTTGTTGAGGATGAGGGAGCCCGTGAGCGTGAGGTCGGAGGAGCCGGTGATCTCACCGCCGTTACCGATGAGTTGCACGTCGTTGGCGATGGTGCGGGGCGTCCCGTCACTTTGGAGATTCCCGTTGGAAATCTGAACTAGGCTAGAGCCCAAGGCGGCGTTGTTGCCGACTTGGGTGGTGCCGCCATCGAGACGGAAATTGCCGGTCGTGGTATTGGTGCCATTGAGGATTAGCCTGCCGGCGTTCACATCGGTGACGCCGCCATAGCTGTTGTTCCCCTCTAGCGTGGTGGTCCCGGTATTGTTGATCGTGATCAGAGCGGTGGTGGCACCGCCAACGCCGTTGGTGATGTCGCCCGAGACCATGGTGTTGCCGCTGCCGTTGAGCGTGAGGCGTCGGTTACTCGTATTATTGGAGAGCGCGATATCGCCGAAGGTCGTGGCTCCCGTATTGTTCACGGTCAGCGTGCGGTTGCCGTTGAACAACGTCATCGCGCCGGTGAATTCGAGGTCGGAGTTGCCCTCAATGATCGTGCCGTTGCTGGCGAGGGTGATGATGTCGTTGCTGATGGTGCGGGCAGTGCCGTCCCCGCTGATATCTCCATTGACCAATAAAAGCTCGCCCGTGCCGAAGGCATCGGCGGCACCCACGACTACGTCGCCATTGCTGAGCCGGAACTGGCCGGATAGGCCGCTGTTGTCGCCGGTGATGATGACGGTGCCAGCAATGATATTGGTGATGCCGTCGTAAGTGTTGGTGCCGCTGAGGGTAAGGGTGCCGGCATCATTTTTCCTCAGGCCTCCGGCGGTGGCAGAAGTCCCGTTGGAGATGTCGCCGGAAATCTCGAGGTCGTTGGCCCCGCGGACGGTGAGGGCTCGGTTGGTGGTATTATTGGAGAGCGCGATATCGCCGCTGATTTCATAGGAGCCGGTGCCATTGGCGAAGATGTTACGGTTGTTGAGCAGCGTCATGTTGCCGCCCAGCTCGATATCGTCCGTGCCGCCGAATAGGAGCGAGCCGGTCAGTCGCGATTCGTTGCTGAGGTTTCGGGCCGACCCCCCACCTTCGATGGTGCTGTTAGCGAAGTCGATGCGGCTGGTGCCGAAGGCGTCATTGTCTCCAATCACCACGGTGCCGCCGTTGAGCAGGGTGTCGCCGGTGTAGGTATTGGCCCCGGAGATGGTGAGGGTGCCGCTGCCCTGTTTCCGAAGGCGGCCTGCATTGGAAATCAAACCGCTGATGGTGGTATCATTCGACCCGGTGATGCTAAGCAATCGACTGGAGTTGGCCGTGAGATCGATATTGTTGATCGTGAATGTGCCGGTGCCGTTGTTGGTGATCGAGCGGTTGGCTTGGGATGTCAGGGTGCCGCCGATATCGAAATTATTTGCTCCGGTAAGAATCAAATTTCGGGCAATCAGGACGTTGTTAAAATCCAAGTCGCCGGTGGTGGCGGCCCAAGTCTGGTTGGCCGCGATGCGAACGTCGGCGTTGAAGGTCTGGGTGGCCGCGTTGTTGTTGGTGATTCCGCTGCCGTTAACGGTGAGCTGATTCCCGCTGTTGAAGGTGAATCCATTGCTGCCAGTGGCGGCGAAACTCACGCCGGTGACGGTGCGGTTAGCGCCGAGGGTGAGGGTGAATTGGCTGTTGGCGTCGGCGGCGTCGAACGTCGCGATATCGGCTGTCGTAGGCAGGGAGCCGGTATCCCAGTTGGGGCCCGTCGACCATGCGCCGGTGCCTGCGCTGCCGCCCCAAGTGACCGTCGCAGCCGGGAGTGAATTTGCAATAAGCGCGCCGATAATCAGAACCGCGAACGACCCAATCCGCCGCGCTGGCCGCGCGGTATGGCACCCTGGGGAGGATGCTGGAATTGGGGTGAGGCTGTTCATCGCTACGCGATAGAGCCTCACAGGGGGGACGAGGCAATATTATTGCTAGGGTAAAGACCCCACGAGCGACGCGCCGGATGGCTCCGAAGACTCGCAACGGGGTCTGGAGTCACATCGACGTTGACGTCAGGGTTAAATCTCATCGGCTTCCTTCCGGCATGACCATACCGAGGCAGCTTCCCACGACCCAACTCAATGCGATCAATCAGATTGCCGCCGGAGCGCGCTGATGGATCTGTTGACCGCGATTTGGCAGGGCCTCACCGGCGGCAATGGTTGGGATCAGCTGAACTTGGTGCTGGGCGTCCTCGGCGTGAGTTTGATGATCCGGCGGAGCCTGTGGGCCTTTCCGGTAGGCATGGTCGCGGTGACCGTGCAAGGCATACTCTTCTGGCAGTGGACATTTTATGCCGATGCGAAGCTCCAAATCTTCTTTTTCATCTGTCTGGGCTACGGCTGGTGGCACTGGGTGAAGCACAAGGGCAATGCGCCGGAGTTGCCGATCACGCGGGTGCCGCGCCGGGCGCTGGGCGGCTGGGTGGCCGCGGCGGTTTTGGGCACGTTGGTCTGGGGCTGGTGGCAAGCCAACCATACCGATGCGGCGATGCCTTTTCGCGACACGTTCATCGCATCTTTCAGTATGGGGGCGCAGATTCTCCAGGTCCGGAAGCGGCTCGAAAACTGGCTCGGTTGGATGTTGGTCAACGCCGTCGCGGTGGCGACGTATGCAGCGGCCGGTCTGACTTACACGGCGTTCCTCTACGGGATCTTTTTTATTATGGCGGTGGTCGGCTGGCGCTCGTGGCGCCGGGCGATGATCGCGAGCGAGGAAGAGACAGATGCTTAAGCGCGTGGTGCTTTTTGGCACGGAGTCCACCGGGAAGTCTGCACTGGCGGAAGGCTTGGCGACTCATTTTGGCGAGCCGTGGGCTCCGGAGTTTGTGCGCGGTTTTTGGGATCGCCGGGAGGGATTGATTGAGGGCGCGGACCTGGCGACAATCGCGCGCGGCCAGATCGCGAATGAAGAGACGGCTGCGTTGGCGGCGGACCGGTTGTTGTTTTGTGATACCGACCTGTTGATGAACGTGCGGTGGGCGGATGATTTGTTCCCCGGCGCGTGTCCCGCGTGGGTGCGGCAGCGGGCGGATAAACGCGCCCGGCGCTACGCCCTGTATCTCTATTGTGAGCCAGATTTACCGTGGGAGCCCGATCCGCAGCGATCCTTTCTAGATGCGGCCGCATGGCAGGCATCGGCGGAGCGCTGTCGAGAGATGTTGACCTCGCGGGGCCTGCCGTTCGTTACCGTGCGGGGTAAAGGATCGGAGCGAATCGCCCTCGCCATCGATACCGTAAACGTGCTTTTACGGGAAGATGTAGAAACCTCCTAGAAGCCGATGCGCGTGGCTGCATATTTCGACAGTTTTCGTCGGCCTGAGCGCCGTGACGCCAGCCGGACTAAAATCGCTGTTGGCCATCGATGAGGCGGCCGTTGGTCAGTTTCCCTCGGGGGAAGTAATCAGTATTTTCGAGCCAGTCGGCGAATCGAATGTGCGCTCTTCTTTTTGGTTGAGCGAAGGACGCAGTCTCGCGGGCACGGAAGAGACGGGAGATATTTTCAAGACCGAGGACGGCGGGTCGACATGGGGGATTCAGGACGTGCGTAATTTCCTACGGGCGCCGGCCGGGCACCTGTATATCACGACCTCGGAACCGGCCTTGGTGGCGCGTTCGGCGGATGCAGGGGAGAGTTGGGAGGTGCTCGCCCGCGCGCAGTCGAGCCGCACGGTGGGTTTGGTGGAGTTGGACAGTGGCACGATGTTGGCCGGACTGCGGCGGTCCGAGAACGACCGCACCAGCATCATCCGATCAGAGGATGCGTGGGCGTCGTTTGACTGGATCGAAGTGAGCGCGGACGGACCCCGCCAGAACGTGACCTGTTTTGGTTATTGGGGCGGAAACGATATCTGGGCGGGGAATCGGCTTCGAAGAATCGGGCAAGGTGTTTCATTCCGCCGACGAAGGCCGCACGTGGCAGCAGCAGGCGGACTTCTCGGTGGCACGCGATCTGATGGATTTCTTTCGCTACGAGGATACGGTTTTTGTGACGTCGTCGGGGATCGCGACGGTCTTTGCCCGCGATGATGATGGTGCGCGTGGGGTGGAGTCCCGGCAGTTCTGGCCCCAAGGATTTCTCGGTCAGTGCTTGGAGATCAGCTGGCGCGACAAGCCGCTCTGGCTGATCACCGCGACGGACCAGCGGGTGAAGCCTTACCTTCACGTCATTTTGATTTCGGATGACCCGAGTGGGGAATGGTATGAATGGATTGAGTTGAGCCGCCAACCGTCGGGAGGCCCGAGTCACGTGGCTCGATTGTCGCCGACCCTCTTGGTGGTCGGCACGGGAAATCACGCCGTCAAAGGCCGGGCTTATACTCGGTGTATTTCAGAGTAAGCGGCCGTGAGTTGACGTGCGGACGGTGGTGACGTTGCCTCCCGACAAATGATGAACGCATTTGTAGAGCATATTGAGCAGTGGCTATTGGGGCTGGGGCTGCCGGAAACGTGGTCCAACGGGGTCTCGATCGGGCTGGGTTTAATTGTGCTCACGACGCTGGCTTGGGCGACCAACCTGATCGCCAAACGTATCATCCTACGTCTCGTTAAAGCCGCCGTAAAACGCAGCCGGATCGAGTGGGATGATGTGCTGGTGGAAACGGGCGTGTTTACTCGGTTGTCGCACCTGGCCCCGGCTCTAGTGATCAACACGTTTGCCCCCGGGGTGCTGGGACGGTCGGAACCGGTGCTGAACGGAGTCGAGAACGCGGTCAGCCTCTACTTGATCTGCATCTGGCTGGGCGTGCTGTTCGCGTTGCTCAACGCGGTGCAAATTATCGGACAGCAGAAATCGCGGAGCAAAGGCGTGCCCATCAAAGGTTTCATCCAGGCGATCAAACTCGTCTCCGTGATCGTATCCTTTATTTTGATACTTGGGATCCTGCTGGATAAGTCGCCGATCTATCTCTTCTCCGGATTGGGCGCGCTTACCGCCGTGCTGATGTTCGTCTTTAAGGACGCCATCCTCGGGTTTGTCGCCGGGATTCAACTCTCGGCCAACCAGATGGTGCGGGTCGGTGATTGGATCGAGATGCCCTCGGCCAGCGCGGATGGCGATGTGGTCGATGTCTCGCTGACGACGGTGAAGGTGCAGAACTGGGATAAAACGATATCGACTATTCCGACCTACGATCTGATTTCCCAATCGTTCCGCAATTGGCGAGGTATGTCGGATTCCGGCGGACGGCGCATCAAGCGTTCGATCTATTTTGATGTAACTTCAATCGGCTTTGCCACTGAGGAACAGCTCGCGGCGTGGTCCCAGATCGGGCATGTGCGCGACCATCTAGCGAAGAAGCAGAAAGAGATTGCCCAGGACAATGAGAAGCTGGGTGAAGCTGCCAACGTGCTCGGTAACGGTCGGCGCCTCACCAACATCGGCACCTTTCGCGCTTACTGTCAGACTTACTTAAAAACTCATCCCCATATTGCGCAGGATAAGACCTTGCTGGTGCGTCAGCTGCAACCGACCGAACATGGCTTACCGTTGGAGATTTACGTGTTTGTGAACAACACGGTTTGGGCCTTTTATGAAGGCGTGCAAGCCGACATGTTTGACCACCTGCTGTCGGTCGCGAAGGTGTTTGACCTCAAAGTATTTCAGCAACCCAGCGGGGCTGACGTGATCGCCGGGTTGGGCCCAAAGCAGGAGTCGTGAGCAACGACGGTCACGCGGAACGGTTTGGCGGTCTCGGTCGCCTTTATGGCGCGGGCGCATTGGGCCGTTTGCGCAATGCGCACGTCGCTGTGGTCGGTCTGGGCGGCGTGGGTTCATGGACGGTGGAAGGCTTGGCCCGCAGCGGCGTGGGGCGACTGACGTTGATCGATCTAGATGACGTGTGCGTGACCAACACCAATCGCCAGCTACCGGCGATCGAAGGCAACCATGGTCGGCCCAAAGCCGAGGTGCTGGCGGAGCGGGTTCGACTGATCAATCCCGCGTGCGAGGTCGACGTGGTGATGACTTTTCTCACCGCGGCCAACGCGGATGAGGTGCTGGCGCCGGCCTTCGATGTCGTGGTGGACGCGATCGATGGCACGACCAACAAAGCCGATTTGATCGGCGCTTGTGTGCGGCTCGGCCAGCGCTGCGTCACCGTGGGAGGGGCGGGCGGTAAGCGGGATGTGTCCAAGTTACGCATCGCTGATTTGGGTGATGCGTGGGGAGACGATTTACTCAAACTGGTCCGCAAGAAGCTACGCCGGGATCACGGCTTCGCCCGCGGGGAGGGGCACCGCTATGGCGTGCGTTGTATCTACTCGGACGAAAACCCGGTTTACCCGTGGGCGGATGGCACGTGCAGCGACGCGCCCGAGCCCGGCAGCAATCTTAAACTCGATTGTGCGAGAGGCTTCGGCACCGCCGTTTGGGTGACCGGAGCGATGGGCCTCGCGGCGGCTCAAGAGACCGTTCGGTGGATCGTGGAAGCCTAGGGCTCCGGGCCCGAAACTAGCCGAATATTTCCAGCAGGCGGGTGAACAGGCGGTTCACCATGGCTTGGTTCTGCTTCACGAATTCGTGGAATTTTTCGAAGTCGATTTCCGTGCCTTCGAGGCCATTGGCGAAGTTATCGATCAGGCCGAGGCTGTTGTAATTGAGCCCAGCTTCCGTGCACAGATCGGCTTCGAAGGCGGCGGTCATGCCGATGACATCGCCCCAGTCTTTCACCACGCGAATCTCGGCCTTGGTCTCGAAGCGCGGGCCTCGCATCTGCACGTAGGTTTTGCCGGGTTTGATATCGAATTCCGGGGCCAGCTCTTGAAGAAGCTGAGGGATCAGGTTGTTGGCGATACCGGGAGGACCGCCCTTGAGCTCCTGATCGAAAAAGGTTTTCGGGCCCTCTTGGAGGCAGAGGTAATCGGAGCAGGAAACGAAGGTGCCGGGTCCAAGTTCCGGATCGAGCGAGCCGACCGAGTTGAGGGACACCACATCGGTGAACCCGAGGTCGGCCAGCGCCCGGATATTGGCGCGGTAGTTGATCGAATGCGGCGGCAGGGGAAATTCGTAGCCGTGACGATTGATCAATACGTGGTCACCCTTTGACTTGTAGGTGACCGCCCCAAATTCGGTCTCGATCGTCTTCACCTCCCACGCCGCAAAAAGATCAGATTTCACTATACTGGTCCCGCTGATAAACGCTACTTTCATAACCGCTGAGCAACGTGCCGCGGAAGGATTATGACAACGTCAAAACCCGCGTAATCGCTCTCGCTAGGGCAATTCACCTACGGATTTGGGGTGTTTTTTGAACTGACATTCGCCTGCATTAAATTCTGATGGTCGGCATCTTATGAGTGAATCTTTGCCCCCTCCTCAACTGGTAGAAATCTCTTCAGCCAAACTAACTTCGAGTCGCGAGAGGCGCTATTTTCCCTGGGTCGTTCTGGTCTCGGTGCTAGTGTGGTTGGCGATTGCAGTGTCGATGATTGGTATCGTTTACGGTGTGTTGATCGGGTTTTTTATTTGGATGGGGCAGGGGCTGTTGGCCGCTTATCTGAAGGCTGAAGGGGTGCGAGTCAGCCAGCGTCAGTTGCCGGAACTGCATGCGACGTTCGAGGCAGTTTGCCGGCGGCTAGGCGTGGTGAAAATGCCGAGCCTTTACGTGATTCAGCAGGGTGGGTTCCTCAACGCGTTTGCGATGAGATCAACGGGCCGAGATTTTGTGGTGGTTTATTCGGAAGCGCTGGAAGCGTATGGGCCCAATTCGGCGGAGATGAAATTCCTGCTCGGACACGAGGTCGGCCATCTGTGGAGTAAGCATCCGCTGAAATCGGTTCTGTTGGCTCCGGGAATGTTTTTCCCGTTGATCGGTCCGGCCTACCGGCGCGCTTGGGAAACAAGCTGCGATCGGCACGGGGCGCATGCGGCGGGCGAGGTCGAGGGTTCCGTCCGCGCAATGATGATCCTGTCGGGCGGCCGCGAAACGGGGAGATACCTTGATCCTCAAGAATTCGCTGACCAGCACGAGGGTGAGCGGGGCTTTTTCGTTTCGCTCCACGAATACACGTCCACCTATCCCACGCTCTCGCGCCGGGTGACCGATTTGTTGGCGATTGCGACGGGCGAGTCGCGGCGGCATCCCCCGCGTAATCCGCTAGCGTTTTTGTTCGCCATGATCACGCCCGGTGGCGGGGTTTCCGGGGGCTTACCGGGAATTCTGATGATCGTGGTTATCGTCGGATTACTGGCCGCAATGGCGATCCCGGCGTTTCAAAAGGTTCGAGAGGCATCCATCGAAAAAGTCTGCCTCAACAATCAACGTATGTTGGTGGCGGCCTTCGACCAATACTCGCTCGAGCACGACGAAGGCGCGTCCTCCTTCGACGATATTGTGGGACCGGATAAATATTTAATCGAGATGCCGATTTGCCCTCAGCAAGGCGTGTATGGTGCGCGGATCGATGAAGACGGCTACTACGTGGCGGGCTGCACGGTTCACGGAGAATTATCTGGGCTCGGAGGCACCCCTTCCCCGTGAGTTTGGTGAGGGGGCGGTCGACGTCGTTGCTTCTGGTCCTGGGCTTCTTGCTGCTGGCCGGCTGCGCTTCGACGGGTCCCATGCATCTCTACTCGGCTGGTGACGGTGCTTTGCTGGTGCATGACCGGGCGTTGGAAACCGATCAACACGATGAGTTGGTGGGATTCTTGGAGCCAGAGGATCAGGTGATCGGATTGGGCTATGAGCACAACACCGACTACATCTGGTTGCGGCTCGCGCCGGGAGATCGGCTCGTGACCATCAAACGGGGTATTCGGGAGCTGTGGTATGACTACGCGTTGCCGCCGGCGTTTGTGCTGCCGGACGGCCAGTCCGGCGATCTCGCGGTGCGCTCATTCAATCGCATGGTCTATGCGGTGATGCCCGAGCGCGGAGTGATCGGCAAAGTGACCCGCTATGGCGACGTGCTGGAAACGTTTATGCCGGGCGCGAAGGATGCGGTGATCGGTGGTCTGGCTTGGGATCAAGTCAATGACCGGTTGTTGGTGCTCTACGCCGAAACGGGCGAGGTCGTGTCCTACGCCGATGAGACGACCGAAGTTTCGCGGGTCCAGCTGCAAGCTGATCTGCGGGCGGAAACGTTGGCCTACGATAGCAATCGCGGGCGGTTTTATGTGCCGCTAGCCGAGCCGGGTTGGCTGGGCGAGTTCGATGCTGCCGGGACGCTGTTGAATCGTCTAACCTGGCCCGCAGGCATGCGCGCCATCGATGCCGGCCAACGCTCGCTGGTGCGCGTATTTTGACGGCCGCTGCGGGATTTTTTTCTGCGATCACAAATCGGAATTGGAGGTGAATAATCACCCTCCGTTTGAGGGGTAGAATTATTGGGGGGCGGCCTAATTTCACTTGTCTAAAAAGTGTAAAATTACTAGTTTTTACTTGTTCGGAGAGACATGGTGATGAACCCCAAGAATCAACCTCAAGTGAAGTTAGGGGAGTGTTTGCTGCTTTGGCGGCACGAGCAAAATTTGTCGCAAGAAAATGCCGCCGCCATGCTGGGGGTAGCCTCGACCACTTGGAGTCACTGGGAGACGGGGCGTCGGGTTCCGACGCCGCATTTGCTCTTTCTACTGAGCGACTTAACTCAGATTCCGGTGGGCGCGATGCTTTGTGAGAATGCGCAGAGCTGCCCCTTCGCCCAACGCTTCCTCTACCCTGAGTAGAGACCGAAGGTTTGTCTCCGTTCCGGGGGTATTTTAACTGGCACTATGAGAGCCGGATCGCAGGTCGATTTTAACCCGCTTTCTCATGGGCTCTGGTCCTTCGCCTCAAGTTTTGAGCAGCTCCCCCTCTGGTCGTGGCTAGGACAAGAAATCAATGAAACGAGCTGGGGTAGTTTCATCACCCTAACCCCAAAGAAAGAGTGTATATGAAAATGAAAAACTTCGTGATGAGTCGAGTCGTTGTAGCGCTGTTGACCGTCATCTTTTTGAGCGTAACCGCCCATGCCTCCGTCGTAATTGTCGCGTTTGATGAGCCCGAATACGTGGCGGGCCAACTACCGCCCGCGTCATGGTCCCAAGACTATGGCGCCGCGGGTTTTGCCAATGTCGGCGCCGGGGTCGGATATGGGGGAACGCAGGGACTGGAGGTCACTAACGCCCCGATCGGCGCATCTTACGATTTGCCGACCACCCTAACGTCCGACATGGGCGCGGTAAGTATCTCGGTGCTGTTCAAGCCGGGAGGGGGCGTTTCTAACTGGAATTTCATGGACTATGGTGGATTGCAGATCGGGCGTGGTGACAAATCGGTATCAGACTCCGCGTCTTATTTAGGAGTCATTTTTCGCAAGGTCAGCGGCAACAACGGTATCTACGGTCCCAATGGCGGTGTCGGATACGGCGCTTACATGGGTTTCTTCAGTCCCAATCAATGGTATGAAATGAAATTCGAGCTGAACGAGAGCTGGGATACCATGACGTTCCGCGCGGGTTCGGTGGGTGGAACCATGGCGAATATGACCTATGCGTGGGACGGGGGAGATATCACTCGCGTTTGGGCTCTGGGCCAGAACGGTGGCTCGGCACCGATCTACGATAATCTCACCACCTCGGCGTCGGCGGTGCCCGAGCCGGCGACCGCGGGATTAAGCATGGGAATGCTGACCTTGGGGGCGGTGCTGCTGACTCGTCGCCCTAGCCGCACTAAAGACTGAGAATCGATTTCCTCTCAAGCGCATCGTCAGGTGAAAATGGAGACGTGATCGAGGACCGGATACGGAGTGCCAAAAAAGGAACTCCGGCGTGAATCTCTGGTAAATTGAAATGGCGATTTTCCAGAGAGGTCGGTGTAGTTTCGGACACTTATGCCCGCTTTTGATTTACCGCTCGCCGAACTCGAACGTTACCAAGGCACCAATCCGCGTCCGGACGATTTTGATGCGTATTGGGACGCGGCTTTGGCCGAATTGAACGGGCACGACCCGCAGGTCGAATTGGTGCCTAATGGGACGATCAACCATCCGACGGTCGAGTGCTTTGATCTCTGGTTTACGGGACTAGGCGGCGCGCGGATTTACGCGAAGTATGTGCGACCGATAGCCAAGGCGGGCCCCCGTCCTGCGGTGCTTCGTTTTCATGGCTACTCCCATCACAGCGCGGATTGGATGGCGGCGGTCGGCTATGCCAGTGCCGGTATCGCGATAGCGGCTATGGATTGCCGAGGTCAGGGTGGTCGTTCGGAGGATGTCGGCGGCGTGCGCGGCATGACGCTGCGGGGATCAATCGTGCGCGGGTTAGATGATCCTGATGCTACCAAACTACTACTCCGGGCGGTCTATTTGGACACGGCGCTGTTGGCCAAGATCGTGATGGGACTTGAGGAGGTGGATGCGAATCGCGTAGGCACGATGGGTGGTTCCCAAGGCGGCGGGTTGGCCTTGGCCTGCGCGGGTTTGGTGCCCGGCATCAAACGGGTTTCCTCGATGTTTCCGTTCCTCTGCGACTACCAACGGGTGTGGGAGATGGATCTGGCCAAGGACGCTTACGAGGAGATCCGTTATTTTCTGCGAAGCTTCGATCCCCGTCACGAACGGGTCGAAGCGCTCTTCACCAAACTCGGCTATGTTGATGTGCAACACCTGGCCCCGCGGGTGCGGGCAGAGGTGCAGATGTTTACGGGTCTGATGGATCAGATCTGCCCGCCGAGTTCTCAGTTTGCTGCCTACAACAAGTTGGGCGGATCCAAGTCGATGAAGCTCTATCCAGACTTCGCCCACGAGGTGTATCCTGATCAAGACGATCTCCGGTTTACCTTTCTGCAGGGGCTCTAATTGGCGGCCCAGGGGGGCGTGATTCACATTAAGCACGAATCCCATGTTTTGACGCTGAACTATATGCGCCCAAGGGATTTGTTAAGGCATGGATTTACGCACGTTAGCCCGTTACCGTGACCGGATTGAAACCGATCTGCGGGCCAACGTGCTACCGTTTTGGATGGAACGGGTGGTGGATGGCGAGCGGGGGACCTTTCACGCGGGGCTATCGAATGATGGGACCCTGAATGACGCTCAGCCCCGGGGGAGCTTGCTGACTTCCCGTATCCTTTGGACTTACGCGTCGGCCTATCGGACTTACCGGGACGATGATTATCGGCTGATGGCCGACTTCGCTTACCGCGATCTCGAACAACGATTTTGGGATAACGAGCATGGCGGCTACGTGTGGTCGATCCATCCCGACGACCGTTGGGCGCGAGATCGCAAGCAGGTCTACGCTCAGGCATTCGCGATCTACGCGCTCACGGAATATCATGGGGCGACCGGCCGGAGTGAACCATTGGTGCGAGCCCAAGAGCTTTTTCAGATGCTTGAGCGCCGGACGATCGATCTAGAGTTTGGCGGTTATTTGGAGGCGTTTGCGCGGGATTGGTCACCGATCAATGATATGCGATTAAGTGAGACGGATCAAAACGATCCTAAGTCCCAGAACACGCTGCTGCATGTTCTGGAGGCTTACACCAACCTCGTGCGGGTGTGGCCAGAGGCTGCGGCGAAGGCGGCGTTGGGGCGGTTGATCGATGTGATGCTTCATCACGTGGTAGATCCTAAAACGCATCATCTAGGACTATTCTTCGCCCGCGATTGGACCGTGAAATCAGATCGAATTTCCTATGGTCACGACATCGAAGCGAGTTGGTTGTTGTGGGAGGCTGTCGAAGCGCTCGGCGACAAGGCCAAGAAGGCCCGAATGTTGCCGCTGGTGTTGGCGATTGCCGATGTGACGTTGGCCGAAGGTTGTGACGAGGATGGTTCCGTTTTCAATGCGGGTGGACCGGAAGGCGTCAGCGACAACACGAAGGAATGGTGGCCGCAGGCCGAGGCGATGGTGGGATTTCTGAACGCGGCTCGGCTATCGGGCGAAGACCGCTACGTGGCAGCGGCCTTGCGGTCATGGGATTTTATCGAAACGCGACTGATTGATCGCGTGCACGGCGAGTGGTTTCGAGGTGTGGATCAAGCTGGGGCCGTCTTACCCGATTTTGAAAAGGTGGGGTTTTGGAAGTGTCCCTACCACAATGGCCGCGCCGAGTTAGAAGCGATCGCCCGACTCACGGCCGTCGGTGCATTTTAAACGAACCGATATGATTGCCCCATTTTATGAGCAAAAATAAATCCTCCGCCAAAAAGTCGCCGGCCCAGCGGTCGTTTGAATCTCGAATCAAAAAAGTTAAAACCGCGCACAAGGCGTTTTTGAACCGCCCCAATCCGGTTGATCATGATTGGGAAAATGGCGTATTCGAGCGTTTCCAGCACCCGGTGCTCACGGCCCATCACGTGCCGTTGGACTGGCGCTACGATTTCAACCGTAAGACCAATCCCCATTGCATGGAGCGCATGGGGGTGGGGGGAGCTTACAACCCGGGCGCATTTTATTGGCAGGGGAAGCCCCACCTTGTCGCGCGAGTAGAAGGAGCTGACCGCAAGAGTTTCTTCGCGATTGCCGCAAGTAAGGACGGGGTTTCGCGCTTCAAGTTTTGGGACGAACCATGCGATATTCCTGAAATCAAAGGGGAGACCAATCTCTACGATATGCGGGTAATTTTCCACGAAGATGGATGGATCTATGGGGTCTTCTGCGCGGAGTCGCGGGATCCGCAGGCGGGGCCGGGCGATCTCTCTTCCGCCGTGGCGCAAGCGGGCATCGTGCGCACCAAGGACTTCCAGCAGTGGGATCGGCTGCCGAACTTGAAGACCCCTTCATCGCAGCAACGCAACGTGGTGCTGCATCCGGAGTGGGTGGATGGAAAGTATGCCTTCTACACCCGCCCGATGGATGGCTTCATCGACGTAGGGGCGGGCGGAGGCATCGGTTGGACGTTGATGAAGGACATCACCAAAGGTCGCACCGGCAAGGAATCCATCATCGAATCCCGGCTCTACCACACGATCAAGGAATCTAAAAATGGGGATGGCCCGGCACCGCTCAAGACGGAGCACGGTTGGCTGCACATGGCGCACGGCGTGCGGGGCTGCGCGGCGGGGCTGCGTTACGTGTGCTACCTGTTTATGACCGCCTTGGACGACCCTTCGAAAGTGATCGTCAGCCCGGGCGGTCACATCATCTCGCCTCGCAAAGGCGAGCGGGTGGGTGACGTGTCCAACGTGGCGTTCTGCAACGGGTGGATACTCAAACCCGACAACACCGTGCTGATCTATTACGGCGGGTCTGATACCCGCTGTTACGTGGTGCGTTCGACCTTGGATAAATTGGTCGATTGGTGTCTGCACACGCCGGAGGACGGACTGACCACGCGCGGGGTAGTTGATCAACGACTCGCTCTCATTCGAGCCAATCGCGCGCTCAAGAAAAAGTAACGCGGCCTCAGTTTCCTGCCACCCGCGACTCGGTCGGCTCGGTCGGCTCGGGCGGCGGCGGGATCAACTCGGGGTGTTTTTCGGCCCAGATTTTTAAAATATCGTGCGCCACGGGCGCGGCAAAAGTGCCTCCGCCAGTTTCTTCGCCCGGAGTATCACCCTCAATCATTACGGCGATCGCGATTTGAGGATCTTCGATCGGCGCGAAGGCGATGAACCACGCGAAATTGATCGTGCCCGTGGGGGTGCGTTTTTGGGCGGTGCCGGTTTTCCCGGCGACTCTCAGCCCCGGAATGCGCATACTCGGGATAGTGGTGAACGATGTCCGCGAAGTGCCGGTGATGGTGCTTTCTTCCATCCCTTCGAGTAGCGCCACGTAATCGCCGGCGGGGACCCCGATCGGCTCGGTGCGTTGCTCGGGCCGATTGGGATCATGGATCATGTAAGGGAGGGTGCGCGTCTGACCTCGCGCGACGGAAGCGGTGAACGTCGCCATTTGGAGCGGGGTGACGAGCATGAAGCCCTGACCAATCGATAAGTTGGCCGTGTCGCCGGGCACCCAATTGCTACCGATTCGTTCTTTTTTCCAGGCCGGATCGGGCACGAGGGAGCTGCTGCTCTCGTGGGGCAGCGCAATGCCGGTCTGGTCGCCGAAGCCGAAACGCCGGGCGGTGGCGGCGATCTGAACCGCGCCCGTTTCCAAGCCATGTTCGTAGTAGAAGACATTGCAGCTTTTGGAGAGGGCGGTGCGGAGCGCGATCTCGCCGTGGGCGTGGCCGTCGTGACACGGGAACAGGCGATTTCCGACGCGGAAGTAACCGCCGCACTTGGTGGTGGTTTCGGCCTCGATAGTGCCTGCCTCCATGCCCGCCAGGGTTACGAGAATTTTAAAGGCAGAGCCGGGGGGATAGAGACCTTGGATTGGGCGATTCAACCAAGCGCCCCGTTCGTTGATGTCGGCGACAACGGCATGACTTAAACTGGGGGAGAAATCATTGAGATTATAATCGGGCAGACTCGCCATCACGAGGACCTCTCCTGTTTTGACGTCCAATGCCACCGCCGCGCCGGCCATCTCGTAGTCGCGCATACGGTTCTCGGCCGCGAGTTGCAGATCAATATCCAAACTGGTGATGAGGTTCTCGCCCTGCACCGGGAGTCGGCGATCAAGCGATTCGACCCGATAGCCGCCGGGATCAACCCGATAGATCGTGCCGCCGGCTTCGCCTTGGAGATGCTGCTCGAACTGCGACTCAAGACCATTGCGACCTTGCGCCCCCGCCATTTTAAACGTCATTAGATCGGCGCCGGGAAAGTCTTCACCGATCTCGATATCACGATTCGAGGAGACATAGCCGAGCGCGTGCGCGGCGGTCGCTCCGTAGGGGTAGAAGCGGGTGCTCGTGGTGTAAACTTGCAGGGGGGAGTTGACCGGAAGCTGTTCTAGCAACCGGGCGTATTCGTCCGGCAAAAGGTCTTCGATCAAGGCGTAGGGCAGGAGGCGCTGAGCGCTGAAATGTCGCCGCAGCGATCGGGCATTCAGCTCCGTCTTACGATCAAGCGCCCGGTCAATGCGGTGGAGGTAACGCTCGACGACGGAGAAGCGGGCGATCTGCCACATCTCGGCGGAGGAGGGCACATCGACATCATCGATCGCGCGGTAGGCTTTACGCACCCCGATGTATTCCCGGTAAAACTCAGAACGGAGTTCATCGAGATTGAGTACCACCGAAAATCGGGGGCGATTGCCGACGATGATCCGCTCCTCGCGGTCATAGATATTGCCGCGGGGACCCGGGACGAGGATCCGGCGTTGGCTTTGTGCCATCTCCTTTTCCAGCGCCAAATCGGAACGGAAGTTCTGCTGATATACTAAGCCCATCGCCAGCACGATGCCGCCTAAAGCGATGGGCAGGTAAAAGAACTGCAGCCGCGGATTCGAGCTGGTGTGGCTCTGCACCATGGACCCGTTGCGATGGTTCGAAGGGCTATCCATTTTCCGTTACATGCCCGAGCGGACGCGAGTTCGCCAAGGCCTAAGAATCAGCGAAATAGCGCGCAGCTGCAGCGCAAAAAACCAGGGAGTGATGAAAGCCAATACCAGTTGCGACATCACTAAATCGCTGAGGATCCGGAGCCCGGATACCGGGGCATGTCCCAAAGTCCAAAAAGACAGCAGGACAAAGAGGGCGAGGTTGGCAATGAGAGCTACGATGATGCCAATGGTCAATTCCGACGCGGCCAAGCGGTTGCGTATCCGAAAGATAACGACATGAGCCAACCCGAAGAGGAGGGCATGGGTGCCGAAACCGAGGGGCGACCATACATCCAGCAGCAAGCCGGTCGCCAAACAACTGACCAAGCCGGTGCGGAAATTGAGGTGCAAGGCCGGGAACGCCACCAGTAGCCCGCCGAGCCACAACGAGAGGCCCCACGGAGCGAGCAGATGATTGGTTTGGCGCGTCAGTAGCAGGAGCATCCCGCCGCTCAGGATCATGACCACCAGACGACGTTGGCTGTCGGTGATACTCACAGCGGCTCGAGGGGAATCAGCACGGCAACCTCCGTGAGTTTATTGAGGCGAGGATCCAATTTCACGCGACCACTCTTGAACAATCCGTCCGGACTGGGTTCGAGCATGATGACGGTGCCCAATCTAAGTCCGCGGGGAAAAACGCCGCCGAGCCCGGAGGTGACTAAGGCCTTCGGGTCGCTGGGCGAGGCAAAGAGGTCGAGTGGTACAAATTCAGCGATGGCTTCAGGACGGGAGAACGGTGGATTCAGGCCACCTTGGAAACTGACCGGTCGGTCGTCGCCATCGAACGATGCCGCGAGGCGCAGGCGATTGCTGCTGATCATGTCGACCACGGCCGTGGTGGCATGAACCTCCGCGACGCGGCCGACCACGCCTCCGGAAAAGATGACCGGGGCGCCGACGGTCAGGCCGTGGTTGGCTCCTTTGCGGATGGTGAGGCGTTGCCACCAAGCGTTGAGGTCACGGGTAACGACCCGAGCGGCTTCGGTGCGATAGTTGGCAAAAGTAGGTAGGCGCAGGAGGTCTTCGAGTTTACCGACCTCGCGGCGCAGCGTGGCGTTTTGCTCGGCCGCGTGCGCATATTGCGCCGCTACGCCGGCCAGATCCTGATAGGCGTTGTAGATATCGGTTTTGGAGCGACTTCGCCAAGCCCAGTAGTCTTGCAATTCCCGCAGATAGGAGGCCGACACTTCGATGGGAGCTTGCAGCTCATAGAAGCTGATCTTGGTCCATCGTTTTGCGACGGTCGGCACTAGCAGCCAAACGAGAATCACCAACCCGAGGGTGATGAATGGTCTGGAAGTATCGAAGCGTTCAGTGGGCACAGGCGGAAGAGAACCGCTCACCGTGAATCAACGGTAGCCCCGGTGACAAGCCCCACAGGTGGTAACCCAGCATCAAGTGCGCTGCAGCAGCCATTTCAGGTCGCTCAACACGGCGCCAGTGCCATTAGCCACTGCGGATAGGGGGTCGTCCGCGATGATCACGGGCAACCCCGTTTTGTCGCTGAGGAGACGATCAATCCCGCGGATGAGAGCTCCGCCGCCTGCGAGGACGAAACCACGGTCCACCAAGTCGGCGGAGAGTTCGGGCGGGCACCGTTCGAGGGTCGAGCGCACGGCATCGACGATGGCGGCCATGGTATCGCTGAGGGCCTCGCGAATTTCCTGAGACGTGATGTGGATGGTCTTGGGCAGCCCCGCCACTGAATCGCGACCCTTCACTTCCATGGTAAGTTCCTCTTCCAGTGGATAAGCTGAACCCACGCGCACTTTTATTTCTTCAGCGGTGCGTTCACCGATGAGTAAATTGTAAGCGCGCTTCATGTAGTTGACGATGGCACCATCGATCTCATCACCCGCTACGCGGATGGATTTGGAGAAGACGATTCCGGCTAGCGATATAATCGCGATCTCGGTCGTGCCCCCGCCAATATCGACGATCATATTTGCCGCCGGTTCATCGATGGGCAATCCTACCCCGATGGCGGCCGCCATGGGTTCTTGGATCATGTGTACTGCGCGGGCCCCGGCGTGAACCGCGCTGTCTTGCACGGCTCGTTTTTCGACCTCGGTAATACCGGACGGGATGGCGATGACCACGCGAGGACTTACGCCGAAACTGTTGCTGTTTACCTTTTTGATAAAGTAGCGGAGCATGGCCTCAGTCACATCGAAGTCGGCGATTACCCCGTCCTTCATGGGCCGGATGGCCGTGATATTGCCGGGAGTGCGGCCGAGCATGCGTTTGGCGTCGGCACCAACGGCGCGGACCTTGCGGGACGTCGTGTCGAGGGCTACAACTGACGGTTCGCGGAGAACGATGCCACGGTCTTTCAAGTAGACCAAGGTGTTAGCCGTGCCTAAGTCGATACCGATGTCGTTGGAAAAGTGGGATAGGAGCTTTAGGGCCATTGCATTCGCGTTTCCGCCGTGGCTAAATAATCGTTTGGTTTCACAGGAGTCAAAGAGGAAAACCACTTAGGGCGAGCGTCTTGTGCGTCCCCACCAAGATACTAGGCCCAATGCTCCGCTGGAAAATCGGCGGAATAGAAATCGGATACAACCGCAGCGGACGAAGGCTAGGCCTCAATTTTTCCCGGGAGGGGAGATGGTCTCGGCCGTCTTCTTCTCGGTCGGCGTGGTCGGATCCACTTTATTGATTTCCTTCTCGGCTTCTTCGGTCGCTTTTTGGAATTCGGTTTTTGCTTTGCCGAGACCGCGGGCGAGCTCAGGTAGCTTTTTGGCACCAAAGAGCAGGACGACGACGAGAAATAGAAGGAGGATCTCCGGTCCACCAAGGGTCCATGCGAGGATGAGCGAGTCGTTCATAATGGATTGAAGTTAGGCGTGAGCCGGGTGGGATTCAAGTGGCAATGGTGCCGAAGTTGTTTACTTCGGTCGGCCGAGATTCTGGGCAGTGCCGGGTTTGACGGCGAGCTTGAGCAAATTCTGCGCGTTATCTAGCTGCTCGGCATCAAAGAAACCGTGGAGCTGACGGATACGAGTGGGATGGCGCATCTTGCGTAGAGCCTTGGCCTCGATTTGGCGAATACGCTCGCGGGTGACTTTAAACTGTTTCCCGACCTCTTCGAGGGTTCGGCTGTAGCCATCGACCAGACCGAAACGGAGAGATAGGACGCGACGTTCGCGTTCCGTCAGGGAGTCCAGAACGTCCACGATCTTGTCGCGCAAGAGAGAGTAGGCCGTCATGTCGTAAGGATTCTCTGCCGACTTGTCTTCGATGAAATCACCGAAGCTGGTATCGTCGCCGTCGCCGACGGGGGACTGGAGGGAGATGGGCTGTTGGGCCATCTTCATGATCTGCTGGACGCGTTCGACCGGCAGGTTCATTTCGTCGGCCACCTCTTCGGGGGTCGGCTCGTGACCAAACTCTTGGAGGAGCTGTTTCTGCACCTGCATGACCTTATTGAGGGTCTCGATCATGTGGACCGGGATGCGGATGGTGCGGGCCTGGTCGGCGATCGAGCGGGTGATGGCTTGGCGAATCCACCACGTGGCGTAGGTGGAGAACTTGTAGCCGCGGCGGTATTCGAACTTCTCGACCGCTTTCATGAGGCCCATGTTGCCCTCTTGGATGAGGTCCAAGAAAGAGAGGCCGCGGTTGGTGTATTTCTTGGCGATCGAAATCACCAAACGGAGGTTAGCTTCGACCATTTCGGTCTTGGCTTGATGCGCCTCGGCGACGTGCACCTGCGTTTTGGCGACAACGCCGAGAAATTCCTCGGGTGGGATCCGTAGCTCGGCTTCGATTTCGTCGAGCCGAGCTTTGATCGCCTTGCTGTCGGTTTTGGCGTCGCGTTTGGTCTTGGGCTTTTTGGCCTTAGACAATTTTACGTAGGCTTCTTCGATCTCGGTGATGACCGGCCCCTTATTAACGAGCCACTCTTCGTAAACTTTGAGTTTGAAGAAGAATTTCGGGAAGCACTTACGGAGATTAGTCTCCCGCTTGCGGTGCTTGGTGAGGATCTTCTTTTTGACGTCTTCTCCCTTGGCCTTGGTCAGCTCGACCCACGATTGGGCTACGAGATCCTCGGAACGGATCGTGGTTTCAACCAGTTTGGGCAGGGATTTGAAGTAGACGTCCCTACTCTCGATCTTCTTGTCGATGACGATCCGATCAAAGCGTTCCTCACGAGTGAGGAGTTTGTTGCCTAACTGACCGATGTGGCCGCCAATGACGGAGGCCTCGAACAGGGCTCCCTGAGCATTCAATTCGGCGGTTTCGATCCGTTTGGAAATCTCAACCTCCTGCTCGCGGGTCAGCAGCGGCACTTGGCCCATCTGCTTCAGATACATCCGGACGGGATCGTCGAGGATATCGTTTTGAGAAGTTTTGGTGGCTTCTTCCTCGGCCTCCTCCACGCGGGCCTTGTATTCATCGACTTGGTCGGGCTCGAGGATCTCGATCTCGAGATTCTGCAAAATCGAAATGATGTTATCGAACTCGTCCTGGTTCTCGACGGATTCCGGCAGCGCCTCGTTGATGTCGTCCCAAGTCAGGTAACCCTGCTCTTTGGAGAGACGAATGAGGAGGCGGATGCGCTCGTTGACTCCACTAGAGAGGGTGTCGGTCGTAGCGGAATCGGTTCCCTTAGTTTTCGTGAGGGCGGTTTCGACAGCGTCAGATTGAGCGGAGGAAGAGGAGACGGTCTTGGCTTTGCGCGGCATGGAGAGATACAAAAACTAAACAACCATCGCCAGACCAACAGGTTGGCGAAGTCGTCTTTGAAGTTCAGAACGTTCTTTCATTAGGGAAATTACGTCAGATTTAATGTCCGAACTGGATTGGGACAAAGCAAGTTCTATTTGGCGGAGACGAGGTTGCAATGCTCGCAGGCGAAGTTTTTGCAATCCTTCTTCTGCGACTTTGTTGGGATCTTCCATCTGCGGGGAGTCAAACAACAGGGATGCCGCGAGGGTTTTTTCCTCGGGCGTTTCGAGGATCCCGCTATCGGCCAACTCGGCGGTGCCGGGCCAAGCGTCTTGCTCGAACTCGGCCAGTACGCGATTCAACAACGCGCCGGCCGGATGGGTTGTATCGATCCAATCGTGAGGGAGCGCAACCGAGAGCGGCTTACCGAATTGCTCGAAGTGCAGGCAGATTAGGAGCAGGTGCTCTTCGGGAGAGGTATCACCCGAGCTGGGCGGAGGGGCGTTTGAATCGGCGACCGGAGGCGAAAATCGGCGCGATCCGCGACGGCGGTGGCGTTCAAAGTCAGCGGCCAGGGCCGAAACAGAGAGCCCCATATGAGCCGATGCTTCTTTGAGGAACTCGGATCGCGCGACCTCGGATTCGGCGGCCATGACGATTTCGAACAACGGGGTGAGCGCGGCGGTCTTTTCCTCGGGCGCGGCGTTGCGTCCGTTCGGCACGAGGGCGCGGCAAGCGAACGCCATGGCCGAGAGGGCTGATTTGCGGATTGCTTCGTACCCTGCGATACCGTTGGCCATCAACAGCAGGTCGGGATCGAGTTTTCCGCTGCCGTCGCCGACGAGAAACTTCACTTCCAGTCCCGTTTTCAGAGCCATCGGCAGGAAGCGGAGGGAGGCCTTCTGGCCGGCAGAGTCGCCATCGAAAAAACACTCCACCTGATGATGGTAGCGGCGGAGGAGCGCCAATTGACCTTCGGTGATCGACGTGCCTTGGGGCGCCACGGCGGTTTTGAGGCCGACGCTATACGCCCGGAGCGCGTCTAACTGTCCCTCGACCATCACGAAGGGGTGGCCGGGTTTGGCCTCCGTGCGCGCGCGGTCTAAGTTGAACAGCAGATGACTTTTAGTGAAGATCGGAGTTTCGGGCGAGTTGACGTATTTGGCGTCCTTGGCGGGGTCCGAATCGGGAGTCAAAGCGGTTTGCCGGGCGGTGAAGGCGACCACCCGACCTTGGTGGTCCCGGATAGGGATCATGAGGCGGCCGCGGAAACGGTGCCGGAGCGAGCGCAGATTGATGGCGGCATCGTCGTAGATGAAGAATAGTCCGCATTCGCGGAGCGCCGTCTCGGAGAACTTCCGCTCCAGCAGCAGCCCGCCAATTCCGCTGCCATCCGGATCGGCTGCCCCGACCTTAAATTCTTCGGCTAACTGCAACGAAAATTTCCGGTCGTTTGTCCAATAGTTGCGCATCCATTCCCCCGTCTCGGAATCGGCGCGGAAGGCGTCATGATAGTGTTGGGCGGCGATTTCGTGGAGCTCGAACAGCTCTTGGCGGAGCGAACGTTCCTCGCGGGTCGGACCAGAGCCGGCCTCATACTCCACGGGCACGTTGAACCGTTGGCCCAACGCCTCAATCGTCTCGGTAAAGTTAAGCCCTTCCGTCTCGCGCACGAAGGTGATCAAGTCGCCTGACTTCCCGCATCCAAAGCACTTGTAAACGCCCATGTCCGGGTTCACGTGAAACGACGGCGATTTTTCCTGGTGAAACGGGCAAAGGCCTTTGTAGCGCGAGCCCGCCTTCTTGAGCGTCACGCTGCGCGAGATGACATCAACGATGTTCACCCGAGCGCGCAGTTCGCGAACACAGGAGGGCTTTACGAGAGGCATGGTGGAAAATTCAGAGACCGGCGAGGGGAGTTGGACATTTGCTCCGGCGTGTGCTCTGTCAAGGTCTGCGCCGATTGGAGGGAACGTTCCCGTGGTTGGGCGCGTCTCAACCTCCATCATGCTCCGCTCAACGCTTCCTCTCCTCACTCTGCTCGCCTTGTTGGGGACGCCATTAGCGGTCGCTCAAGACGAGGTGGCGATCCCAGCAGGTCCGCAATTGCCGAGCACAATCTGGACGGGGCATTTGTCGGGATTTGGTCTCGCGGAGTATACGCGGGAGGTCGACTCCTTGATCAGCCAGTTCGAAATCGCGTTGGGTCAACGTCTCGTCCCCGGCGAGAAGGGTAAAGTGGGTCTTAAAATCTACAGCGACAGCGGTCCCGGACTCGCGACTCCGATCCCTTTGGTGCAGGCGGTGATCCGAGCGCTGGAAGATCGAGGCTACGAGAAAGAGAACATTTTCTTGGTGGGACTAAGTACGCTGCGACTGCGCTTCACGGGCTTTTTGCCTTCGTTGATCACGGGCGAGTCGCCGTTTGATGGGCACCCGGTTTTCATCCTCGAATCGGGCGAGTTCTACGATCCGGGATGGTTCTACGACAGTCCACTGCCCTCGCGCTTCGATCCAGTGTTTTTAACCGATCGCGATGACGATCATCAGGATCGGCTCGAATCCAACCGGCGGAGTTTTCTGGCAACCCCTTTGTTCCTAGAGGCCGATTTTTGGATCAACCTTCCCGTCTACACCGATCACCCGACTTTGGGCGTCAATGGAGCCCTCGTGAATGCGACGCTCTGGAACGCCTCGAATACGGCCCGCTTCATGAGAAGCCCGACCAACGCCCCGGCCGCCGTGGCCGAGATGAGTGCCATCCCCGAGTTGCGCCAGACGTGGTTGTTCACGATCGCGAGCTTGCAGCAGTATCAATTCATTGGGGGCCCATCCTACAACGCACTTTACACCGTCTCGGATCAGGAGGTTTGGCTGAGCGCCGATCCGGTCGCGCTCGATACGTTGATGTTGGCCAAGATCAACACGCACCGGAAGCGGTGGGGGTTCCCCATCGTCTCGGAGGAGATTCGGACGCTCGAGTTTGCGGAGGTTTTGAACGTCGGCAGCACGTCAAATTTGGATCAAAGAGTCGTGCGGGTGGATTGATCTGCCGGCCGAAACGAATTTCACCTTGTCAGTGACCAGTCGCTGAGGCCTGTATGGAGAAGTCCATGACGTCCGCCGCATATCTACCGTTATTGATCCAAGCAGTGCTCGCCCTCGGGGTGGGCCTCACGATCCTTTTGGTTAACTACCTAGGGCGTCAGCGGGTGCGGCACAAGAGCCCCATCAAGGACACGCCCTACGAGTGTGGGGTGAAGAGCGAAGGCATCGTGCACACGCGCTTCTCGGTCAAGTTCTACGTCACCGCGATGCTCTTTCTCCTCTTCGATATCGAGGTGGTTTTTCTCATTCCGTGGACGTTCGTCTACCGCGACTTTTTGGCTAACGACATCTCCATCTTGGGCCCGATGATGTTCTTCCTGTTCGTGTTGGTGCTCGGACTGGCCTATGAGGTCAAAAAAGGTGCGTTGAATTGGGAGAAATAATTCGTCGGCCGTAACGCTTAGCTGAACCTCACTCATGCGGCTCGAAAAATTCATCGCCCGAAGCCGCATCGTGGAACTGCGGGGCACCGACATGAAGTCGGTCCTGAGCGAAATGTTGGATGCGTGTTCGCAACGGTTCCCAAACCTCAAAAAGGAGCCCTTGCTCCGAGGATTGTTGGCCCGCGAATCGACGATGACGACTTACCTCGGCCACGGCGTTTCCCTGCCGCATGTGCGGGCCAAGTTGGGCCGTCGCTACCTGATGGCGATCGGGCGGAGCCGGGCCGGCGTATCCTCCGACGGGGGCGAAGACGACAGGTCTCATCTCGTCATCATGCTCCTCGCCGATGAGCGGTCCCGCGACTACCTGCAAGTATTGGCCTCGCTGGCTCGCTTGGTGAAAGAGCCGGAACTCGTGCGCGGCCTGATCGAAGCCGAGGATGTGGACCAACTCTACGAGCGGCTGTTGGCGGGACTCAGCGGCATGCAGATCCGTCACATCCCGACGAAGCAGAACAAGATGAATCGCCTCATGATCCGCGAGGCGGAGCGGGTGGCCAAAGGCGCAGATTGCGATGCCATTATTGTAATGGGGGATACCTTCACGGGGGGCATTGAAGTGAACCGCTGGACTCCCAAGATTAAGTCGATCCTCGTCACCAACAATGCTCCGGATGGTTCCGAAGTCTACACGACATTCGCCGAAGTCATCCAAGTGCGTTCGTTCTCGCCGCAACGGCTCGCCCAAGTCCGCAGTGCGATCCTAGTGGCTCTGACGCGCGGGATCATTTCATTCACCGACCGGCTCTGTTGCATCGGGGGAGTGCTTGGCAGCAACCAATTCGACACCGTCGGCGTGGTGGACGTGGAACGAGAGTTTCAGACCCTATTGACCGGCCAGGCAGATCTGCTGCCGGACGACGTGAAACCCGAGGTGTTTGAGCGCGTGATCGCGATGGCTACGGAGCTAGGGGTCGAAGGTCGGGAAGGTAAGCCCGTGGGCTGCCTCTTCGTCGTCGGCGCATCGGCGCAGGTAGAGAAATACGTGAAGCCGTTGGTCATGAATCCATTTTTTGGCTACAAAGATGAAGATCGTAACATCTTGAACCCATTTATGGACGAGACGGTGAAGGAGTTTTCGACCATCGACGGCGCGTTTGTGATTCGGGGGGATGGCGTCGTGACCTCGGCGGGCAGCCTGATCCAAGCCACCGATGCGGAGCACATGTTACCCAGCGGCTTAGGCAGTCGTCACGCCGCCGCTGCGGCCATCAGCTTGCAGACGTCGTGTATCGCCGTGGTGGTTTCGGCCAGCAACGGTCAGGTCACGCTCTTCCGCAAGGGGGTGATGCTGCCCCTCACTGAGAAAAAAATCGTCGCCGCGGGGCATTGATCCTATCCGGACAGGTGCTTGACCTCCCGCACTCGGCTCGGCGCTTACTTGGCGAGCAGTAAGCGATCTTCCCCAAAGCGATTGGCGAGAAACAGGTCGGGTTTGCCGTCGCCGTTGACGTCGCCTATGGCGACATCCCATCCGTTGCCGACGAAGGTCTCGGGGAATATCGCTGTGGTTTCGTCGGTGAAGGTGCCGGTGCCGTCGTTGAGGTAAGCGTGGACCCGGCCATTACTGGGTTGGCCGAAGTTCTCGATGCTGGTGGTTAGAATATCCAGATCGCCGTCATGATCGAGGTCCACCAGATCGATGTGAGGGCTTTGCAGCTCATCCTGGGGGAATCCCAGACTGACGGTGAAGGTCGCGTCGCCGCGGTTGAGGAACAATCGATTCCCGTAGCCGGCGGCGATGCCGTCGTCGCCTTGGCGACGGGAGAATCCGAGGAACACGTTGCCGATGATCACGTCTAAATCGCCGTCCGCATCAACGTCTCCGAGTGCCGCTTGTCGCGACTCGCGCATCGGCAGGTCGGGCAGGGCTTCTGCCAGCACCACGAACTGGCCATGGCCGTCGTTGAGTAGGACGCGATTGCGGCCTTCGTTTGCCTCCACGAGATCGAGGTCCCCGTCGCCGTCCAGATCACCGAGTTGAACGTCCTGCGAAACGGCTTGTTTTGCCGGTATCGCTCCCGGCACGGCCGTAAAGACGCCGCCGTCATTTCGCCACCAATGGTTGCGACCGGCATTGCCGGTAACCAAATCCTCATCGCCGTCGCCATCCACGTCACCCCGCGCCACGCCGTTGGTGATTTCGGGAGCAGGCAATTTTGCCGTGGTGAAGCGCCCCGTCCCATCGTTCTGGTAGTAGAGATCGATCCGATCATCTTCGGCGACTATAACCGCGTCCAAATCACCGTCGCCATCGAAGTCGGCGAGAGCGATGTCCTCGGAGTCGTGCACCGGCGGCGGCAGGTGGTCGCTGGCGTCTTTGAAAGTGCCATCGCCTTGGTTGATCAACAGGAGGTTCTTCGAAAATTCTCGGGCCACGAAGATGTCGAGATGACCATCGCCGTTAACGTCGCCCATCTCTGCATCCATGGAGCGGAGTTGCGCATCCTTCATCGGCAGGGCCGTGGCGGTCACGTCGACGTAAAGTGGTTGGGCCGCTAGGGCCGGAACGAAAAGGCCGATCAGCAGCCAGGCAAAGCAGGGGAGGGAGGGGGACATTTGGTTACGTGGTTGGTTTCCTCGGGGGTGAAATCAAAACGAGCCCCGTTGTTGTTCCCAGTCAAATGCGAGCGACCGGATTGATCGGGCCGCCGACGGCGTGACGCGCGAACAGCGGCGAGTTCAGCAGACTGCGCCAGAAATACGGATACCCCGGACGGGACCCCCAAATTTGCGCTTGCCGAGGGGCCGGTCCGTCGGTTTTGGTCTCCCTTCACCCACTTTAAAGACATGCAAGAACAAGTAATCATCGAGTGCACCGAAGCCCGCAAAGAGGGCAAGTATGCCTCCAAATACCTCACGTCCCGTAACAAGAAGACCGTCACGGAGCGCATTGAGAAGAAGAAATATAATCCTTCGCTACGTCGCCACACGGTGCATCGCGAAATCAAGTAAGCGGCCCCGCCTCTTCCCTTTCCCCGACCGAAGCTTTACCGCTTCGGTCTTTTTTTTAGACCCGGACGATGGGTTTGTTCCGGCGGGCCCCTCGCCATTCCTCGCGATGCTTTCGGATCCAATCCAACAGCGCGCGTTCGAATCCGATGTCGTAGCCCAAGCGTTCTGATTCGAGCCACTTGTGGCGGAGGATTTCCTCACGCTCAGCTAGAAACTCCTGATAGAGGGAGGACTTCTTGACGAACTCTCGAGTCTCGGGAGCGTCGGATGCCGGCACAGATTTAGTCATGAATACCACAGCTTGGATTAGGATGAGAAGCGTGAATGCACCTAGAGAACTGTCAATGATTCCGGGGGGTAACCCTGAGTGATGGTAATTAGCATTCTTCGCGGGGACCGAGAATCAACTCGTCGGAGCTGACTTTTTAGCCAGCGCACTGAGCAATGATTCCCCGATGTTGGCGAAGACCTTGCTGGCTTCGCTGGTCGGCTCCGACATCACGATGGGCATACCGTTGTCCCCTCCGGCGCGAATCGCGGGGATGAGCGGGACTTGGCCCAGCAAAGAAGTGCCGAGGGCATCGGCCGTTTTCTGACCACCGCCCTCACCGAACAAGTGGTGTCGGCTACCGGCTGGATCGGTGAAGAAGCTCATATTTTCCGCCACCCCGAGCAGCGGCACGTTGACCTTTTGGAACATCAATCCGCCTTTGCGGGCGATATTGGTCGCCGCCGCTTGGGGCGTCGTTACGAGCACGGCACCGTCGAGCGGGATTGTTTGGACGAGGGAGAGTTGAGCGTCACCGGTGCCGGGCGGCAGGTCGATGAGGAGAATATCCAAGTCGCCCCACTTTACGTTTTGGACGAATTGCTGGATGGTCTTCATGATCATCGGGCCGCGCCAAACTACGGGCGTGTTGTCGTCGATGAGAAATCCCATGCTCATGACTTTCACGCCATGCGCTTCCATCGGCACCAATAGGTCCTCTTCGACTTCCGGGCGACCTTCGAGGCCGATCATCAGCGGCACGCTGGGGCCGTAAATGTCGCAGTCCATCAACCCGACGCGACCGGGACGACCGGCAGCGGTGAGCGAGCGAGCGAGGGCGCAGGCGAGATTCACGGCGAAGGTGCTTTTCCCGACGCCGCCTTTGCCCGAAGCAATCGCGACGGCGTGTTTGATCTTAGCGTGAGGCGTATCCGTCGCATTGCCGGCGAGGTTGCCTCCCGCGGCGGCGGCCGGGGCAGCTTTGGGCGCAGACACCGCGATATCGATGATCGTATCCGTGACTTCCGGCAGCGCGTTCAGGCAGTCAGCGACTTCCCGTTTGAGCTGGAGCGGGGTCTTCGGGTCGTTGGTGGTGATCGCTAGGGAGATCTTGACCGTGCCGTCGACAAAAGCGGCGGAGCGCACGAGGCCGAACGACACGATGTCGCGGCTAAATCCAGGATATTTGACCTGCTTGAGGTGCGTTTTGATGATTTCGGGAGTCACAGTATTGAAAATAAATTGGGAACGAAAGGGCTTTGGAAGGGGTTTAACGTTGTCGAGAGAGCCTAGCCTGTAAATACGAATGGAAGGATTCCCCTCTCCCAAGTTTGTCATGATTCGCTCGATATTCCGTTTTTGTCTTCCTCTCACGCTGCTACTGACGCCGTTGGCGGCCCAGCGTAGTCCCACCGATATTGGTGACATTACCGTCGCCGCCGCGGTTAAAACCATCCCGGTGCGCGTCAGTGCCTCCCCAGAGGATCTCGACCAGCTGGCTAACTTCGCCTTCGAGGTGCATGGCCGCTACCGGCGCGTCGCGGCTGATCCGCTCTTTGATATCCGTTTCACCGCCGTGGCCGGCAATCGCGTGCAAGTGGACGTTTCCCGGGGAACTACCCGCGTGATGAGCCGGGCTGTCACCGGCACTTCCCTGCGCAATGCCTTACTCCGAGCCGCCGACCTGGTGGTCGAGGAGACGAGCGACCTACAGGGATTCTTCGCTTCCCAGCTCGCTTTTATCGGCACCCGGACTGGGGCGACGGAAGTTTACACCAGCGACCTGTTTTTCGGCGGCGTCCGCCAACTCACCTCTGATCGGGCGTCCGCCATGTCTCCGCATTGGTCGCCCGATGGCACTAAATTACTCTACACCAGCTTTCACCGTTCAAATGGAGCGGACCTCTTCGAAATCGATATGCGGTCCATGCAGCGGACGTCGTTTGTGAGTTTCAAAGGCACTAACCAGTCCGGGCGCTACAGCCCCGATGGCTCCAAAGTCGCGATGGTTTTGAGTGGGGAAGGGAACCCGGAAGTCTACACCGCCAACGCCAATGGCCGCGGCGTGAAGCGCATCACGCGCACGAGTGGGGTGGAGTCATCCCCGACGTTTTCGCCGGATGGTCGGCAACTCTTGTTCACGTCCGATATGGCGGGCGGACCTCAGCTCTACGTCATGCCTGTCGAGGGTGGTCGCGCCAGCCGGCTGCCGACCAATATTAGTCGATACTGCGCCGAACCCGACTGGAGCAAGGGTGACCCCAACAAGATCGCCTTCACCATGCGCATCGGCAGCGGCTTTCAAATCGGTCTCTACGACCGCTCGACCCGAGCTGCCGCCACCCAAGTTTCCAAAGCTCCGCAAGACGCCGTCGAGCCCGCGTGGCTCGCCGATGGCCGGCACCTGCTCTACACGGCGCGCTCGCCTAACCAGCGCAGTATTTGGATTTTGGACACCGAAAGCGGCAAAGCCACCCAGCTGAGCTCGCGTTCGCTGGGTCCCGCATCTCAAGCCGCCGTCGTGCGGCCTTGAAGATCATCGCAGCGCGACCCGGCGAGGCGCTGTAAATTCTTTTGGGCCGCGACCAACCCCGCCCGCCTCAACATGCGAGATTGTGTGTTAGATTAAAAATCTACAACGGTTTGGGATTAGTCGTTTTTTAGGTTAACCTACCGCGCTAAGGAACGTCAGCATCCCACGACGGTCCCACCCCTCCAAATCGTGCTTTCCTTCCTTTGGTCTTACCGGACCGTTCGTTTCTTCCGCGTTGTTTTCGTCAGCTTGCCCCTATTCTGGGCAGGCTGCGTTTCGTCACCCGAATCTCAGGTGGAGGCTTTGGCGATTGAGGTGCCGTCTCAATGGGTGAACGCGGCAACGGGGGAGGATTTTGAACCCCAGAGTTGGATGGACGATTTTAATGACCCGGGACTGGAAGCTATCATCCGCGAATCCCTGGCCCATAATTTCAGTCTCATGGCCGCTCAGGCTCGACGGGATGCGCAGTTGGCCGGGACCGCGGTAGGGCAGTCCGAAATATGGCCGACCCTCGGGCTCAACGCCGGTAAAAACGAATCTCGGCGCAACGCGGCCACCGGCGTGCAACAGACTCCGGTGGCCCGCACTTATGCGGTGAGCGGACGGTTCAATTGGGAGATCGATTTGTGGGGCAAGCTGCGCAATGGCTACCGCGGTGATATCGCTGATGCCGAAGCGGCGGCCGCCGACTTTGAGGCCACTCGCCTATCCATCGCCGGCCGGACGGCTCAGGCTTGGTATCGCGCGATCGAGGCCCAACAGTTAGTCGCGTTGGCCGAGCGCACCTTGGCCGCTTTTTTGTCCAACCAACGGATTGTCGAAGAGGGTTTTGAGCGCGGTATCGGAGGCGCGCTGGAAGTCCGCCTGATCCGGGCCAACGTGGCCGGAGCGCGGAGCGCCTACGAAGGCGCGGAGCGAGCCCGCTTGGCTGCTTTGCGGAGTTTAGAGCTGCTATTGGGACGTTATCCGGCGGCGCAAATCGAGCTGGCGGCCGGCTGGCCGGATATTGATGCGTCGGTGCCAGCGGGACTCCCCAGTAGATTATTGTTACGCCGGCCCGATGTGATGAGCGCCGAGCGGTCCTTGGCCGGCGCCCAACAGCGTAAATACGAAGCCAAAAAGGCGATGCTGCCGAATTTGCAAATCACGCTCACGCGCGGCACCAATGCCACTGACCTTGCCGACGTGTTGGATCTGGACTCGCGCCGCGTGTGGTCTCGGGTTTGGAGCGTTTCCCAACCGCTCTTTCAAGGCGGTCTCCTCCGCGCCAATCTCCGGCGGAATGAAGCCCTCGAACGTCAGGCGGTCGCCGATTACACGCAAACCGTCTTGGTGGCATTCTCGGAGGTGGAAGCTTCGCTGAGCGAACAGGAATCGTTTGCCCGCGACTACGAAGCTTTGCAGGTTGCGGAGGTGGAATCCGTGGCCGCCGAAGCCTTGGCGTGGGAGCGCTATGAATCCGGGCTGGCCGATATCACCACCGCTTTGGATGCCGATCGCCGATCCATCAACGCTCAGCGCGCGCTTATCCAAATCATCAACCAGCGGCTGCAAAGTCGCATCAATCTTTACCTCGCTTTGGGCGGCGGACTGACCTTCGACGAGCCCGTTCAACCCTGATTTATCGTTCATGAAACGCGCCCTCCAAATTCTCCTTCCCGTTGGCATCCTTGGCTTCGCGATCGGCATCACGGCCTTGATGTTATCCTTCCGCAAAGAACCTGAGAGCCGCCAGTTTCAAGCGCCGCCGCGCGAGGTGGTCGTCCGGACCCTCGAGCGCGAAAACTATCAGATCGTGCTGAACTCGCAGGGCTCCGTGCAGGCGCGCACGACCAGCAATTTGATTCCCGAAGTGCGCGGTCGGATCGTAGCGATTGGCGACAACTTTCAAGAGGGCGCATTTTTCGAAGAAGGAGAAATCCTCATCGAAATCGAAAAGGCCGACTACGAAGCCGAACTGATTGTGGCCGAGGCAAATTTCGCGCAGGCCGAGCTCCAATTGTTCGAAGAAGAAGCCCGCGCCGGACAAGCCAAACGCGACTGGGAACGTCTCAATCCCGACACGACCGCCAATCGCCTCACCTTGCGCGAACCGCAGTTGCGGCAAGCCGCCGCCGCCGCCGCCGCCGCAGCCGCGCGCGTGCGCACCGCGCAACTCAATCTTGATCGCACTTCCTTGCGGGCGCCTTACGCGGGGCGGGTGCTCACCAAGAGTGTCGATGTGGGCCAGTATATTTCGCCAGGTAATCAACTGGCCCGTGTCTTCGCCGTGGACATCGCAGAAGTTCGGCTGCCCCTCACCGCGACGCAATTTGCGCACTTGGAACTCCCGTCCGTGTATCGCGGCGAGAATCCCACCTTCGAAGAGGGTCCGCCGGTCATGCTCAATCTGGAAATCGCCGGTGAGCATCACCAGTGGCGCGGCCGGGTAGTGCGCGCGGAAGGCGCGGTGGATGCGCGGAGCCGACAGGTCTTTATTGTCGCTCAGATTCGCAATCCTTACGGTCGCAACGATCAGGGTCGGCCGCCGTTAAAAGTGGGCTCCTTTGTCGAAGCCGAGATCCAAGGCGAAGTCTTACAGGACGTGTTTGTGGTGCCGCGGAGTTTGGTGCGGGAAAATTCTTATATATTGCTGGTTCACTCCGATGAGAATGGCGACGTGTTGCGTCGTCGGAGTGTGAAAATCGTGTGGCAGACCGACGAATTCGCGGTGATCAGCGAGGGTCTCCAAGCCGGCGAAAAACTCTGCCTGACCCAGGTGCCGCTCGCCTTGGAGGACTACCCCGTTCGCGCTGTGCCCGAGGCCGAAGCAGTGGCCGCAGCCGAGGCCAACGCGGGTCCGATTGAAAGCCGCGGTCCGCCTCGCGCGGCGGCCAGTGGAGCTCCCGGCGGCGGTGGGTCGGCTAGTTTTGTGGATGCGTGGTTAGCCGCGATTCCCGCCGACAAACCGCTCCCAGCGGAGCTCAAAACCAAACTCGATGTCGCCATGGCGGCGGCGCAAAATGGCGACCGCGCTGCGCTGCGTCCCGTGATGGGCGAAATCCGCGCTTGGGCTGAAGCGAATGATATCGAATTGCCCGCCGGCCGCGGTGGTCGCTAACCCTGAACCCGAACGAGGACATCCCATGAACAAGATGATCGAATGGTTCACCAAAAACGGCGTCGCCGCCAACATCTTGATGGCCGCGATTCTCGGTTCGGGCGCATATTCGCTGTGGACCCAAATAATCTTCCAGGAATTCCCCGACTACCCGTCGCGGGTCATCAACGTTTCCGTCCAATATCGGGGTTCCACGCCGACGGAGATTGAGGAAGCTATCGTCGTGCGATTGGAGGAGGTGCTCTTCGATCTCGAAGGACTCAAAGAGATGGACAGCCGGGCGACCGAGAACTCCGGATCGGTCGCGCTGGAGATTGAGGATGGATTCGACTTGGGCGATGCCTTGGACGAAGTCACCAATCGGGTATCCACCATTCGCACCTTTCCGGTCGAGGCAGAACGTCCTCAAGTCAGTATCGCTGAGTTCCGAGAGCGGGTCATCACGGTGGTGGTTGCGGCGGACTTAAGTGAGCGCGAACTCAAGACGCTGGCCGAGGGTTTGCGCGATGAGATTTCGAGTTTGCCAGCCGTGACGGTGGCGTCGTTGAAAGCGGTCCGACCCTACGAAATTTCAATCGAAGTGCTGGAGAATGATTTGCGCAAATACGGACTCTCGTTCGATCAGGTGGTGCGGGCGATTCGCACCAATTCGATCGATCTCTCGGCGGGGAGTATTCGATCACTCGGCGGCAATGTGCTGCTGCGCACGTCCCAACAGGCTTACACGCAGGAAGAGTTCGAGAAGATCACCATCATCACCACCGCGGATGGCAATCGGATCACCTTGGCTGATATTGGCCGGGTCACGGATGGGTTTGATGAGATCCCGATCAACCCGCAATTCAACGGCCAACGCGCGGCGGCGATCGACGTCTTCCGATCCGGCGATCAGAGTATTCTAGAGATTGGCGAACAGGTGAAGGACTTCATCACCGCGAAACAACAGACGCTCCCGGCAGGCATTCAACTCGACTACTGGCAGGACGACTCGGCGCGGATCGAGGCCCGCTTGGACACGTTGGTGGACAGCGCGATCGTCGGGTTTTGTCTCGTGCTCCTCGTGCTCTCGATGTTCCTGCGGCCGTCCTTGGCGTTCTGGGTCGCGCTGGGAGTCCCGATCGCTTTCTCGGGGGCGTTCCTCGTCCTTCCGCTGCTGGGAGTGTCACTCAACTTGATCACGATGTTCGCGTTCATTCTCGTGTTGGGAATCGTGGTGGATGACGCGATCGTGACGGGCGAAAATGTTTACCAACATATGCAGGCGGGCGAGGACGCGTTGACGGCTTCGATCAAGGGCACGCAAGAGGTGGCCTTGCCCGTTATTTTCGGCGTGCTGACTACGATGGTGGCGTTTTACCCGCTCGCAGTGATGAGTGGGGTACGGGGTAATTTCTTTAAACAGATCCCCATCGTAATCATCCCGGTGCTGGTCTTTTCCCTCATTGAATCGAAGCTGATTCTCCCGGCTCACCTCAAGCATCTGCGTAATCTGGGTAACGCCCAAAATACCCGCAATTGGTTCACCCGGTTTCAGCGCTTCTTTGCCGACGGTTTGGAGAAGTTTGTGCTCAATGTCTATCGGCCGGTTTTGGACAAATGCCTCAACTACCGTTACGTGAGTTTGGCCGTATTCTTGGGGCTCTTTATCATCTTCATCGGCGCGATGTTTGCTGGGTTTATCAAGTGGACGCCGTTTCCCAACATCCCGCGGGATCGGGTTACAGTTACCCTACAGATGCCGGTGGGAACCAACATCGAGAAGACGGATCGGATCATCCGCCACATGGAAGCGCAGGCTCTGCAGCTCAGGGAAGATCTGCGGGTTGAGAATGGTCGGGAAGTGATCAGCAACATTTTTGCGACCTCCGGCGGGCAGCCGTTTGGCGGCGGATTCCGGCGGGGGGGACCAGCGGCGGGTGTCGCGGAGGTAGGCGAAGTCATCGTGGAACTGATCACGGATCCCGATGGTAGCCTCGCCGTGAGTAGTCGGGACGTGTCTATCGCCTTGCGGCAGAGGGTTGGGCCGGTGCCGGAAGCCGAGCAGCTTAATTTTGCCTTTGCCCGGGGTGGGGGGGGCGCGGTGTCATTTCAGCTAGTCGGACCGAGAATCGAAGATTTGGTGGCGGTCTCCAAGCAGGTGCAGCGCAAGCTGGCTGAATACCCGGGGCTCTACGATATCCAGGATTCCTTCGAGACGGCGAATCAAGAGCTGGAACTTAAACTTAAGCCTCAAGCCTCCCATCTCGGAATCACGGCGCAGGACATGGCCTCGCAGGTTCGCCAGGCCTTCTTCGGCTCGGAGGCTCAACGCATCCAACGCGGGCGCGATGACGTGCGCGTGATGGTGCGTTACCCGCTCGCTGAACGCCAATCGCTGGCGGCGCTCAATAGCATGATGATCCGCACGACCGATGGCCAAGAAGTGCCGTTCGAAGAAGTCGCCGAAGTCGTGCCGGGTAAGGCGCTCCCTTCAATCCGACGGGTGGATCGCAACCGCATCGTGCGGGTCACGGCGGAGGGGGATGCTGATACCATCGATGTCGACGCGATCGAAGCGGAAATCATTAACGACTTTTTGCCGGGAGTGCTTCGGGACTATCCGGGCGTTAAATTTACTTTGGAGGGCCGGGCGCAGGATACGCGGGATAATAATGCCGAATTTCTCTTCGGCTGTGTGTTCGTGTTGATCGCGGTTTACGTGCTGCTGGCGATTCCGTTCAAGAGCTACTACCAGCCCTTCATCGTGATGTCGGCGATCCCGTTTGGTATCGTCGGGGCGATCCTCGGGCACCGGATCATGGACTTCATTTACACGATGATCGGGGCGACCGCTAATCCGGCGGCCTCGGTTACGATGTTGTCCTTGCTCGGCATCCTCGCGTTGTCGGGAGTCGTGGTTAACGATTCGCTGGTGATGGTCGACTTCATGAACCGCAAACGACGCGAAGGCATGCCGCTCGCCGAAGCGGTGCGACTGGCGGGGGTGAAACGATTTCGGCCCATCTTGCTGACGTCGCTGACCACGTTTGCCGGACTGCTGCCGCTGATGTTTGAGTCGAGTGTGCAGGCTATGTTCTTGATCCCGATGGCGATTTCGTTGGGTTGGGGTATTCTCTTCGCGACGGTCATCACGTTGCTTTTGGTTCCGACAGTCACCATGGTTTTCGATGACATCCGCCGCTTTTTTGCCTGGGTGTATGATCGAGATGAATACGCCAAGTCGGCCGATCCCGTCTCCGAGGCTAAGCCCAGTAGCCTGGACACTTAAATCGGTTTCTATGACCCGCCAGCCGGACGTCGGCTCGGCGGGGATACAAAAAAGCCGTCCCGAGAAACGGGACGGCTAAAATGAAAACGAGCTAACGGGTTTAACTCGCGGCGGCGAAGTTAGCGGCGGCGGCGTCCCAATCGACGACATGCCAGAATGCGGCGATGTAGGCGGGACGCAGATTCTGGTAATTCAGGTAGTAGGCGTGTTCCCACACGTCCAAGCCGATGATCGGCTTGCCCGCGATGCCCGCAACGGCCTCACCCATGATAGGGCTGTCTTGGTTGGCGGTGGAGCCGATGGCGAGTTTGCCCGCCGCATTGACGTAGAGCCACGCCCAGCCGGATCCGAAGCGGCCCACGCCGGCGGCGGCGAATTCCTCTTTCAGGGCATCGAATGAGCCGAACGACGCGTCGATGGCGGCGGCGAGATCACCGGAAGGTGTTCCGCCTTTGCCGGGTCCGAGAATCGTCCAGAAAAAAGCGTGGTTGGCGTGGCCACCACCGTTGTTGCGTACGGCCCCGCGAGCGGCGTCGGGCACGGCAGCAAGGTCGGCGATCAAGGCGTTGATGTCCTTGCTAGCGAGTTCATCGTGACCCTCGAGCGCGCCGTTGAGTTTGGCGATGTAGGTGGCGTGATGCTTGCCGTGATGGATTTCCATCGTGCGCGTATCGAAGTGAGGTTCGAGCGCGTTGGCAGCGTAAGGGAGGGCAGGTAGTTCGTAGGCCATAAGTCTAATGTGGGTTGGAGGTGAGCTGAAAAAAGAGATTAAGCATACGGTGGCGGGGTGGGACCGTCAACGCCGCCGAACAGTTATCGAATCAGCGCGGACGCTAATCGGACCGTTTGAGCTGAAAGTAGGCACGAATCAGATCGCGACATTCGTCCTCTAATACCCCGCCCGCCGTGATTTCGCAGCGGTGGTTCACGCGGGGCAGTTCACTGAGATTGGTGGCGCCCCCGAGGCAACCCATCTTGGGGTCAGGCACCGCGTAGACCACGCGTTGCAGGCGGGACATGAGCGTGGCCCCGGAGCACATGGGGCAGGGCTCTTTGGTCACGTAGAGGGTACAGCGTTCGAGTCGCCAGTTGCCAATCGCGGAGGCAGCCTGGGTGATCGCTAACATTTCGGCGTGGGCCGTCGGATCCTTGCCGTGTTCGACCGTATTGTGCGCGAAGGCGACGACCTCGCCGTCGCGCTCGATCACGCAACCGATCGGGACCTCGTCCGCTCTCCAAGCGTCGATTGCCTGATTGTAAGCTAGGCTCATGTAGAACGTGTCATCGCGCAGCAGTTGCGACGGAAAACGCTTTTCAAAGGGGCAAGGAGGAGAATTAGGCACGGGGCTCGACATGGTGTTCCGAGTAATAGCCTTGACTAAGGAGGGCGGTCCTTGGCTTACAAGGGGCTTTTGCGCAACAAATTCTGCATGACCTTACACCTTACCTTAGGCCTCTCGGCCGCCCATTATGCCTGACGGAGACTCGATTGAAGTGGAGGGCAAGATCGTCGCCGTCCTCCCTGGCACAATGTTCAGGGTAGAATTAGCTAACGGTCATCAAGTGCTCGCGCACATCTCGGGAAAGTTGCGCAAGCACTTCATCAAAATCGCGGCCGGTGACACGGTTAAGATGGAAATGAGCCCGTATGATTTAGAGAAGGCGCGCATTACTTATCGCATGCGCACTCCCCCTCCTGGCGGGTTCCGGCGTCGCGGTGGCGGTCGCCGTCGCTAGACGTGTTGATTCAGATTCGACACACTTGCGCGGTCGAATGCTCGAGGCCAGCGTGAGCTGATGCCTGCTCGCCCCAAATCTCGGACTGAGTTCCCTCCGGAAATGGAGGAAGCGGTGCGTGATTTCGTGACATCGCTCGAACTCGAGCGCGGTCGCTCCCCGAAGACGGTGGAGGCCTACGAAAACGATTTAACCCAAGCGGGTAGGTTCCTCGCCGAGCGCGGTCGGAAGACATGGCTGCAGGTCAAACGGGATGATGCTGCCGCATGGGCTCAAGAACTGACGGCGCGGGGACTGGCTGGATCGAGCGCGGCCCGCAAACTCTCGGCGCTGCGAATGTTTGCGCGTTACCTCGTGCACGAAGGCACGCGGCCGGATGATTTTACGGATTTGCTCAGTGGACCAAAACTGAGCCGCAAGCTGCCCGAGACGTTATCGACTGAGGAGGTGGAACGCATCTTGGCCGCGCCGACGGGCGAAGACGGTTTTGGCTTACGCGATCGGGCGATGTTGGAGTTGTTTTATTCCAGTGGCCTGCGGGTATCCGAATTGTGCGATCTGACCCTACAGCAGGTGGATTTGGAACACGGATTTGTGCGCGTGATCGGCAAGGGATCCAAGGAGCGCGTGGTGCCGGTCGGCGAGAAAGCGGCGAAGGTGATTCTACGTTACCTTGATTCGGGGCGTTCGTTTTTCGTAAAACCCAAGACGGGCAGTCAGTTTTTCTTGAGCAAACGCGGCACCGCCATCTCGCGAAAGATGGTATGGGTCCTCGTCAAAGAGCACACCCGGCGCGCGGGCATTACGAAGAACGTGAAGCCGCATTTGCTGCGGCATTCCTTCGCGACGCATCTGCTCGGCGGCGGAGCGGATCTGCGGGCTATTCAAGAAATGTTGGGCCACGCCGATATTAGCACGACCCAGATTTACACCGCAGTGGAGCAATCGAGGCTACTAGATCACCACGCAAAGTTTCATCCGCGAAAGCTGGCGGAACCCAAAGAGCAGTATGGGGCGACGTCGCCGAGCGCGCCGAACACGGCGGCGTGAGCAGCGACGGAGAGAAAGAGTTCGATACGGAGGGGCAGGAATCTGGGGTCAGCGAACCCCGCTGCAGTGCGGAGGTGGGGTGGTGCTGGTGTAGCCGGGCTCGCTGAGCCCGGAGCGGTGGACAAGTGTAAAAGTTAGGGCGTGCCCGCCGAACGCGGCGGGAGGGGTCTCGCCACTCAGGCGGTGGGACGAAGCAGCAGTTTGCGGCGACGGAGGCCTGCTTCAGCAGGACGGAGATGGCGAAGCAAACCGCCCTGCCGGTGGGAGGCACACGAACGCTTAAGATCAGCCCAGCGGATACGGATACCTCTTCGTGATCTCGTCGATCTTGCTCATGACGTCATCGCTGAGCTTGAGGTCATGGGCGGGCAAAATCTCTTCGAGCTGCTCCAGCGATGTCGCGCCAAAAATGGTCGAAGCCACAAAGTCGTTTTGCTGAGACCACGCCAAACACATGGCGGCGAGGTTGTGGCCTGCTTCGGCGGCGAGGGATTTCAATGCAGTCACGGTCGCGAGACTTTTTTCGTTGATGAAGCGGGTCATCATTTTCTGCTGTCGCGCGCCGCCGTCGCGATAGGTGGTGAAGCGCGAGCCAGCGGGGAAATTGCCGTCGAGGTATTTGCCGGTGCAGACTCCGCCAGCGAGGGGAGAGTAGGGCAGCAGACTGATTTTCTCGCGGCGGCAAATCTCGGCGAGTTCGTCTTCGAAATGGCGATTCAGAATCGAGTAGTTGTTCTGGATGGATTCGTAGCGGGCGAGTCCGCTAGCTGCGGCGGTGGCTGCTGCCTTCATGGTGCCCCAAGCGTTTTCGTTGCTAGAGCCGATGACGCGAATCAGCCCCTCGTCGCGGAGCTCGGTTAGGACTTCGAGGGTTTCCTCATATCCAGCGTCATGGTCGGGCCAGTGCGTTTGGTAGAGGTCGATGTAATCGGTTTGGAGACGCCGCAGTGACCCTTGAATCGCGCGGGTGATGTGGTGACGATCTAGGGAGCCTTTTCCGGCTCGCACGGGCGGGGTGAAAAAAGCGGCGGACGGCCCCACGACTTTGGATGCGAGGATGATAGTGTCGCGGTCTTTGGTCTGCAGCCATTTGCCGATAATCTCTTCGGTGCGGTGGACATACTTGATGTCCGGCGGCACGGGATAGACTTCGGCGGTATCGTAGAAATCGATGCCAGCATCGTAGGCACGGTCCAAGATCGCGAATGCCTCTGCTTCCGGGTTGCGGGAGCCGAACGTCATCGTGCCGCAGCAGAGATTGGTTACCAAGATCGCGGAGCGCCCGAGTCGTCGTTTTTCCATGTTTCCAATCAGCAAGATACGCCTCTGGAGCACAAGAGGGGGATGTAAATTAAAGCGGAGGGAGAATCCCTTTGAAAACTCAGCAACGAAGGTTCGTCGTAACAGACGATGGAACTAAATCAGATTGGTCAGCGTTGTGTGAGTGAGCCCGAACCCGAACTCGGGTTGGGCGTGGTGGTGAGCTTGGAGGATCGTCGCATCCGAGTTTCATTTCCGGCGGCGGGCGAGGAGCGCCTCTATGCGCAAGGCGCTACGGTGCTCAAGCGGGTGCGCTTCATGGAAGGCCAGAAAGTGGTGACTCGAGGCGGGGTAGCCTTTGTGGTCGAATCCATCGATGAGGTGGATGGCTTGCTCACGTATATCGGCGCAGGCCACCGGGTGCCCGAGGCCGAGGTTTCTGACGTGGCGGGCTCCGCCGGACCTTTGGATCGGCTGCTCGCGGGGCAGACCGATGATCCTGGGGTGTTCGGGCTACGCTACCGCACCCGTAAGGTCCAAGCGGCCATCCAAGCGTCACCGGTGCGCGGATTTCTGGGCGGGCGTCTGCAGCTGATTCCGCATCAATTCTATATCCTGCACGAGGTGGCCAAACGTCAGTTGCCGCGCGTGCTGCTGGCCGATGAAGTGGGTTTGGGGAAAACCATCGAAGCCTGTCTGATTCTGCAACGTTTGCTGACGGTGGGCAAAGTAAAGCGCGCGCTGGTGCTGGTGCCGGAATCGCTCACGCACCAATGGTTCGTGGAGTTGCTCCGGCGCTTCAATCTGTGGTTTAGCATTTTCGACGAGCAACGCTGCATCGACGTGGAAGCCGCCGACCCCGCAGAGAATCCGTTTTCGAGCGAACAACTGGCGCTCTGCAGCGTGAGCTTTCCCGCGCACGACAAAAATCGGCGCGAGCAGATTGTAGCCGCGGGTTGGGATATGATTGTCGTCGACGAGGCCCATCATCTCGAATGGTCACCGCAAGAGGATGCGGTGAGCCCGGAGTATCGGTTGGTCGACCAACTTGCGGCGCGTAGTCGCGGATTGCTGTTGCTGACGGCGACCCCCACCCAATTGGGATTGGCCGGACACTTCGCGCGGCTGCGACTCCTCGATCCCCATCGCTACCGGGACCTCGATGCGTTTTTGGCTGAGTCGGCGCGGTTTGGCGAAGTGGCCGAGGTCGCGAGCAAGATCGTAGATGGCGAACCTTTGGCGAAAGCCGACGAAGCCAAGCTACACCACATTTTCGATAAGGATGAAGAGGGCTTAAAAACCCACTTGGAGGATCTTGCCGCCGCGAAGCCTAGCGCCCGGCAGCGACTGTTGAGTTCCTTGCTCGACCAGCACGGCCCGGGCCGAGTGGTGTTTCGCAATACGCGGGCGGCGATGACCGGGTTCCCCAAGCGGGAATTTTGCCCGGTGCCTTTGGCAGCGGATCAACCAATTTTGTTGACCCGAGTAGCGCGGGAACTCGAAGCCGAGGAAACGGGCCGAGATGCGGAAATCCGTTACAATTTCAGAGGTGATCCACGGATCCAATGGCTCGCCGAATTCCTCAAGGCGGACCCCAAACGCAAGGTGCTCCTGATCTGCCGCACTCAGCGCAAGGTGTTGGCGATCGACGCGGCGCTGCGGGAGAAGATGTCGGCCAAGACCGGCGTGTTTCACGAGGGCTTGCCGCTAGTGAACCGTGATCGCAACGCCGCGTGGTTTGCTGAAGAGGATGGGGCGCAGCTTTTGATTTGTTCGGAGATCGGCAGCGAGGGGCGTAACTTCCAATTTGCCCATCACCTAGTCCTGTTTGATCTGCCGCTCAATCCGGGACTCGTGGAGCAACGCATCGGCCGGCTCGATCGAATCGGGCAGACCGAGAAGATCCGCATCCACGTGCCCTACATCAAAATGAGTGCGGAGGAAATTGTGCTGCATTGGTATCACGACGGACTGGATGCATTCGCGGAGCCCATGCACGGCGGCAACGAATACGAGCGCGCTTTTCGTGACCGCGTATTGCGACTCTGCCTCGCGGCTGGAAGCGATAGCAAAGCCAAGTCAGGCGAGACCCTCGTAGCATTGATCAAAGAGACGGCCAAGTTTCGCACCCAGCTCCAGGAACGGATGCACCGGGGCCGAGATCGGCTGCTCGAACTCAATTCCTTCGACGCCAAGGTCGCCGAATCCGTCATCACCCAGGTGCGCGAGGCGGATGCTGACCTAGCGGTGCGACGGCAGTTGGCCGATCTCTTCGAGCACTTCGGGGTGCGGGTCAAAGAGTATGAAGGCGGCGAATTTTTTATCGATGCCGATCACGCCTACATCGAAGGATTTCCCGCCGTCCCGCGCGACGGCATGCTGGCGACATATGATCGCGACCGGGCCATTGCTCGGGAGGACATCAGGTTGATCACGGCCGATCATGCGGTTGTCACCGATACGATGGACCTATTGGTCAATTCTCCAGCGGGCACCACGGCCTTTGGGTTAGTGGACGCCGATTCGCCGAACCTCATGTTGGAGGCGGTGTTTGTGCTCGAGACCGTGGCAGACTCGCGTTGGCACGTGGAGCAGTTTCTCCCAGCGCAGCCGGTGCGCGTCGTGGTCGATTTGAGTGGCCAGGACTTGACCGCCGATTGGGACGAGCAAACGACCCAAGACCTCGTCAAGGAGACCGGGTTAGGTCCGTTCTTGGAGCGGCCGGAGTTCAACGCCGACCTCATGAAACACCTCGTCGAGACCGCGACCGGAAAAGCGGAGCACGCCGCCGAGCCGATCAAAGCCGCCGCCGAGACCGCGGCGCGAAACGCCCTTGGTGCGGATTTCCAGCGCCTGGTGGATCTGCAAAAACTCAACGATCACGTGAGCCCGCAGGAAATCAAACTGGCGCAGTCACAGCTGAAGAAATCGTGCGGAGCCATCCGGACCGCTCGTCTGCGACTCGATTCCATTCGCCTGATCGTGGCCGGATTCGCGGGCTGATTTTTACCCCGCCTCGCTGATGAGTCGTTGCATGTGCTACCGGTGTTTCTGGCCGACCGATCAATGTTGGTGTGCTTCGATTCCGGAGATCCCGACGCACACGCGGTTTATCATCCTGATGCATCCCAAGGAATTCAAACAGGAGAAGGCCGGCACCGGACGACTGACCCATCTCAGCCTCCCGAATTCAGAGATCCAAGTCGGGGTCGAGTTTGACGATCATCCGGCGGTGCAGCGGATCTTGGCGGATCCGACGCTCCATGTGGTGCTGCTCTACCCGGGCAAGACGGCGATAAACCTTTCGGCTCCCGATCAGCGGTGGAGCCCGCCGGTCTCGCAGGAACGGGTTGTCTTGGTATTGGATGCGACCTGGAGCTGCGCGCGCAAAATGCTCAAACTCAGCCCGTCGCTGCAACGCCGGCCCCGCGTGATGTTCACGCCCACGGCCCCCAGCCGATTTGTGATCAAGCAACAGCCCTTGGCGGGCTGTCTCTCCACGATTGAGTCGGTCTACGAAGTGATTGTGGCCTTGAATGCCCGCGGGCTTGAAACGGTGCCCCGACCGGACCGTCTGTTGGAGCTATTCAGCAAAATGCAGCAACACCAGATCGACTGTGCACGAGATCCGAAACGGCTAGGGTATCGGAGAAGCGGATACGGAAACCCGGCGCAGCGACAAGGCTTCAAAGGCCGCAGCGCCCGCCGCCGCGCAAGTTTCTTTGAAGTGCCAGAGACAGACCAGCCTCCCGAAGTATCGCACTGACCCGAGTCAGTTTTAATTGAGGAATTTGTCACCCTTGAAAAACAGGCAAGCAGTTCAAAGCCTCGTCCTCATTTAGCGGGTCGGGCGTGCTCGCCAAGCGCGCCGTTTCACCCTCTCAGATGACGCATTTTGCTAAACGATGATATGCGGCCAAATCGGTTTCATTCTTTCTTTGCCGAATCGGGGCACCGATAGGTCAGCCTGTTTTTTCATCGGAAAGGTAGCTACGCCATGCTTCCGACCCGGCGGTCTGCTTCAAAACGAAATTTCTCTCCTCGATGAATCGTCGCATATATCGCGTAAGGAATAGCTACTCGGCAATACGTCCGAGAACACCGAGGGGGACAACAAATTCGAATCGGTTGATCATCACCGTCATTTCGTCTTTCTCTTCAAACGAATGATCGTGCTGCATCGAATGAAAAGCATCCTTCGACATCACGTCTCGAAAATGTGCCGGTCGATCAAAACGGGACATTTTCACGCTCAGACGCTGGACAAACCCAAAGTGCTCCGCTCGCCAAGTGACCTCCTCATCGGGACCAAGGAGTCCGGTCGTGACACCAGCGACGGCTCGTTCTCCGGTCGCAGCCGCAGTGTCTTGATGCGCGTCAATACTTCGGGCGAGATCGAAGACCCGCTCGCGAGGCGCAATTATGACCGTCTCAAGCGTGATTACCGCCATGATTTCCGGCGAGCGATTAAAGTCATATAAAAGAGGTCATTGGCCCCGTGTTACTAAACCAATTCGGGTGGCTCGCCCGAATTCTCTGAGTCGGCGGGATGGGCCTTCTTCTACCGCTGAACATAGAACCCCCACAAGCAGTTCTAGAACTCGTCAGCTGCGAATCTCACTTTCTTCTTTCCGTCGTCCACGCTCCAAATTTGGAATGAAAACTCCTGATCGTAAAGGGGGTCACGCCCCAGGGCTCTTTTCGAATCACGTTCGCAGGGCCACTCGTGTGCCCAAACATTTAGCCCTTCGATATCGAACTTCGACCCGTCCGGAGACGAACCGTAATATAACCATGTGCTCATTCTATTTCGCCCATCAGCGTTACTGCGCATTCAAAAAGGCGTCTGATTGAACAGACCTCTTTGGGATATCAGAGCTAATTTTCTCACTCATCCTATCGGCCGCATGGATCGATGGTGGAGCGCGGGGCTACAAGCTTGCTGTGATATCGTTCCGCGTAAACGTTGCTTTGAAATGACGCCGGTTGCGAAACGAAATCATGACAGTGAATCACGATAGGGCGGAACGAGTTTCGGGTTATGTTAGTTCGATCCTACGAACGTCGGGGAACTGCTGAGCATGCCGCGTTACGTGAACAAACCGAGTCGTTGGTTTTGGCCAGTGCTGCTGGCGACGACGGTGTTTTTTGCCTCGGGGCAGGGGGCGGTGGCCGCGCCGGATATCGTCAGCATCGATAAGGTCGCGCACTTTGCGGTCTTCGGTTTGCTCGGGATCTTGATTGCGCGCACGCAGCCGCCGAACCGGTGGTGGCTGGGGTTTGTCTTAGCCTCGGCCTACGGCGCCGCGGATGAGTGGCGTCAGAGTTTTACGCCGGGACGATTCGTCGAATTTGGGGACTGGATCGCGGACACGCTGGGCGCTGCCGTCGGCGTGGCGGTTTACGCTCGTTGGACTTGGGTCCGGACGCTGCTCGAAAGAAAATTAATATCCGGTCGCGTTCCACCAGTTGCCAAGGGCCCAGTGGTCGTCCCTGATAGCAGGTAATGGCCGCCCCGGAACCGGAACAACGTATGACCCAACTGCGCGAGATGATCGCGCACCACGACGAGCTCTACTATCGGCAGGCTCAACCCGAGATCACCGATCAGGACTATGATACGCTGAAGCGTGAGCTGTCCGATTTGGAAGAGACGAATCCGTTGCTCGCCTTGATCGACTCACCGACCCAGCGCGTGGGCGATGATCGCAGCGAGGGCTTCAAATCGTATGCTCATCGCGAGCGGATGATGAGTTTGGACAACACCTACTCGGGTGACGAAATGCGGGAGTTTCTCGCGCGAATGGAGCGAGAGCTGGAGCGGACGGAGCTCGCGTATGTGATCGAGCCGAAGATCGATGGTCTGGCCGTCAGCGTGACTTATGAGCGCGGGAAATTGGTCCGAGCCGTCACCCGCGGCAACGGGATGGAAGGCGATGACATTACGGCCAATGCCAAAACGATCCGCACCTTGCCTCAGAAATTGAAGGTCGAGAATGGCGCGCCGATCCCGGAGCTCATTGAAATCCGCGGAGAGATTTTTTTGACCAACGAAGAGTTTCAGCGGATCAACACCGAGCGGGAAGAGGCGGGCGAAGCGCTTTACGCGAATCCGCGCAATCTCGCAGCCGGGACCATCAAGCAGCTCGATGCAGCGGTCGTGGCGCATCGTAAGTTGGAGATCGTCTTGTATGGTCGTGGTTTCACCGAACCGGTCACGGCGCTACCGGAGTCGCAGGCGCAGTTCTTCGCGTGGGTGCGCGCGTGGGGATTGCCGACCGTGGCGAATCAATGGTCGGCCCGATCCGGCGACGAGGTATTGGCCGCGATCGCTGAACTGGATGAGCTGCGGCACGACCTGCCGTATCCGACGGATGGGGCCGTGGTGAAGCTCGACTCGATCGCTTTGCAACGGACCTTGGGCGCGACGAGCAAGGCACCGCGCTGGGCGATGGCTTACAAATTCGAGGCGGAGCGGGCGGAGACCGAGCTCAAGGCTATCTCCATCCAAGTGGGCCGCACGGGGGTGTTCACGCCGGTGGCCGAGTTGGAGCCGGTGCAGCTGGCCGGCACGACCGTGTCGCGGGCGACGCTGCACAACCGCGATGAGATCGCGCGTAAAGACATCCGCGTGGGAGACTTCGTGGGGGTGGAGAAAGCGGGTGAAATCATCCCGGCGGTCATTGCGGTGAATTTGGCCAAACGTCGTCCCGAATGCGTGCCTTACGAATTTCCCCGGGCGTGCCCGGTTTGTGAGACGGCGGCGGTGCAGTTCGATGGGGAGGTTGCCGTGCGTTGTCCGAACATCGATTGTCCGGTGCAGGTCCGTCGCCGGGTCCAACACTTTGCCTCCCGGGCTTGCTTGGACATCGAAGGATTGGGCGTGGCGATCATCGATCAATTGGTGGAGCAGGGCTGGGTCAAGCGGCTCCCAGACATTTACCAACTTGACCGCGATAATCTGCTTTCGCTGGGCAAGAACGTGGGGAAGTCCACCGATAAATTACTGGCGGCCATCGAGACGAGCAAGACGGGTGAGCTCTGGCGCTTTATTCACGGACTGGGCATCACCCACGTCGGGGCGACGGCGGCAAAGGACTTGGCCCGGGTGTTTGGCGGTTTACGAGAATTAGCCGATGCCAAGATGGATGCTTATATCCGGGACAAGGAATCGGTGATCAGCGGGATTGGCCCCATTGTGGCGGCTGCGCTGGTCGGTTATTTTGGCCATGAAACCAATCGAGCCGTGGTGGATGACCTGCTGGTTTTGGGTGTAGATCCGACATCTCCCTATGCGGAAGGCGGGGGCTCGAAATTCGCGGGCCAAACCTTCGTGCTCACGGGCACACTCCCCACCCTAACGCGCAACGAAGCTGCGGAAAAAATTGAGGCTCAAGGCGGCAAAGTCAGCGGTAGCGTGAGTAAGAAAACCTCCTACTTGGTCGCAGGGGCCGAGGCGGGTTCGAAGTTGGCCAAGGCCGAAAAACTCGAGGTGACGGTGATCGATGAGGCGGAGTTGCTGGTGATGTTGGCTTAGCTTTCGATTCATCACCCGAGCGCTCAGTGGCCTATTTAGCGTTTCGTCGATTTTAGCCCTTTTCAGCAGATAAGAGCCATGATTAACGGCCCGATGGGAGGGAGGATTACTTGTCACGCGCTTCGGTCGGAGGTATCAAACAGTACGTTCCCGAACGCTGTATTTACGGCAGGGAGCCGAGAAAGAGAGGTTGCGAAATGAGAGTCGCCATAGCTTGCCAGAAACCCCGCTTAGCCAGCGATGTCGCTGCGCATTTTGGGCAGGCCCCGGCGTATATTATTTACGATACCAAGTCGGAAACGGTCACGAAATTTGCTTCGGGATCTCGCGCCAAAATGCCGCGAGATGGCGGGCTAAACGTGGCGGTGACGCTACTGGCCGCCAATGTCGACGCGGTGATTGCGGGGCGATTTGGGCATCGCGTTGCGGAGTTTTTCGATGGTGCTGATGTCACGCTAAGCCGAGTTTCCTCGATGGCCGGTTCGTGCGCGTTGGATCAGTTCTTGCGGCAGCGGGAAGACCGTTCGCATCTCGCTTAAGCGGGGGAAACGCCCGGCGCGGCATCCTTGCCTTTGGTGCCGAGGGGAGGGCGGCCCGAGTCTCCTATCCCCCGTCGTCGGGATCAGGAGGCAGCACGGACATGTCCCAGCCAAAGTTTTTGCCCACCTCGCGATACGTCTCTGGTTCGTTTTGGGCCAAGGAATCAGCGAGCCGTTGCACGCCCTCGGGATCGGCTTCGTTGAAGCTCCAGACGGTTTGCGAAAGCAGGTTTTGTCGAGAGCCCTGCGTGTCGGCGTAGGCCAAGGCAATGAAGGAGAGATGATCGGGCAGGTTGTCGTTTACCCCCAGTTCGCTCAGGGCTTGGCTCCCCGCCATCACGCGATTCTGCGAATTGTGGAAACGGTTAACCCAGTCCGCGGCGGTTTGAGGATCGTCGCGAATTGATCGCATGACCGCTTGGGTGGCGATGGCGTCTTGCAGGTCCGGGTCTTCGAACTGTCCGAATAGCGAATCGAGCGCGCCGACGCCTTGGGCGACAGCGAGGTTGTCCGCGACGTCTTTCATGTTGTCGGCCGAAGCCATATCGGGATTAGCGGTGAGCCAATCGACGGCGGATTGCGCGTTGGTTTCGGCGACGTTTTTGACCACGGCATTGAGCACGAGTTGATCGGCCCCACTGTCTCCGGAGAATTGTTGGAGAGCGTTCTCGGGATTTTGGCGCACCAGCATATTCGCCATTTGTTCGGCCATCCGCTTGCTGAATCTAGGATCCTGCATTTGACGCGACAAGGCCATCGCTTCGACGATTTTGCCTTGGCTACCGGCG
>Ga0075118_10000293_pt1 | contig 49900 bp, 37 predicted proteins | sample AntAceMetag02UKE_FD_69794 | JGI IMG/M metagenome (GOLD analysis project Ga0075118, IMG submission 69794) | Saline lake microbial communities from Ace Lake, Antarctica - Antarctic Ace Lake Metagenome 02UKE | ecosystem: Environmental > Aquatic > Non-marine Saline and Alkaline > Saline | place...
TCTCTTCTGTGGGGTATTTCTCAGAAAATTCTAGTATATTCATGTCTTATATTTGCTGCGAAGAAACTATCCACCAACGTAATCAATTTACGTTCTGGTATTTTTCGGGGGAATCAGAAACTCTTTATTTTATTTCTAATATCGCATTTAATGAAACAAATTTTACTTGTTGAAGACGAAGCTCAATTAGCAGAAGCAATTATCCTTAACCTTAAACTGGAAGGCTACTACCCCACGTGGGTTAGGAACGGTAACATTGCTATACAAACTGCATTGAATCCTCATAACAGCTTCGAGCTTATTATATTAGACGTAATGATTCCTGAGAAGGATGGGTTAGAAGTGTGTTTATCAATCAGAAAAGTGGATTTAAAGACTCCAATACTCTTTTTATCGGCTAGAAATTCGACCACTGACAAAATTTTAGGATTAAAATCAGGTGGTAATGATTACTTAGGGAAGCCGTTTCATTTAGAAGAATTTCTGCTAAGAGTGAAAAATTTAGCTGTATCGAAAAAAGAAATTACCAATTCTCCTTCTTTTGCTTTCTCGGGCAATACAATTTCGTTTGACAGTTTCTCTGCCACGACCGTCTCCGGTGAAAGCATTGCGTTTAGCAAACGGGAGGTTGCATTTTTGAAATTATTTATAGAACACCCTAATCAAGTTGTCTCGCGCGAGCAACTAGCTGATACAACTCCAGAAGCCGTACAATTAAATTTTCGAGTTATTGATAATGCAATTGTAAAGTTCAGAAAAACCTTTGAGATAGATCTTAAACAACCCACACACTTTATTTCAGTGCGAGGAGTTGGATACCTTTTTAAACCATAAGGTCAGTAAACTTAGATTTAAACTCAGTTGATTCTTCAAACTGAAAATCAGACTTTAAAATTGACTCCAATTTTATTTTCAATGCATCAACATATTCTATAAGGTCATCATTATCCACAAAATATTTTCCCTGAATCATTAGAGGTAAAATTCCAGATAAATTATTCCGACAAGAATAAATTGCCGACTCAATTTTTTCGAACTCATTTATATGACCATATAATAATGAATAATAAAGTAACTGATTAGCCTTGGACAGATCTAAATTTTCCAATACTGTAGAAAGATTATCGATTCTCAAATCTTTCTGTTCCACCTTCCCCGTTTTATAATCAATAAGCCTGATGACTCCATTCTCTTCTTCCACTCTATCAATTGAACCAACAAGTTTTATCGTAATAAATTCTCCGTCTAGTTGCAGTTTAAGTTCAATTTCGCACCTTTCTTCCAAATCCTTTAGCGTAATATCCCTTCCTGACTTTATTCGAGACAAATCAAATTGTAAAAATTTATCAATCCAAACTGAACAGATATTTTTATACAGATTCAGAATGCTCATAGAAGGATTTAGTTTTTTGTTTAGTTCTTCAATTCTATTCTCAATTGTGTCATTCCGTCTCTTTTCAATTTCTTTAAACGTATCCCGAGTTAATTTGGTGGCTACCAAAGGCTTGTACAAATCTTCTAATATATTATGAAATAGAGTCCCTAGTTCCGCATGTGAAACTTCATCCAAAATCGTTTCGGGTTCTTTAAGCCCCAAAACATATTGATTGTAAAAATCAATTGGATTTCGAATTAGTAGATTAAGCGCAGAAACAGAGCACCCTTTTTGAGAAAGATAGTTAATGATTTTTAATTTAATTTTTGGATTTTGGGGAATCACGATTCTGTCTCCATTGATTTCGTCATCATACATAAAGCACGTTCGCTTTTGCACAAACACATCCTCAAAGCCAGGAAAACTATTCTTAAGCTGGTTTAAATATCGAGAAGGTTCTGAGCTATTAAACCCCGAATCACTTTGGATGGATAACAGACTAATTGACTCTGCCCTTTGAATACTTTGAAAGAAATAAAAAGACAGAAGTCCTTCAGAATCATTTGGCATTTGTAAACCGAACCTACTTCTTACGTCGTTTGGTATTATGCTACTTGAAATTATACTTCCAGGGAAAACTGAGTCGTTAAATGAGACTATAATGACATGATCAAAATCTATGTTACGAGTTTCTAACAGCCCCAAAAATTGAATATTGGATGTTTTATCGCTTATTGTATCAATTGTATTGGTTTTAATTTCACTCAAAAAAGCTTTTTTCACAAACTCTTCTGGTAGTTTCTCAAAACGGAGCTTATTTTTCAAGTAGCGATCTAAACAAGAAATACACTTTGAAATTACTGCTGAACTAAACGTGTGTTGTAGAGTATCAGAATTATCAAATTCAAGTTGTCTCAAAAAACTTTGTAGATCATTAAAACTACTCCAAATTGATATAGAATTTCGTTGATTTTCATAGGTAGTTAGTACTGATTTGAAGCGTCGAATAGACAATTGTTTTAACACCTCAAAAAGACTGTTTTTGTTTCCGTCCAAGAAATTAGCAACGAGAGAATAACCAAACGTAAATTGTAGCTGAATTCCAGACCCAATATTCACTTGATTTAATGCTTTCGGCAAACTAAAAACAGCAGTCTGAAGAAGGCTCTGATCGAGAAATACAACCGCCGTTTTTTTGGCTCTATCTTCAGAGGTCAATTTCCTGAAAACTGATGTCAACATTGCAATGTTACCAGAAGAAACACTATGCACAAATCGTTGATTACGAACCTGCCAATCGGCATCCAAAAAAGTTTTTTTAAAGCTTATTTTATTACTTGATTTAATCAAAAATTTACCGGCAGAATCTAGGTTATTATCGAGGTAATAATGGTCAATATCAAAAACTGATTCTACCTCATTAGTCTTTTCTAATTCAGTAATAAAATGAAGCTCTGATGCATTGAAATTATTGAACCCAACAAACCAGAATTTAGACTTCGTTTTTACAAATTTCTGAAAGGATTCTACTTCATTTATCAAGCCTAATACTCGACTTTGAGATTGGAAATTTGATTGCTGAAGGTTTTCTTGATATTTCAAGAATATACTAACTAGTTTCTCCCAGAATAAGAGATTATTTTTACCTAAATCTCCTAAAGCATCAACTTCAATTTCCCACTTTTCGAGAAGCTTTATGTAAGAGACCTTTGAAAAAATATCTTTAGGATCAATTTTCTCGCGTTGTACCTCGTCAAAATCCTCAATGAGTTTAGCGACAAAATCAAAGTTATTTAGATCCCCTTTTTTTTCTTCTAACGTATTCGATAAGGCCTCATTTAAGGCCAATACTTTCTCTAAAAATTCGGGTGAATTTGTCGGAAATTCTCGATTTAATAAATCATTTAGCGTCGTAATCTCTGGAAACCATGAGTTTTCAGGAACAATAGAATGGAGAAGATTCCGAAACTCTAAGATGGGCCTATTGTTAGGAAATACTATTACATCATTTTCATTGAATTTTATTGAATAATGCTTTAGAAATTGTTCTAGGAAAGTCATTGATCTATTTAGTTAGTTTAAAACCATTTCTTAAGTAGTTAAGAAACTCTTTCAGGAATTTAAATTTTGTAACATTATTCAAAGCATACTGAATTGCAGAATTCTTTTTCACAGGACTCTCCACTTCGTTTTTTATCACATCAGATTCTGGGTTCAAATTGACAGCTAATTCATCCGCTTTTACGAAATTGCGTTTAGCCTTGCCATTATAGCCTTTACTTTCTAGCGCTAAACCAAGGTTATTATATGCAATAGCATCTTCTGGATCTAAGTGAACGGCTTTTTGATAATCTTCGATTGCTCCATCAAAATCACCAATTCTATTTTTCACATATGCTCTTGAAGAGTATCTAAATGGATTATTTGGCTGAAGATTTTGTGCAGCATTCATATCTGCTAGGCAGCTTTCATAATCTCCTAAATGGTAGTATGACATTGCACGATTTTCGTACAAATCCGGATCTGTATTTATTATTTTTATTTCCTCAGTAAACAACTTAACGGCTCCTTTAAAATCTTGATTTTCATATAATTGCTTAGCTTTCGACTTAAATGTTTTCTGATTTCCCACAATGCACAACTTTAATATTAATAAACGTAATCTGCTACTAATGAAGTAACTTTATCTCTAGCTATTTTAGATACCGCTATAAAATTTCAAAAAGTACGCCAAAGGAATAAAGATTATTAATAATAATTATTAATAATCTTTGTAGTGATACGCTGATGCTTATTCAAATAATTGTCATTTCTTAGAGCCTTGAAATTAATCGAATGTATGAAATAGGAATTTTCGACTATATAATGGCCGCGTTATGGCTAGTTATACTAGGCATGGGAGGCTTTCTATATGCAAGTTTAAAGTCCTCAAGGAACCCCGCTTACCGGTTTTATAATTATGCTTTATGGGCCAAAATGTTAGGAGGGCTTGGCTTTGCATTAACCTATAGCTATTATTACGATTATCAAGGGGATACGTTTGCCTATTTCGCCGATATTCGATACTTATCTACGATGTTCATTGAAGAACCGTCTTCTATTTTACAAATCCTAACACAACCTTCAGGAACTTTTAACTCAGAAACCTATCATATAACATCAAAGCTAAACTTTTACCGTGGAGAGGATACTTTCATTGTTATTCGGGTAATTACACTTCTAAATCTTTTAGGTGGAAATACTTATTTAGGAACTACCATAATCGTATCATTTATTTCCTTTCATGGAGTTTGGAAAATGTTTTTATTATTCAGAGAATATTATGCGAAAATTGAAACTGAACTAGCATTTTCTATTCTATTCTTTCCTTCAGTCGTTTTTTGGGGATCTGGCATTCTTAAAGATTCAATAGTTATTGCAGGGGTTGGATTTATGCTTTACTACTTAAATGAATTAATTGTAAAAGGTCGACTTTCTATTTTCAAATCATTTTTCTTGATCTTAGTAATATATGTTACTGCCACTGCCAAATCATATGTTGTCATTTCACTGCTGCCTGCAACTGCACTTTGGTTAATTCCAAGAGTTCAACAAAACATTGAAAATAAAGCCATAAAGGTTTTCATTTCACCTATAATTTTCGTTGTCGGATTAGGCATTTCTGTATACCTTTTTACACTTTTCGAAAAATCATTTGAACGATTTTCGTTAGATGAAGTGGTAGCAACAGCTCAATCTTACCAAGATTGGCACTACTACGGCGGTGACTTTGAGCACTCTGGAAGAGGTTCCTCCTACACATTGGGAGAATACGATGCAACTCTGCCTGGAATTATTTCAATGATTCCGAGCGGGATATCAGTTACTCTTTTTAGACCCTATTTGTGGGAGGTTCGAAATACGGTTATGGGAATTTCGGCTATTGAAAGTTCCTTTGTAATTTTACTCACTTTATATGCCTTGTGGAAAGTCAGAATTACCAGAATGTTCTATCAATTTAGAACGGATTCTTTTCTTGCAATGTGTCTTATCTTTTCCTTAATCTTCGCTTTTGCAGTAGGGTTTTCATCGTATAATTTTGGAGCATTAGTAAGATACAAGATCCCATGTATACCCATGTATTTGAGCGTGCTTTTTGTGCTTCTTAACTACGAGAAGTTATCGTCTAAAAAAAGAGCAGCCTAATTGCTAAAATCAACGTTATAAATATTCTGAGCTTGAGACTTTTTTAGTGCTTTAATTCTTTCAAAACCAAAGAAACAAAGAGAATTATAGTATTCTGGAGAACCTAATAAGTTTGTAATTGCTGAAGCCATTTCAACCTCATCATTAACTGGAGTAATTACTCCATATTTTGAACAAAACATTTTATCAATCACAATATTGTCATCAACATCTAGAATTTCTCGAGGGCCACTTTTACAGTCTGTAGATATAATTGGAACTCCATAGGACATCGCCTCAATTATTACGTTTGGAAACCCTTCAAAAAATGAACTTAAGATAAATACATCCGCAGCTTTATAATAGGGGCTTGTATCATAAACCTGATCATGAAAAATCACTTTAGATTGTAATTGTAATTTGTCTCGAAGTTGCATAAGCGATTTTCGCTCACTACCCTTGCCCAAAATATGTAACTCCACATCTAAATTTTCAATTCTACTCACTGCATTAATCAAGAGCTTATGATTTTTATTCTTATCCAATCTACCAACTGCTAAAATTTTAAAAGGAGACTTCTTGGTATAAATACGAGGTTTTATTTCATTATTTTCAATTATAATTGGGTTTTGCCAAACTTTAATTTTGTCCAAAACATTTTCATTAAATCGATCTTTGAAGTACTTTGAAGTTAATTGTGAATTACAAATAATTGCATTTGCTTTTGGATACAACAAATCAATTAGCATCTTAGTACTCCAATTAACGAGGCTTTTAATTTTATAAGCTTCTGGAGGATAGCTCCTTTCATTAATTATAGTTTCAATAGAACTGTTGTTTGCACTTGCCAAAACGTTAATGAAATTGGGTCTATTTAGAAAACTAATCGTTGTTGTAATTTTATTCTTTTCTAGATAACTTTTATATCTGACTGCTGCAATGCACACCCCTATAACCTTGAATTTAAGCCAATTCAAGTTATTGGGCATTATATACTTTACAGAAATATTACTACTTAGTTTTTGATTAATTATGTTGCTTAACAGAACAATTTCAACATTTTTGGTTTTGGACAATTGTTCTGCTAAAATTGATAACACTTTTTCCGCTCCACCGCGCTCAAGAGAGTGTATGAGCATTGAGACATCAATTGGCCGCCAGATTGCTTTCAAATATTTGCCGAAATTTGCATCTAAAGAATAATAGGACTCCACTCTCTTTCTTCCTTCAACAGAAAACTGTTTGTATAAATCGCGATCTTCTATAATTTTTTTAATCGATTGATACCAACCTTCTTCATCAAGTGGCTCGACTAAAATTCCCGAAACATTATTTTCAACTACTCTGAAATTCGCGCCTAGTGCAGTTGCAACTGTAGGAATTCCTAATGACATGTATTGAAGTGCTTTTAATCCACTTTTACCCATTACCCATTCTTCATCTGGTAATGGATATAATCCAATGTCAATTTTATGAAGTTCAACCACTTCATTTTGTTCCGTCCAACTAATAGCATTTACATTCACTCCTGGAATTTTGAAGGAATCATCTCCAATTACTTTTAGTTCAATGTTAAACTCTTTTGAAAGTCTAATAATAACGTTGTCCAATAAATGCAAATACTTTGAGGTACTATGACTGCCACTCCAGCCTAATACAATTTTCGTAGGATTAATTGACTTGCTTTTAAACTTGTAAACTTTTGTATTTATACTAGAGCTGATATCGGTAGTATTTAAGTTATGCTTTCTAACAACCTTATCTAGTATGGGCGTACAGGTAATAACGTGATCGCTAGATTTCATTAATTCGATCATTTTGTTTCTTCCCTTAAGAAATTTAAAAAACTTATTTGCAGAACTCGAATGTCCTAGAAATACCATATCATCGATATCATAAATCAACCTTTTCGCAAGCATCCGAACAATTCGTTCAAATATTGGAGTCCCAATTGGAGTTACCCATAAATGAACATAAACAATGTCATACTGTCTAATTCTGATTAAATCATTAATCCTTCTGAAATAACCTAAAAACAAATGCCAAGCTTTAGTTATAAACTTACCTTCTTGATATAGAATCGACCATAATTCCTTTGAAACAAATGCACTGGTTTCTAATTCAAATCCATTTTCTTCAAATCGTGAAAAATACTGTTCGTATTTTAGACGCTGACTGGGAGCAGAATGCTCAGGATAAGGGGACAGGAATAATATCTTTTTTTTTGTTTTTGACATCAATTGAAAACGCTTCTATTCTTTTTAAATATTGATTTTTCTAGTATTACTTCCTGAGTGTTTGCTCGTATACATTAGCGTAAGATGCTACTGCGGTTTTGAGGTCGAATAACTGTATTGCACTTTTTCGAATAAGTGACTTTTCATAATTCATTTGAACCATCTTTTCAACACCCTCATTCATCAAGCTCACATCTACAATAACACCAGCATTATTACCTTCTACAATTTCTGCCACATCTCCTACGCCTGAATTAGTAACAATAGGAATTCCCATACTCATCAGCTCTCCCTGCTTAGTAGGCGACGAAGAAATTTTAGAATAATCCGGTCTAATAAAAAAAATACCCCAATCAGTTAAACTGAGATATTTTGGTACCTCAGTTCGTTGTGCTTGAAAAATAAAAAAGTCATTTTTATCCAAATTCTTTGTCTTGATAGCACTTAGCACCAATTCCTTTTCTCGGGTTAAAAATAAAAACTTCCAACTACTATCTCGCGACTTTAATTCGCTATAAAAATCAAGCATTTCATCAAGCATATACCAAGTGCCTATTGAGCCTAAGTAAGTTAAAACTTTATGAGACTTATCTATCCCTGTTCTTACCCTATACTCGTCAAGCGTTGTTTGGTCAATCTTATCTGGAGAAAATAAATCTGTATCTACGCTGCATGGAATAATAGACACAGGACTAAACCTTTCCGAACTGCGCCAATTGAGCATTTCTTTTGCACCTGCATTTGTAAGGCTGATTGTATAATCCGCATTTATTAAAAAGTCTACTTCCTTTCGTTTAAAGTATCTATACACCCAATCAAATAGAGGGTTACTTAGATTCCATAATTTACCATCCACCCTTTCGTCTGCCCAAAACCCTCGCATATCAAAAATAAATTTTGTACCCAACTTATTTTTCAATTTCAAACCTGCAAGAGCAGATATATAACTGCGCGCATGAATGGTGTCTATGCTTGCATCGATTACTACCTTTTCGGCTAGCCTCAACATTCTATAAACGTCAAAAATTGTCGAAATAACTGGCGGACTTTTAGTGTAGGATAAAGGATACCATGAAATATTATTTGCAGCAGCTATTTCTTGAATTTCAGATTGAGAATACAAAGCATCCTCTTTTTCAAAAGAGATAATTGAAAACGAATAACCTTGAGCAGTTAAACTGATTATATAAGGAAGAATTTGAGATTGCCCAAGCTGATCTGTCAATCCGTCGTAAGAAACAAAAAGGATGTTTTTCATATTAAGATCCTTTTATACCAGTAAATTTTGCAAGGAATAAATTTTTAATTGTCACAAATACCCGTTTGGTAAATAGAATGCGCAAGTCACAATCTATGGCTTTTAAAAGCCAGCTCCAGGCAGTATTATCACTCTGCAATGATAAGTGCAATGCTATGTAAGAATATGCACCAGAAGAAATTACCCTAAATTCTGGTTTGCTATATCCGTGAGCCAGCGTATATTTTAGGAATAACTCTTTCCGTAAAATAAGCAAACTCGTATCTCTGTAATGTTGACTTCGTCCCTGGTGATCTATAAGAATTGAAGAATAGACTGGATTGTATTCAATTTTAAATTTCCGGCTGATCCTTAACCAAAGCTCATAATCTTCAGAACCACTTAAAAGTCTGTCTTCATTAAAACTATTGTTTCTGGCTACTTCATTTTTCAAAAACACGCCCTGACACGCCATGAAATTACCTTTTTTGATCAGAGACTTAGCAATTGGAATAATTTTTTGTGGAATTTTATTTTTCCGTTGACCTTCTAGCAAAAGATAATAAGGTTGAAAGAAAATTTCTAAATCGCTAATGTGTGCCTTAATAAAACTAACCGCTTCAGCTAAATGGAAATCGAGAAAGACATCATCAGAATCTAAAAAAGTTATAAAATCTCCTTTCGCTTTTTCGGTTCCATAGTTTCTAGCAACCGCTCTTTCTTCATTTTGCTTTTTGAAATAGCTAATTCTTGAATCCGCAAAAGATCTTACAACTTCTTTAGTATTATCAGTACTGCCATCATCAACGATGATTATTTCAAAATTTGAATACGTTTGGTTAAGAACAGATTTTATGGTTTCCCCAATGAAATCGGCCCTATTATATGTTGGGATAACTATGGATACAAGGATTTGTTTCATCTCAAAACTGTCTGACTAACTCTTTTTTAATATTGCTTCGAGATTCCCAATCTGAGCTTCAAAACTATACTTATTAATCTCTTTAAGATTGATTTCTTCTGACGAGATCGATCCTGTTTTCCAATTTTCATACTGTGTTTTAATACAATCAGAAATTTCAACACTTGAGGAACAAACCTTTCCAGCTTTGGCCGATTCTACTAACTTTTCAGAAAATGAAAACGTATCTGAAATAAATAAAATAGTACGGCCTACTCCTAAATACTGAAATAACTTACTGCTTAAAATTCCATTTTTTTCAGAATAATTTAAGTGAAGAAGCATTTGACTAGAATTTTGATACCTAGCAACATCATCGCGATCTAGGAATCCCGTCAGGAATACATTGTGAGGATACTTATTTTTAAACTCGTAAAAAGGCTTTAAAATCGGTTTCACAGAAGACGATACCTCTACTCCAATAAAATTCACTTTTATAGTTGACCGATACTCTGAGTTTTCGAATAATGTCTCAAGTGCGTCAAACAAACGTTCTATTTTTTGTTCCTTTCTATAAGTACCCGTGTATGAGATATTAAAACCATCAAGATTAATTTTCTCAGTCATTAACTGCTCTATTGAAGAGAACCCATTGTATATGATTGAAACATTTGCTTTGTTTCCAACTCGTTTAATGTTTTCAGCAATTGGTTGGGAAACCGTGGTTACTAAATCAGCATTATTTAATATTTCTTTTTCAAGTCTTAAATTTCTTTTCTGAATATATCTACTAATAAAATTACTGTTATATCGTCCAAGGCTATCCAATACAATATCTTCATTAATAGCGTTCCAAGGGTCTCTGTAATCCAATGCTATTTTAATGTTGCTGATTGTTTTTATTCGCACAGCAAGGTCAAAAAGTGACCATGGAGCACCACTTGCGATTATCCAGTCTAAACTTCCGAAAAGGCCAGTAAATTCATCCTCAGAAATCTTTAAATTTAGATCACGACGAAAAGGGAAAAACAATCTTAAGCTCAGGTCTTTTAGTCTTTTACCAACTCCAAACGGCAATGTGCCAAAAAATCGAATGCACAGAAGCAATACTTTTTCTAAAACACCAGAACTTTCATCGATTTCGAGAGGAACATGCTTCAAGGTAACTATCTTCAATCCTTCTGTATTTGGATTCCATTTGGCGTTACTAGCAAACCTTAAGTCACTAGTAAAAACAGTAACATCATGCCCTAAATCTTTAAGTATACGAGCAGTAAAATATGGCCTTCTAGAACTTACATGTCCATGCGGAGGAAAATGAGCTGCGAGGACACCTATTTTCATAAGCCCATAAAATTAGAAATCATTAGTGTCCGCCATTTATCTGTTGACTTTTTATCAGAAATGAAACCTTCTTTTTGTAGATTCAAATAAGACCTTTCAATCTCTTCTTTCACCAGATTTTGAGCTAACCACTCTTCTTGAGGTGCAACATATCCAACCTTTTCCTTCCTCCAAGCGATCTGCGATGGTATTATATTTTCAAAGGCTTTTCGTTGTATATATTTTGTCCAACCATCTTTTAAAAAATACTCAACTGGTAAAGAACAATTGTATTCAACTAACTTATGATCAAGGTATGGAAGTCTTACCTCTCTGCTGTGAGCCATTGAGTTTCGGTCAGCATAACGCAATAATTCCTGTAAAAATCCATCATTTATATGTGAATGTCGGCAATCTTGAAACGAACTAAAGTCTCTTTTTGGATTAGGATCCGATTTAAATTGATCATAAAATTCTTTTGATACGCCTCTATTTTGCAGCTTGTTGCTTCGAGCTTTTTCAAGAATTTTGAGCATCTTAGGTATTCCAGTGAATTTTTTTTCTAAAAACCCAAATTCAAAGGATTGATTTAAACTTGACTCAAATTCTCGTTTAACCTTTTTGAATTTTAGATTTTTATTTCTTTTGAGCTCCCGCAGATAGGACCTTACAAAACTATAATACCCTCCTAAATGTTCGTCGGCACCTTGACCATCTAGGAGCACAGTCACATTATGCTTTTTTGCTAATTCCATCACGGAATATTGGAGAAAAACTGATGCTGAATTTATTGGTTCATCTTGATGGTACAATAAGTTTTCTAGTGAATTTAGAAAATTTTCACTCGTGGGGGAAACTCGTTGAGCATCTATATCCTTTTTCTCTAAAACTGCGTCTATATAAGCTCCTTCATCAAACTTAAAACCATCAAATCGAGCAGAAAAAGTTGATTGTCTGTCCTTGGAATGATGGGGTAATAACGATACCAATATCGAGCTATCCAAACCACCGCTTAAGCTGCTTCCAACAGGAACATCTGAACGTAATCTCCTCATAACAGATTGATCTAATAAATGAAACTGTTTTTCAGTAGCCTGAGCAAAAGTATCTTGTGAAGGTTTAATGGACGAAACATTCCAGTACTCCTGTTCAACTGAACTTAAATCAAGTTTAACTTTTAGAAAATGGCCTGGCTTTAGTTCATTTATTTCATTAAAAAATGTACTTCCTTTTAAATAATACGGATTAACCGATCCTGAATTTAAAAAATGAAAAATCCGCTGATTATTATAGTTTTTTTGAATTCCAACAGACCAAAATGATTTTATTTCAGATGCAAAATATAGCGCTCCATTTTGACGAGTAAAAAAAAATGGTTTCTCTCCAAATCGATCTCTTGCACAAAACATTTCCTGCTTGTACTCATCCCAAATTGCAAATGCAAACATTCCATCAAGTTTTGACAAGCAGTCTTCACCCCAGAGTTTGTAAGCCTTTATTAATACTTCTGTATCAGTTCCGGTTGTGCAGACAATGCCTAAACTTTCTAATTCTTTTCTTAACTCTATGTAGTTATATATTTCTCCATTGAATGTAATTACATAGTTGTTATTATCAATCTGCATGGGTTGAGAGCCCTTATCTGATAATTCAATTATGGATAATCTCCTATGACCAAAACCTACATCTGAATTATCATTTATCCAAAATCCATCACCATCGGGACCGCGATGCTCGAGCGTGTCAGTCATCGTTTTCAGGTCACCTTTATCAACTCTTCCAATTATTCCCGTGATACCGCACATAGTTTATTAAGCTCCTTTTGAAAGATTATAAAAATCTGCTGTGCTACCATTAAAAGCATTTCGATGCTTTGCTTCTTCTAAAATATTACTATAAAGTGCAAAGTAATGAGGCAGGGCAATATGTTCTGGATGAAAATTCAGAGTCAAGCACCCTCCAACTTTTTCTACTTGATCCATTGTCCTAATACAACGCTCAATTGCTAAGTCTAAATTAAGCTCCAAACCATTATTAGAAAAAAGTGATAAGTCCATTATGATTTGAGGAATTTGCCAAACACCAGTAGCTTCATATTTCTCATTTAAAATTTGGTAAGGAAAACAAGTCCCAGCTCTAAACCCGATGGATTTATTGAAACCTAGAGTTGAATCAATTTTTAATCCTACTTCCTTATGGACATTTGGAGTATAATTAATGTCATAATGCAGGTAATGTTGACGAGAACTAACCACCTCTTTACCCACAATTTGTTCCAGTCTGTCTTTTTGAGACTTAAGGATCTTAATATTATTGAAAGAATTATAACTGCCATGCAAACCGATTTCACAACCGGTTTTATCTATTTCCTTTATTAAATCTATGCCGGTCATTTCTATACCTCTGAAGCGGGTTATGTCATCTGGAAAATAGTCACAATCAAATTCACTTAGCGCTTCATTACTTGGCCGCATGAATGAAAAAAAAGTCGATTTAAAGCCATGTTTTTGCTCTGCTTCTATCCATTTTTCAAACTGCCAAAACTGATCAGTCTTTTCCGTTACAAACGTTTTTTTTATTTGCTGCTTTAAAATTGAATATTGAAGCATCAATTTACTTGAACCAGTTTTCAAATACTTTTTTTTGGATAAATTGTTCAAAGCAATTTTTGGATGATTGGAAGAGGTAATACTGTTAATATCGTGAGTAAGACATATCGCAAATGGCGCATCGTTGGGCCAAACAGACCTTTTCTTTCCCTCCTCTAGTAAGCGAAGGTTATCCAAAAACGGAAAATCATAAGGTAAATCGCCAAAAGAAGCCTCCCAATTACCCCATTGATCTCTCCAATTTATGCTTCGTTCAATCTCATGCGAATGGCACTTATTTTTTAATTCATCATAATTCAAATTATCCCACTTCATGCCTATCTAATTATGAAATAATTTATCAATTTTTTTAGCTATTCTAAACGAACTTTTTTCTTTTTTAAAAAGACCAGCATAAGTTTTTAGTTCTCCTCCAAAATTGGAGAAAAACTTGGCAATTGAAGGTATCATAGAACCCTCAAAATCAAAGGAAAAGCCAGACTTCATGGCCTTTGCGATAGTATAATTTAGAAGATAAGATTGTGCGCCACTATTTCTAAATTCCGGATCACCAGCACCAATTAGATAATAGTAATTCTGAGAATCACTTACAAATAAACCTCCAGAATGAATGTTTCCTGCTTCATCTTTTGTAACTAATATTTCACCACAATTCGACGAGGTTACTTCATCTAAAATATCTGTGATAATTCCCAACGAATAGGGGCACTCTTTTCCCTGTCTACTGAATGTTTTTACCGATAAATCAAATAATTCTTTTGGTGTACCACTCAATATTGACAAAGTTTTTTCGCCTTTCTTTATTTGGCGTATTAAACTACCCCTAAACCCTTTCTTTACTTCGTCATGACTCTGATTACTGATAACATACGTAATAAAAAAGTCTAAGGACAACCTACCTTTAGGTAACTGATCAAGCAAACCTATTTCAGGAGAAAACCTATGGATAAGTGTATCACAATTTGGAAGTTCTTGGATTAAACCTAAACATAGATTTAAGTTATTTGACAGCTCATTTGGTAACTGAATTCGCTGCGTTTCGCAAAAAACTGGTGATAAATATGGAGTTAGTTTAGGCATTGTAATTTGATCGAAAACTTTATAGCGTTTCGAAAAACAAAAAGGCAAAAAAGCCCTAATCTCAGCGTTTTCTTTTACACCAACAACATCCCAGTCTAATCCGCTGTCTTTAGCTAATAAGTCCAACCACCACGGCTGAGAAAACAAAGGAATACTATCCGACTCAGAACAAAAAACTCGATATGCTTCTTTAATACTCAAAACTTTAATAGTAACTTTTTTAGCTTCTCCTTAACTGGAAGAAATTCTTCACAATATACAATACCATCATTGCATGTAATTTTCCCAAATCGCCCGTTAAAATCTATACTTCCAACAGCTGAATCTCTTGCCCTACCCATTTCATATGATGCAATTTCCCAGTAGGGTGAATTAAAGACTCTAATATAAGGTTTGACAGTCCTTAAGAAGTGCCAAACATCCTTAACCGACCACTTTTCCCATTCAATTAAATCCCAAGCATCATGAACATTTCTAGCGTAATCTGTAGGCGACTCCTTTGGCTGTTTCATTCTTTCTACTGAACTAGATTCTAACATTATCATGACCTCAAGTAAAGCCTTAACTCCAATATTGTCAATTAATTGAGCATATATAAAGGCAAACTTTTCACCCTTTTTTATAATCAGTTTTTTGGACAGAATAATATCTCCCGTATCTGCCCCCTTATCTACAAAATGCACGGTCACCCCGTATTCAAGGTCATGATTGTAGGCTGTCCAAATAAAGGGGTTTCCTCCCCGATATTTTGGCAATAAAGAAGGATGTAAATTAATCGTCCCGTGCTTAGGAATTGAAAATGCCTCTTCTTTTATCAATTGTGACATGCTAAAAACAACCATAAGATCTGGGCTCAACTGTTCTAAAAACAACTTCAAATCAGAACTATTCTTGTGGTTTAATAAAAAACTGGGTATGTTTTCTTTCTGTGCAAGCTCAGATACAGTATCTACTCGATTGGTTAACCACTTCTTTAAACGAAAAAAAATGGATTGTTTTTTAACTAAAACTTTGTTCTTTCCATTTGAATTTTGAAACAACGATTCAACAATTCCAATTACCTGATGTTCAGAATTTAGGAGCGCATATAATATAGGGTTTAAACCTTGAGTTATTAGGACTATATTCACTTGAAAAGCTTTTTAATTACAGGTATTCTTGAGCCCACCACTTTCAATTCATCTACTGAAACAATTTTCATTTTCAAACCCAAGATCAAAATAATTAGGTAACCTACAAATAATTCTATTGGTAAAAACCAAAAACTAATATCAAAGGAATGTAGGATTCCAAAAATCAAGACGCAAACAAGAAAAACAGATCCTACTAAGTAAAGATTCCAATACTCGATCAGCCCTACTTTAAGTATTTTACTTGAGATCAAACTCATATTTATAAAGCCAACGCTATTGGCAATCAAAGTAGCCAATGCTGCTCCTTCCATACCTATTAACGGTATTAACAAGAAATTCAATCCAAGGTTGATTAGAATAATTAGGATTCCATTCTTGATTAATTTATTACCGTTTTCAGAAACAATAATTACATCTTGAAAATCATTTATTCTCCAAAACATTAGACAAGAATAAATCATAAAAACGAAAACACTTTCTTTATATTTATCAGAAAGATACATAGGGATTAATGAATCGGCATTGAAAATACAAAAAACGACTAAAGGATAAATCAATATGGCTAGAATGCGGATTACTCTTTTTTTCAATTCTATAATTTTAGAAATATCTCGTTTTTCGTAGAGTTTGGATATTTCAGAGAAGACAGAGCTAGAAACAGAAAGATATATCGTTGATAGCACGGGGATTTCAATTGCACCATTTCTGTAAAGTGCATATACATCTGTACCTGATATTTTCATAATCATTATGGAATCGATTAAAACAAAGCCGATTCCTAAAACATTAGCGAATCCTATATTACTAGCTTGTTTAAGAATATATCTATAATGTTCACTTACATTATCATGAAAATCAATACGCAAAGGTTGGTTGAAATACATTAATACTGACTGAAACACAGGTATTATGGTTAATACTGCAATAACCGACAATATACTTCCTTCATTATAGACGGCTATTAAGATGAGTATGACTTTAATAAAATTAGTGGATGCTTGAATCATGATAAGTTGTTTTGTTCTATTCAAATAAACATAACAACTTGACAAACATGTATTTACAACTGAAAATACTACTGAAATCGAAAACACCTTTAATGCAATTGACAAATCCGGCTCACCTAACCAATTTGCTATAATTGTGCTAAAACCTGCCATCAGTAACGCCAAAACGATTCCAAATACCGACGCTAATTTCAAAGTATGCGAAAAATATTGACTGCCATTTTCTTTTTCAAGAACCACATACAAAAACTGGCCAAACCCCCAAGCTGAAATTGCTAAAAAAAACGAGTGAACCACCAGGGATTGACCATAAATCCCATAGTCTGTAACAGAGAATTCACGACTCAAAATTGGTAGCATTAAAAAAGATATCACCAGATTTATGGTCTTGGAAAAAATCAGGAATATGGAATTTTTTAATACTCTCATCTAGAATAAGAAACTTGGCTATTTCTGTTTTATTAACTACCTGAAAAACCCAGAGAAAAAATCATTTAATTTTATATAGTAGTTCTAATTCATTTATGAATCGCAACACAGAAAACTGTTTAACGCTCTCAACACCATTATTAATTAGTGTCTGACGTAAAGTTTCATTTTCTAAAAGCAACTTTATTGCATTTGCAATTTCTAAGGTTTTCTGATGTGGCACCACTAATCCATTTTCTCCATTAACAATAAATTCGTTTGCTATACCTGAAAGTGTGAATACTGATGGGATCTTTGCAGCGAGCGCCTCGACATAAACTTGTCCAAATGCTTCTATACTTTCATCAATGGGACAGTGCACAAAAACATCAAATAATTTATATAATGCAAATAAATCTTTTTCAAATGATATTTCCAAAATATTTTCTTTTGGAATATCAGCTAGAATTTCTTTAATCTCATTTCGATAGGAGCCACTTGCGTTTGCTATAATCAAAATTGCGTTAGGATACACTCTTAATACCTCTTTGAAAGCAGGTAACATATATTGATGACCTTTCCAATTAATGTATCGTGATATCACTCCAATTATTGGATAAACCCCTTCTCGTATAGCATATTTCTTTCTCAGCCCCTTAATTCTGCTGTCAGTGACATTTCCGAAGTCACTAAAATCAAAACCATAATATGCTTTAGTGATTTTTTTAGGATCCCCTCCTTCGTTTAATATCGCCTGTTGAACCACTCCAGAAATTGCAACAATATTTGTAGCTAAATAATTATTTAACCTATCCAACCATACTGCTTTTGGAAAATACTTTTGATGGAATGTGCTGTGATGACGAGTATAAATTCGTTTTTCTATCCTTGTGATCCAAGCCGCTATTTGACCAATTAAAGAAGCATCTCTTAGATGTGTATGCACAATCTGAGGCCTTATTTTCAACAGTATGAATACCACTTTCAAAATTGATATTGGAATCTCCCATTTAGCGTTAAAACTTAACGATTGAGTCTTAATACCCTCTTCCTTTAAAAATTTCTCTATATGAGAATTAGTACAATTTATTAGAATAAAAGATAGCGTAATCTTTTGCTGATCAAGGTTTTTAACAACCCACTCAAAAGCCACGGATCGATTTATTTCAGAAAGTATGTAGACTATTTTTTTAGGCACATTTTAGATTTAAACATTCTTGCGAAACGCTCCCACAAACCTACCATTTTCGACAATTACCTCAGGTTCAATTCCTTTGGCTTTGCAAAAATCTTTAAACGCTATATTATCACCAATATCATCTGAAATAAACCAACAACCGTCATTTAAAGCTTCGTATAACAAGGGATATGCGAACATTCTTCCATGATATGATTTATCACTATCATAGTGACACAAATCGATTTTTCCATCAAACAATTCCAGTGCTTTCGGCAAACCACGTTTATCTTCGTCCCTTATCAACTGCCATTGATTTTTTAGCTCTTTTGGCACTACGACTCCAACTGCATCGTCATTCCCCATTCCAACATAAGGCATATCTGTACTTATTAACCTTTGTTCAAGAGAGCTAAACCCCTCTAAAATAGCTAAACTTGACCAACCGTAAGATACTCCCGTTTCAAGAGTTTTCTGTGGTTTCAGCTGCATTACTATTGAATATAATAAATCGATATTTCCTGCTCCTCCCATTCCAAAATCCACGGCATCTGCTAGTGACTTTGATGACTCGTATCTTGAAGATTTATCTTCTTTAAAAACTCGTAATTCAATTTGATGTTTTTTGCAAAATTCCGAATTTGATATTGAAATACTACTAGCCCAATCAACAGCCTCTATTCTAGAATGCTCAATTTTACTCACCTTAGATTTTAGCACCCGAAGAGCATGCCCTAGATATTTGGGATTATTTAAATACCATATTAGAGATTTGATTTTCGGCATTTTACTTCATTTGTAAATTGAACATTTTATATCCATGTTAACTCGCTATGGTCAGCCAAAATTGGACAATAAAAATATTAGTTTCAAGATTAATTATACCCAACGTATTTGAAATTAAAAGTATTTCGGAGTGTGCATATCTAAGACGGTTTTGTAACAATTAATAATACAACTTTAGGTCTTAATCGTTCCCCACTCTTTAAGAGCATTACTATTTCCTTCCCAATGACTTTTCTGCCAAAACTGATCGGCTTTTGCCATGTATTTCCACGGATTTTTTTGATGCCCAAGCAGAATCACTTTCCCTTCTAAACCTTTATCAGATATCAAAGCTTCTAGATTACACCGTTCATCTCCTTCCCCAATTATCCAATATTTAGTGTTGGAGTCACTCGAGGCTGCTTCTTCAATCAGTAATTTGTAATTCTTCACTTTCTTCAAAGAACCTACTGCCACAATATTACTTTTTTCAGCATCTAATTCTAAACACTCTTCCTTTGATTTTCTTCGAATATATTCTGCGTCGACCGGGTTATCGATAATCACCATTTGTTGATTTGGAATACCGTACTCAAGGCTTAAATCGTCAAACATTTCGTTAGACTGACAAACAATTGTATCGAAACGCTTCATGTATCGTTTATAAATCCAATTATGAAGTTTGCTGTGCAAGTCTGCCTGGTTTCTTAAAGAAGGAACACTTGACTCCCTTGCAATAAAATGAATGCTTTTAGGTAAGAATGGAAGCATTACGCTAAGCATTTCATTTAGATATCCTAAAGTAGAAATTACAGTATCAGGATCTGCTTTTTTTATAGCAGTAATCAAAGCTAATGGAGAATAACGTGCTCTTTTCACCTTTAAATCTATCACCTCAACTTTACAGCCTATTTCCTCTAAATCCAATAAATTTTCGCCTCGATTGAGCAGCATAAGCGTAGGAGTATAATTTGCTCTATCCAAGTACTTGATTATTGTAACCATAACCCTTTCTGCACCACCAGTAGAAAGCTCGGGCATAATAAAAAGGATTTTACGACCCTTAAACAAGTTTTCGTATTGTTTTATTTCATCCATTGACCATACCATTGATGAAATATAAATAGAAACCAAACAGGATTAAAGTCTTCATTTTTACCCATTAAATAGTTATTCTTGAGAAGTTCAACTTCATTGTAATTAAAAATCCCTGCAGATTTAACGCGTTCTTCACTCAACTCTGATTCTAACAAATCGCGCAGCTCATTTTTCATCCATTTGACTACAGGAATTGCAAATCCCATTTTTGGTCGATCCATTATTTCTTTGGGCACATATTTATGCAGAATTTCTTTTAGGAGGTATTTTGGAATCCCATTCTTTGTTTTTAAAGAATAAGAAACGCTTGCTAAATATTCAGCTAATCGATAATCCAACAAGGGCTCTCGCCCCTCGAGGCCAACAGACATAGTTGCTCTATCAACTTTGGTTAAAATATCGTCCACCATATAAGTTTTGTAATCACCAATTAGCATGGTATTGAATACATCTCCAGAACTATAATCGTCAAGAACCTTTTCGAAATTACAGAGTGGAATTTCAATCTCAGCAACAAACAGTTTATTGAGTTCTTTCGACATCAAATTTTGACTACTCAGCTGCATCGATCTCAAAGGACTCACTCCAGAATTAATCAATTCTTTTACTCTAGAATATCTTCGATCAAAATTGAACCCCATTTTACTTTTTGGCAGCAATGGATCCATAACATTCATAAGAGCTACAATTGCATTAGAACCTGAGAATTTGGAAAGTTGCTCAACATATTTTTTTGAAGTCAAGTATTTACCATACCCTGAAAACAATTCATCACCACCATCTGAGCTTAATGCCACTTTCACCTCTTTTGCTGCTATTTGACTTACCAGAGTTGTTGGAATAGCGGAACTATCTGCAAAGGGCTCATCGTAAATAGTTGATAATTTTGGAATAATAGCCATCGCATCTTTAAACGAGCAATAGCTTTCAGTATGATTTGTCCCTAAATATTCTGCAACTTTTTTGGCGTAATGAGCCTCATTATATGCGTCTTCCTCAAACCCAATAGTAAATGTATTAATGGTTTGATTTGTAGACCTCTGAAGCAACGCAGTAACAGCTGTACTATCGTAACCACCACTTAAAAACACACCAACAGGAACATCCGAAACCATGCGATATTCAAAAGAACTTTTCATTAAAGTTTCTAATTCTTCAAGGATTTCATTTTCGCTTTTGTTTCTGTTTTCGTTAGAATGAAACTTTTCTGTTAGACTCCAATATTCGCTTATTGATGAATGCCGGTTTTTAAGGTCAATTTCGAGCGTATGCGCTGCCTTTAGTTTAGTACAGTTTTTAAATACGGTATAAGGTTCTGGGTAATAACCATATTGCATAAATAAGCCCGTAGCATCAATATTTATTTCCTTTTCGAATTGTGGATGTAACAACAATGACTTTAACTCTGAGCCAAATAAAATGATGTCGTCTTTCTGATAAACGTATAAAGGCTTAACCCCTGCTCTATCTCGAACTAAAGTCACTTTTTGATTGAGACTATCAAAAACTGCAAAAGCAAACATTCCATTAAAATGAACTAAACATTCTTTACCCCATTTTTTCCATGCTTGAAGAACCACCTCGGTATCTGAGTGAGTATTAAATTCAACACCAGAATTTTGAAGTGATTTTCTCACCTCTTTATAATTATAAATTTCACCGTTAAAAACAACTTTCAGCGAGCCATCTGACAAGGACATGGGCTGATGTCCGTCTTTAGATAAATCGATAATTGAAAGGCGCTGGTGTGCAAACCCGATTTGATAATCGGTGATTGTTTCGAAAAAGCTACCGCAACTATCGGGTCCTCTATGCTGAATCTTAGCACCCATTTCTTCCACAATGGTTTGCGAACTGTTAAAGCCAAAATCTATAAAACCTGTTATCCCACACATTACAACTCAGTGATTAGTTTTTGCCATTGGGAACCTACTTTATCTAAGCTCAAGTTCTTAGTACTGTTTTGTGCTTCGAAAGCTAATCTTTTTCTTAAGTCAGCATCATCAATTAATTGTTGGATCGCTTTTGACATATCCTCGGTATTCTCAGGCTCAACCAACAATCCATTCACTCCTTCAATAATAATTTCAGCTGGACCGTTGTTACAATCAAAGGAAACGCAAGCACAGCCAAAATGCATAGCCTCAATTAGTGCATTAGGATACCCTTCTAACCTACTCGGGAGTATGAATATCGAAGCATTATCATATAGCTCATCAACGTGCTTGTATTGTCCTAGAAAAGAAACTTTTGAAGACAATCCGTTACGATCAATTTCAAGTTGTACTTGACTCATTGAGTTTCCGCTTCCTGCAATTTCGACCCGCCAATCTCTCAGTTTCAGATCTTTCAAAATTGAAGGTATCATATCAAAACCTTTAACGATATCAAATCGACCAACAAATAATAGCGTTTCTTTTTTTTCTCCTTTTGGAATTGGCATTTGCAAAGGATTCGAGAGGATCACGGATTTCGTGGCTTTGTACTTTTTCGAAATAAAACGTTCCGCCTTTTCGGTTTGACAAACTATTGCATCCGCATTAGAGTAATTCAAATCTCTCAACAATCTCCATAACGACGAGAGACTTTTTCTATTAGGATCACTGCGTTCAGAGACAATAACTTTTGTATCGAGCGATTTTGTAGCTAAAAGTGTTAACACATTCATTTCGGTAATAAATGAGATTACAACCCTAGGAGCCAGCGTTTTAATTTTAGTTCTTAAAGCATTAACTCTATTCAAATTTTTAAATAAAGCACTAAAAGGATTACCTGAATACGAAACTAAATCTAAATGATAGATTGAAACTTCTTTTTTGAGCTTATAAAACGACTCGGCTTTATCCATAGTAATGATTCCAACTCCATAATATTGGGAGAGCCAATTGGCAAGCAATGTCATTACTCGCGCCGCACCGCCACCACTTAGTGATGATATAACGAAACAGATTTCCACCTATCTCTTAGCTTCGAAATATAAGTTTCTCCCAGTTCCTGAAGAACCCATTTTGTGAGTAAACAACTTCAATCCGGAAATTATCTTACCCTTCCAATTCAGTGTTTTCCAATTAACAAAAACAAGCTCTTTCACCCTTACTTTCTTAAAGTCAGAACCCAGGTCCTTTTCTAAACGATTAATAGAAAAACTCTGAAGGTGTCCCCATCGGTGAAAAATGTAACCATCACTTGGACTAACCACTACGTTTGCAGATAAATCCTCGTTACTAGGCACAGTGCCAATAAACTTACCATTTGATTTAAGCACACGGCAAACTTCTGAATAAGTTTTAGTTAAAACATCGCTTTCAAGATGTTCTAAAACCTCGGTCATAATAACAACGTCAAACGACTCATTATCAAAAGGAATAGCTTGACTATATCCAACTTTAGCATTTTCGCCAATTAAGCTTTTTAAGTTTTCTATAGATCGAATTGAAGGGTCAAGACTATGAACATCTATACTCTTTTGTTTTGCGAATTTTTCAAGATTACCAGCACCAACTCCAATATTCAAACAAACAGCTCCTTTTGGAATTTGATTTATTAAATAATTAATTCTCGCATCACTTCCTGAAAAGGAATCGGGAGCATCGTTTTGATAGTGATCCCATATCTGATCTTGGTTAACATCCATAATTTAATCGGTACTTAAAATTAATCTTACATTTCTCCAAAGTAAAAGAAACGAAATGCAATAAACAATTGACGTAGACAAGGCTATTCCCTTTAAGCCCCAATATTGTACTAAAATAAAGTTTAATCCAATATTTAAAATGAAATTCACACCGGATATTAGCAAAATAACTTTGTTTTTTTGAACAACGGAAATTATTCTAACCAAAACAATTCCGCCTACATAAAAAGGCAATTGAAAAATATAAAACTGAAATATTTCCGTAACTTTTTCGGAATCCGTAGCACTAAAATTCCCTCTTTCAAATAAAAGACTAACCAAATCTTGACCGAAAACCCAAACTAGAAAAACAATAATAAAACTTGAGCCAAACACCAACCAAAGCACTTTATGTAATAGTTCTTTCATTTCTGTAATTCTGCCCTCAATATGCAGATTAGAGAAGAAGGGAAGAGCCACAGACCCTAGGGCCAAAGTCGCTGTACTTGTAAATAAAGCGACTACTCGAAAACCGTAATTAAGAGCTGAAACAGATTCATTCCCTATGTAAGAAGCCATGATTTGATCAATAAGAAAAGTAGAACCCATTAAAAAACTTCCCAGAAACAAAAGTCCATATTGTTGCTTAAAACTTAAGTCTAAGTTTTTAAATGGCATTACCCATAAAAACCCTAAAGACAATCGTTTTTTCAATACCACGCATTGAACCAATAAATAAAAAGCAGGACCTAAAACAAAACCCAGAGCCAAATACAAAATGCTTTTATCTATTGAGACGAATGCTATTACAAATAAGGAACTAAATATTGCTCCGAATGAGGTGAATAAAAAAAGCTTTAAATTTTCTAAAATTGCCAAGCAATAGTTGCTTAAGCCTTGTATTACGATGAAAGTCGAGAAAATTAAGCTGAATATAAGGGAGTCTTGTTCTAAGATATTTTGACTACCTAGAACTTCAAACAAAACAGGACGCACTAGAAAATAAACACTGGCGGTTATAAACAACAAAGTAATCATTGAACTGGAAACTGAATTCATAAAATCCATTGATGCTCTTTCACTTTTATTTTTTAATTGATTGTATCTTGGAACAAAGGCTGACGCCAAAGGATTTGTTAATGTTGAAATTACAAGGGCTGGAATCATTAAACTCAAATAAAAAGTATCCAGTTCAGCTGATAAACCAAAAGAGCTGGCTACTACCATCTCTTTAATTAGTCCAAAAAACCGAGCAATCACGCTCACTCCTACTACAAGTATTGAGGCCGAAAAAAACTTTTTTACAACATTCTCTTTCATTACTTTTTTAAGAGTGATTTTCTGCAATTTTGAATTGAAAAAATCAAAGTAATGTTATTACTTCGTAATGTCGACTTCTAAGGTCAAAAATCTAATAGAATTATTATGAAAGACAATCATATTTTCTCGTTACTCGAAGAAGAAAAGTACCGCCAAAAAAGCGGATTAGAACTAATAGCTTCGGAAAACTTTGTGTCCAAGCAGGTCCTTAAAGCTATGGGTTCTGTAGCAACAAATAAGTATGCCGAAGGATTGCCGGGTAAACGTTACTACGGAGGGTGCGAAATAATTGATCAAATTGAGGATTCAGCGCGGGATCGTTTAAAAACTTTATTTAACGCAGAATGGTGCAATGTACAACCGCATTCAGGCGCCCAAGCAAATGCAGCTGTAATGTTAGCGTGTTTAAATGCAGGCGATTCCATTCTAGGTTTTGACCTTTCTCACGGCGGTCACCTCACACATGGATCAACAGTTAATTTTTCAGGTAAGCTTTACAGTCCACATTTTTATGGTGTTGAAAAAGAAACAGGAATTGTTGACATGGATAAAGTGGCTTCAAAAGCTAAAGAAGTAAAACCTAAAATGATAATTGCGGGTGCTTCAGCTTATTCAAGAGATTGGGATTTTAAACGCTTTAGAGAAATAGCTGATTCTGTTGGCGCAATATTACTTGCCGATATTTCTCATCCTGCTGGGTTAATTGCTAAAGGATTACTAAACGACCCAATTCAACATTGCCACGTTGTTACGAGTACAACTCACAAAACTTTACGTGGACCGAGAGGTGGCGTAATCATGATGGGTAAGGATTTCGAAAATCCTTTTGGAATCACAACTATGAAAGGTAATTTGCGTTCATTTTCATCTCTACTAGATTCAGGCGTTTTCCCTGGAACTCAAGGTGGACCCTTAGAGCATGTAATTGCTGCCAAAGCTGTTGCTTTTGGTGAGGCACTTACTGACGATTTTCTGCAATACACCATTCAAGTTACTAAGAATGCTAATGCAATGGCGAATGAATTTGTCAAACGAGACTATAACTTAATCTCTGGCGGAACAAGTAATCACTGTATGCTTATTGATCTCAGAAACAAAGACATTACCGGTAAAGAAGCCGAAAACGCATTAGTAAAGGGAGACATTACAGTAAACAAAAACATGGTTCCATTTGACACACAAAGTCCATTTGTAACTTCAGGAATAAGAGTAGGCACTCCTGCTATTACTACTCGCGGATTAGTCGAGTCTGATATGATAAAAGTGGTTGACTATATTGATCAAATAATCAAGAACCCTAGCGATGAGTCAATTCATAAAGAAGTTAAAAACGAAATCAACAATTGGATGAAGGCCTACTCATTGTATCCAAAAGTGAGTTACCCCAAATCAGAACTAGTCTAGAAAATAGAATTAAAAAAATATGATTGAAGCAAATAATCCTTCTCTAAAAAGTTGGATAGAGATTGAAGAAAATTCAGATTTCCCAATTCAAAACTTACCATTTGGCATTTATTCGACGAAGAAGAAATCGAAAAGAGTTGGTATTGCAATAGGCAGTAAAATTATCGATTTACACGAACTTGCAAATGCAGGAATGCTTGAAAGTACTGGAGTATTTCCAGCTGTTTTTAGGCAAGAATCCCTTAACCCGTTTATGGAGTTAGGAAAAGATGCCACAAGAAAAGTCAGAAACAAGGTATCTCAACTTTTAAGAGCAAGCAATACTGATATTAAAGGGCAAGCTGGGCTGAAGAAAAAAATACTAGATAAACAATCGGATGCAATTATGCATTTGCCCGTAAAAATTGGAGATTATACTGATTTCTATTCTTCAAAAGAACATGCAACAAATGTTGGAACCATGTTTCGTGATCCTGCTAATGCATTGCTTCCAAACTGGCTATATATTCCAGTTGGATATCACGGTAGAGCAAGTTCTATAATTACAACAGAGCAAGACATAGTTCGTCCAAAAGGTCAACAAAAACCAAAAGATGACGAGCCACCAACTTTTGGAGCATGTAAGCTTCTAGATTTCGAACTTGAAATGGCGTTTATCACCTACGAAGGAAAGCCTCTTGGAGACTCTATAGATGTTAATGAAGCTGAAGATTACATGTTTGGAATGTGTTTATTTAACGACTGGAGTGCAAGAGATATTCAGAAATGGGAATACGTTCCTCTTGGACCCTTTTTAGCAAAAAACTTTGCTTCAAGCATGTCGCCTTGGATTGTTACGATGGATGCTTTGGAACCTTTTCGTTGCGAAACTCCGGCACAATCTCCTAAGCCATTTGAATACCTTCAATTCTCAGGAAAAAAGAGTTTTGACATAAAATTAGAAATGTATATTCAACCTGAAAATGGTGAAGAAAATTGTGTTACCAAAAGCAATTTCAAATACATGTATTGGAACCAAAGTCAGCAATTGGCTCACCATTCGGTAAATGGCTGTAACATAAAATGTGGCGATTTAATGGGTTCTGGAACTATTTCTGGTCCAACGCCAGATTCATATGGTTCAATGCTTGAACTTTCATGGAAAGGAACTAAGCCTATTACGCTAAGTGATGGAAGCGAACGTAAATTCATCCTTGATGGAGATACGGTTATAGAGCGTGGCTATTGCGAAAATGAGTCTGTTCGTGTTGGTTTTGGCGAAGTTCGAACAAAAATTCTGCCGGCTAAATAAGATAATTATATACTTATGGATTGGTCTGATAACGGCTATTGGGAAGATTTAGAACGGAAAGAAAAATCCGCAATTCTAAGAGAGTACAGACATCTTCTCAAAACTATCAGTTATGAAATAACGGAAGACGATACCGAGGAGATTCGAAAAGCCTTTGAAGTTGCTTTGGAAGCCCATAGTGGAGTTAGACGTAAATCTGGAGAACTATATATTTTCCATCCTTTAGCGGTTGCTAATATTGCAAAAGTGGAGATAGGGGTAGATTCAGTGGGCATCGTTTGTGCCCTGCTGCACGACGTGGTTGAAGATTCGAATATGACCATTCAGGATATGGAAGACCTTTTTGGAAAAAAGGTAGCTACCATAATTGATGGACTAACGAAAATCTCAGAGATCTTTGATCAAAACACAAACCTCCAAGCTGAGAACTTCAAAAAACTTATTCTGACTCTTGCACAAGATGTTAGGGTGATTCTAATCAAACTTGCAGATAGACTTCACAACATGAGGACCCTAGGCTCAATGCGTGAAGATAAATCTCGAAAAATTGCGTCAGAAACAATGTTTTTGTACGCTCCTTTAGCTCATCGTTTAGGTCTTTATAACATCAAGTCTGAAATGGAAGATTTGAGTCTAAAGTTCTTAGAACCGAATATTTTTAATGAATTAAAAGAAAAATTACAAAAATCAAAAGCTGTTAGAACTCGATTTTTAAATCGTTTCTCTCTTCCCATTGAAAGAGGTTTGGAGAAAGCTGGTTTAAAATTTCAAATAGTTGGAAGAACAAAGTCTATCCATTCCATTTTCCAAAAAATGCGAAAGCAGAATATTCCTTTTGAAGAAGTGTATGATATTCTTGCTGTACGTATAGTTATCGATTCATTTTCAGAAAATGAAAAATCGGATATTTGGAAGACCTATTCTATAGTAACCGATTATTACAAACCCAATCCCGATAGACTTAGAGATTGGATTTCAACACCAAAAGCGAATGGCTATGAGAGTTTGCACATTACTGTAATGTCTCCGGGTGGCAAATGGGTTGAAGTTCAAATTCGAAGTGAACGTATGAACGATATTTCTGAAAATGGTTATGCCGCCCATTGGAAATACAAAGACCAAAAAGAAGAACATGTAGTAGACCAGTGGATTGGTAAAATCCGTGAATCTATCGAAAACCAAGAGGTGCATTCAGAAGATTTTTTAAATGACTTCCGCCTGAATCTCTTTGAAAAAGAAATAATCGTTTTTTCACCAAAAGGAGACGCGATAACGCTTCCCGCGAATTGTACACCTGTAGATTTTGCTTATGAAATCCATAGTGATGTAGGCAACACCTGTATAGGAGCTAAGGTTAATAACAGCTTAGTTCCACTGAGTCAAACCTTACATTCAGGTGATCAAATTGAGGTAATAACTACCAGAAAAGGTCGCCCATCAGAGGATTGGTTGAAGTTTGCGAAAACCGCCAAGGCAAAATCTAAAATTAAGTCGTTCTTAAAAAGTGAAAAGAAAAAACTTTCTGGTTTAGGACAAACTATTCTCAAAAAAGAATTGAGAGAATTGGGTATTAAACCACTGAAAGAAAACATGTATAAAGTCGCTTACTTCTATAATTTACCTAGTCTTGAAGAGCTTTTTTATCAAGTAAAAAGTAACCGTCTAAATTTAAATAACCTCTCGAAACTTAAAATTGAAAAAGGTCTAATTAGAAATAATTTTTCTAAGAAAAAAGATACCATCATAACTAACGTTGGAGGTAAAGCTGAACTTACCAATACAGACGATTCGGAAACATCTGCAGATTACAACTTAGCAGAATGTTGCAACCCTGTTCCGGGAGAAAAGGTTTTTGGTTTTATCGGAGATAACAATCAAGTCGAGATTCACCGAGTAAGTTGCCCAAATGCAGTAGAGATTCAGAGTCAGAAACATTTTAGAGTTATTGAAGCTAAATGGACAAATCAACAGGCTTTGGCATTCCTATCAGGAATTAAAATTACGGGTATCGATTCTAAGGGAATGGTGAATGATATAACTATGAAGATTAGCCAAAACCTAAATATCAATATGCGATCGATAAATTTCGAATCATTAGATGGTTATTTCGAAGGTAAAATATCAGCATATGTAACTGATATTGACCATCTTAATGATCTTATACAAGAAATAAGTAACGTAAAAGGTGTTGATAAAGTAATCCGAGTCGACGTTCATTTATAACCTGTTCAAAAAACACTAATCAGAAGCCATTTCCACACAATTCCAACTTTCAATTTATTGTACTTTCACAACTTAATAAACAGCAATGACAAAGGCTGAAACAGCTGAAGAAGTACACAACATTTTCGCCGCTTTTTTAAAGCAAAATGGACATCGAAAAACACCTGAACGTTTCGCCATTTTAGAGGAAATATATTCAACGGAAGTACACTTCGATGTAGAGACGCTGTACATTTCAATGAAAAATAAAAAGTATCGAGTGAGTCGCGCCACTTTGTATAATACAATAGACCTGCTTATGGCCTGCAATTTAATTCGCAAGCATCAGTTTGGTCAAAACATGTCACAATACGAAAAATCTCATGGTTACAAGCAACACGATCATATCGTTTGCACGAATTGTGGCAAAGTAATTGAGTTTTGTGATCCTAGAATCCAACAGATAAAATCAACCTTAGAGTCTCAGCTTGATGTGAAAATATTGCATCATTCACTCAATTTTTATGCGCGTTGTAATGATAATTGTTCTAGTAGTTAAATAAAAAAGTACCTGATTTTAAGATGAAAGTAGATGTATTACTTGGATTGCAATGGGGAGACGAAGGCAAAGGAAAAATTGTCGATGTTCTTACTCCAAAATATGATGTTATTGCTCGTTTTCAAGGAGGTCCAAATGCTGGGCATACACTTGAATTTGAAGGAATTAAACACGTCTTGCACACCATTCCCTCAGGGATTTTTAGAGAAAACACTCAAAACGTAATTGGCAACGGTGTCGTTATCGATCCTGTTATTTTGAAAAAGGAATTAGATGCCTTAATTCCATTTGGAGTAAAAGTAAATGAAGTGCTTAAAGTTTCTAGAAAAGCACATTTAATTTTACCTACTCATAAGCTGCTCGACGCAGCCTCTGAAAAAGCAAAAGGAAAAGATAAGATTGGCTCCACCCTAAAAGGAATAGGACCAACATATATGGATAAAACTGGTCGTAATGGTCTTAGAGTTGGAGATATTGAAGCTGCTGATTTTAAAGAACGCTACAATCGTTTAAAGGAAAAGCATCTTCAACTTTTAGGCAATTTCAACTTTGATACACACGAATTAGGTGCACTCGAAAAAGAATGGATGAGTGCCATCAAAGAAATGCAGAATCTAATTCTGATTGATAGTGAACATTACATAAATGCTTGCATGAAAAACGGACAAGCCGTTTTAGCTGAAGGCGCGCAAGGTTCCCTTTTAGATATTGATTTCGGATCTTACCCATTTGTTACTAGCTCAAATACGATTTGCGCTGGAGCTTGCACTGGACTTGGCATTGCTCCCAACAGAATTAATGAAGTATTCGGAATATTTAAAGCATATTGTACTCGAGTAGGTTCAGGCCCCTTCCCTACTGAATTAAAAGATAAGGTTGGTGAAAAAATCAGAGCAGCGGGACATGAGTTTGGAGCTACTACTGGACGACCAAGAAGATGTGGTTGGTTAGATTTACCGGCACTCAAGTATGCAATAATGCTCAACGGTGTTACCAAACTTATAATGACTAAATCAGATGTGTTAAGTGGTTTTGACTCTATCGATATTTGCACTCATTATAATTACCGCGGAGAAAAAATTGACTACTTACCATTTGGAGTGGAAGAAGGCGAATTAGAGCCGGTTTATGAATCAATTCCAGGTTGGAACGAAGACTTAACGGGGCTTCAATCTGCAGATGAATTACCTGAAACACTAAATAACTATGTCGATTATTTGGAGAAAGCATTGGAAACTCCAATTGCCATTGTTTCAGTAGGGCCCGATCGCTCACAAACTATTATTAGAGAAGCAGTTGGAGTTTAGACTCAACATGCAACTAAATTATAAAGCCTCCAGAAAATTTTCTTGGAGGCTTTTTGCTTTATTGCCATTTTTACTAGCTTGTACTGTCGCTTTTGGACAAACAACAAAGGTCAAAACAGCCAAAAATAAAAAATCTAAGATCGAAATTCTTCATGCAAATGACTTATTTTTTGATGACGAATATGGACAAAAAACTAAACGATTAATTGGTGATGTTAAGATAAAATATGACCAAACTATTATGACTTGCGACTCAGCATTTGTCTATAGTTCCACCAATTCGATGAAAGCATATGGAAGAGTTCACATAACCGACAAGGAAGGTATGCAGCTCTTTGGCGACTCGCTCAATTACAACGGTGAAACCAGATTAACTGAAGTAAGGGGAAGCGTTAAGGTTATTACCAAGGAAATGGAGCTCAATACACGATTTCTAGATTTTGACCGAATAAACGATTATGGCTATTTCTGGAATGGTGGAATCATTTATTTAAATGATAAAAAAGATACATTGACCAGCCAAATAGGGCACTTTTATAATGCAATTAATGAAATTCATTTTAAAGATTCTGTTCGTTTAAGGTCTGAAGATTATCATATTGAATCAGACACAATGCATCACAATACACGAACAGAAAAAACCAAGTTTTTCGGACCGACAACTATAACTAGCGATGCCAATATTATTTACACTGAAAAGGGTTGGACGAACAATAAAACTGGAGAATCTGAATTCACTTCAAACAGCTTCATCATTACCGATGACCAGCAAATTTGGGGAGACAGTATTCTGTACAATCAAAAAACCGATTTAGCCGAAATGTTCTGTAACGTTATAATGCTGGACACAATAAACGCATTCATAGTGCAAGGCGATTATATATTACATAACCAAAAAGACAGCACTACTCTGGTTGTTGGAATGCCATTAATGACTCAAATTTTTGATGAAGACAGTCTTTTCCTACATGCCGATACTTTGTATTCTGAATTTGATTCGACGCGTCAATTCAGAAGAATAAAAGCTTATCGAAAAGCTCAATTTTACAAATCAGATATGCAAGGAAAGTGCGATTCATTGGTGTTTAGAGATGAAGATTCAAGTATAGTATTGTTTTACGACCCTATTCTCTGGTCTGATGCTAACCAGATTACTGCCGATTTCATTCAAATTTTCCGAAGTGAAGGAAGACTCGATAGAATGGTAATGAATGACAATGCGTTTATTAATTCTTTAGAGGATAGTACTGTTCAATTTCCAATGTACAACCAAATTAAAGGAGATAGTATGGAGGGTATATTTGATACTAATGCGCTAAGAAAAGTCTTTGTTCGTCATAACGGAATCACAATTTATTGGGCTAAAGAAGATACTTCTGGATATATAGGAATGAATAAGGCCAATGCCGAATTCATGACCGTATTCCTAGATAGCAATGAGGTACAAGAAATTATCTTGAATAATAATCCGATCGCAACCTTATACCCTATTAAAGATATAACTCCGAGAATGCAATATTTAAAGAAATTTGAATGGAGGGGAAAAGAAAGACCTGCTAATAGAGAAGATGTATACAATTGGAGGGAAAAGGAGGCTATCAAAGAAGGAGATTAACTTGATAACATGCCTCCTTTTCTTATCCTACCAATTTAGCATCAGGGTAACGTTTAATCCAGAGTAAAGCTTTCGCTTTTGATCTAACCACAATTGTAGTTGTTTCATTCAGCCATACTCGAAACGTTTTTTTATGTTTTTGTTTATCCATTCTTATTAATTAAAACGAATTGGATAACAGAGGGTTGGGGATTTAATGCAGATAATTATCATCAATTGTTAAAACAAAGGTTTGAATTTACGAACTACTTTTTGAACTATTTAGAATGATAATGGTCTTACATGCAGACTAAATTAGGTCTACTTTTGTATTTTAAAAAATAACACATGGCATATATTGTAATTTTCTTCTTTGCTCATTGGTATGGCTCACTATTGTTTCAATCAATGTTTCATCATAGGTATGCGGCGCATGCCCAATTTGAACTCTCTCCTGCTATGGAAAAAGTATTTTTCATTTTATCTTGGATATTCATGGGGTCAAATTATTTGAGTCCTTATGGTTATGGCGTAATGCACCGTCAACATCATGCTTGGCCAGACACAGAGAAAGATCCGCATTCACCGAAATACGATAAAAATATTTTTGCCATGATGTGGAGGACAAAAAATATTTATTCGGATTTATCTAATAAAAGAATAGCAGTTGAAGAGCGTTTTACGAAAGGTGTTCCTGAATGGTGGGCATTTGATAACTTCGCTAGAAGCTGGCCTTCAAGATTATTTTGGAGTGCTATTTACATTGGTTTTTACTGGTTATTTGTACCTAGTGACATGTTATGGTTGTGGGCGTTATTACCTGTACAATTTTTAATGTCACCAGTTCACGGAGCTATCATAAACTGGGGAGCTCACGTTTGGGGATATACTAACTTTAAATTAAGTAATACATCAAAAAACTTATTACCCTTTGATTTTCTAATGTGGGGCGAAAGCTATCATAACAATCATCACAAATTTGGCGGAAGTGCAAATTTCGGAGGTCAGAGATGGCACGAAATTGATCCAACGTATATTGTTATGCTTGGGTTGCATAAAGCGGGAATTCTTAGGATTAAAAAGCTTGACCCTATTTTGAAGTATAGAAACAAGTAGACTTCTTAAGTCTGCTTTAATTCACTTTAGGCCTCGTTTCTGTGGTTACATAAACTGTAATCATCTTTGCTAATTTCTGGTTCACAATTGTTGGTGATTTAATATTTAGGTCTCCTAAAAAAATATCGAATTTATTGTTTGGTGTTATTTTATTACCCAGCTCTTAATTGATATTTTAATGATTCTTTCCTTGGCGACACCATGTAAGGTCAAATTACCTTTTAGAGTAACCTCTTTTTCAAATGAACATTTAAAGTCTATTTGATCTTGAATTTTCCCAATAAACTTAATCTTGGAAAACTTCGTGCTCTCCATGTAATTTTCGTTGAAATGTTCTCGTTGTAACTCTGAATTAAAACCTTGGAAAGAAATTACTGATACTTGGAAAGCATATGACTGTTTTTCAGTATTAAGATTCTCTATCAGCGCAAAGAAGTACAAAATGTAACTTCTGAAATTGTATTATTTTAGGAAATAGTTGTAATTTTATAAGGTGCCTTCATCTTCAATTTTCGCTTCGAAACTTTCGCGAAAAAGTGCTGTGTTAAACATACAAAATCGTAACAAAAACTGAAGGAAGAGCACACTATCGTTAGTTGGAGTCTGAGGATTTCTTTGGTAAATAAAAAAGATATATCGCACACCTGCAATAGCTAATCTAGCAAAGTGCGTTTCTAGTTTACCGGTTTAATAAAAGCTAGACTCTATTTTTTGAGAAAAACCCCCCGACAACGCACATTTTGGATATGCCTAAGTTCCTTTTTTCCAAACTCTGGTTTATCGAAGTCTACTCCGCTCCTTAACCCATAAAGTTTAGCCATAACAGACTTTTTACTGCATAAGGGAATATCAGTATCTAGATTGGTGATCGCGTAATATTCATTATTGACCCCTGGAAGAATAATTGAAGCATCAGGTTTGAAAATATAGTAGGTAATATCTTGATCGACCACAATACGCTGCACTATCTTACCTTTCATTGGCAACTGATCGTATAATTTATCACCTAATTCTGAAAGCCGCATGTATTCTGTCAAAAATAATTTAACTCTACTTCCTGTGCATGATTTTTTGTTGATTCCAAGTGGTAAAAACATTCCAAGAGAGAATGAAAAATCTTCAGTTAATGGCGCTACATAATTTTTTATGACAACGATATTTGAAAAATTTATACCGATATATGCCATTAAAAATGAATAATGAAAAACAGAATCAAACAAAAGAGAATTGGCACTTTTCGAATCATATAACAATGCTTTTGAAAAATAGGTAAATGACAATACAGCAATTAATAAAACAGACAATCCGTACTTATAAAAATTAGCATTGAACCGAACTGAATTATCATAAAAGTTAGATATGTTCATTAGATTATTAGCTAAGCGTACCCAGACTTTAAGTCCAAGAAGCAGAATTAATATTGAAATTATAGAAAGTCCAAAAGCTGCAGAACTTATAAGCCAAAAATCATATAAACCATGTGCCACAGAGGAAACCATATATGCGACAAAAACCTTGACTAGAATTTTATCCTGATTATTAAACTTTGCCACCGACCATTGATAGCAGATATATGAAGTCAGTATCATATGAGCAGGACTAGCATATAGTGCCCTGCCGTCAATTGCAGTTAAATCGCTTTGAAATAAATAAATACTGTTTTCTATAAACGCAAACCCAAGCGCTGACATAGTACCAAAGAGTAAATAATCAAAAGGTTGATTGAGTAGTTTGGTGTATCGTGCCAAAATAATAACGGGCAGAATTTTCACAAACTCCTCAATCATTCCAATTCCAACTATTGAATATAAAATGTCATTTACAAATTCACCATTAAAATCCTGAATCAAACCCCATTCAAATGCATATGATAATGGATAGACACCAAAAGTGCACAACGCTCCTACCCCAAAAACAGCAAGTAAGTGTTTGTATTTCTCAGGCTCATAAATATCTAGTTTGTTAATGTGTTGGAACCATAAGGCAGATATTATCAAAGAAATAAAGATTGAAAATGGATATATTAACCACTTGAAAGAACTGAGTATTCCCGAAAATATTTCTGAATTAGAAAAGCAAATTGACCCAACAATTAAAGCAACTGAATAAATCGTATATCGGAATATTGGCTGAGTTTTAAAGCTAAAATGTTTGTCTGACTTAAAAGCATCTCGCAAATCGTAAACCCACAAACCCAAGAATGTGATTACGGTAAGTATGATTACAGGTAGTATCAATATCATTAGGATAGTTATTGGAATTTGACCTCTAACTTAGTTTATTTCTATACGAAGACCTCAAAACCATTAAATGTTTCAAACTTCCAGACCTCAGCAATAGCATTTACTGAAACTAAATAAGGCTCATACAATCGGTTAGTAGAGACCAATAGCAGCGATTTTTCTTCCTCAATTTTATTATACACCAACTTAAATACTACTCCATCTTCTTTGGTAACCACCACATAAGGAGTTCCACTTTTCAAGTTACTCCAGTCTTCAATAAACGAAGCGGTAACCCAAGATCCTTGTGCTACTGGTGGCATAGAGTCTCCAACAATTTGAAAACAGCGGTAGGTTTTGTTTCTCGATAAAAATGGCAACTGAAATTTGGGTAAACTCTCAATAAAACCAGGATCATTATAGCCTGCAGTGTAACCTGCTTGAGCCTGCTGCTTTACCAGTTCAATATTTTCTTTTCCTTTTTTATCCGTGGTGGTTACCAGTAGACGGAGCTTACTACCGGTAATATCTACATCAAAGCCCTGATCTATCCTCGATAGCTCAAATTCGCCGAGTTTACTCAAATTATAGCGCATCATTGCATCTATGGAGATTCCAAAGTAATCGGCCAATTGCACTAATATTTTAAAGGGCGGCTGAACTCCTTTTTCATAACCGATTAAACTGGTGCGTTTTATTTCTAAATCAATAGCCAGTTGAGTTTGAGATAACTTTTTACGGGTTCGCAAAAAATTCAGATTACTTCCAAATACTAATGACTCTTGTGTTTGCTCTTTTTTCATGTTATTTCCTTTATCTGACTTGAAAAGATTCCCGTTTTCAAGGGAATGACGGCGCTCTGTGTAATTCACTCTCTTGTCATCATTCCTGATTAGCAGATCGGAATCGGGAATCTAAAAACGAAAACCAATCCCTAAATGTTATCAACAATTCATCTCCACAAAAATAATATTGTCTAGATTACAGACAAATATTTGACGATTATTTCGACACAAACAATGAAATCTATATTACACCTTGACCTAGACAGCTTTTTTGTCTCTTGCGAACGACTACTCGACAGCAGTTTAAACAATAGACCTGTGCTCATCGGCGGCACATCAAGCCGCGGCGTGGTAGCTTCCTGTAGTTATGAAGCGCGTTCTTTTGGAATACACTCAGCCATGCCTATGCGCATGGCTCGGCAGCTTTGCCCTGAAGCAGTAGTAATTCGAGGTAACAGCAGCACCTACAGTAAATACTCCGATGTTGTTACCGATATCATTAAAGATACGAGCCCTACGTTCGAGAAGTCCTCTATCGACGAATTCTATGTTGACACTACAGGTATGGATCGTTTTTATGGCACTTATGTATGGGCCAAAGAACTTAGAGAACGCATTATAAAAGAGAGTGGGTTACCCATTTCGTTTGGCCTTTCTACCGGAAAAACAACTGCAAAAATTGGCACTAATGAGGCTAAACCGAACAATCACATTCAAGTACCATGCGGAGAAGAGAAAGCTTTTATGGCTCCGCTTGATATTCGAAAAATGCCCATGGTAGGTGAAAAAACAACTCAAAAGCTCAACCTTATGGGCATTCAAAAAATTAAAACCGTACAAGACATGCCCTGCGAACTCATGGAACGCGTACTAGGCAAAAACGGAATTTCTCTTTGGAAAAAAGCACAAGGAATTGATAATTCGCCCATTATTACTTACCACGAACGCAAGTCCATTTCTATCGAAAGAACGTTTGAAAAAGATACCACCGACGTCGTAAAACTCAAGAGCATTATTACTGCTATGGCTGAGAATTTAGCCTACCAATTACGCAACGGCACCAAACTTACGGGTTGCGTAACAGTGAAAATTCGTTATTCAGACTTTACTACCGTTACTCGACAACTGCACATCCCCTACACTTCGGTCGATCATAAACTGATAGATATTGTGCAAGAGCTTTTCAAAATTCTCTACGCTCGTCGTATGCTCATTCGGTTGATTGGAGTGCGCTACAGCAAACTCGTTGGTGGTGGTTATCAAATCAATTTATTTGAGGATAATGAGGAAATGGTTCGCCTTTACCAAGCCATGGACGCTATGCGCAATAAATACGGACAGGATGCTGTAAAGCGAGCCGTTGGCATGGATTCTAAAGGTATTGGAAGGAAGAATCCTTTCAATGGACAACCGAATGTAATTCCAGCGCATCGCAGAGCTTAAATAAATATGTTACTAAACTGTCATAGCTATTATAGTCTGAATTACGGGTGCCTATCGGTAGACGATGTATTGCAAACCATAAAGGATTTGGGACACACCAACTTTGTAATTACGGACATCAATAACACCTCAGAAACCTTTCGGTTTTTGATGCGCGCCGAAGAACAAGGTATTAAAGCAAACATTGGTATTGACTTTAGAAATGGCGTACACCAGCAATACATTGGCATTGCTAAAAACAAAAAGGGTTTCTTCGAACTCAACGAACATCTCTCTCATCATTTAGAGAAAAAACTCCCCATTGATCCCATAGCTCCAAATTTCAAACACGCTTATATCATCTATCCCCTAGCTTTTGCTCCGCATCCTAATTACTTAAAGGAGCACGAATTTATCGGTATCAGTCCATCCGATTTAAAAAACATCACCAAACAAAAGGATTGGAAACACCACCAAGGGAAACTGGTTGTGCTCTGCACCGCTACTTTTCGAAACAAAAGAGATTACAATACCCACCGGTTGTTGCGAGCCATTGGAGAAAATATGCTGTTGAGTAAACTCCCTCCTATTCGGCAAGCTCATCCAGATAATAAATACCGAAGTGCAGTAGAAATAAAGGAGCTCTATGGGCAGTTTCCTCAAATTCTGAAGAATACAAAAAAGCTACTCAAAAACTGTAAAGTGAAGTACAACTTCAAACAGCCAAAAAACAAGCTGTACTTTACCAAAAGCAAAGAAGAGGATATAAAATTACTCACCGACCTTAGTCACCAAGGGTTGGAATACCGTTTCAAAACGGTAAATGAAGTTATTCTAAAACGTCTCGATACAGAACTTAAACTCATCGAACAATGTGATTTTTGCGCCTATTTCTTGATCAATTGGGACTTGGTATGTTACGCTCAACGGAAAGGCTACTGCTATGTGGGCAGAGGAAGTGGCGCTAACAGTTTGGTGGCTTATCTACTCCGGATTACCAATGTTGATCCTATTGATTTAGACTTATACTTCGAGCGATTTATTAATCCTTATAGAAGTAGCCCACCTGACTTTGATGTAGATTTTTCATGGACCGATAGAGATGATATTACGAAGTACCTCTTCGATACTTACGGTTGGGACAAAGTCGCATTGCTGGGTTCTTATCAAACCTTTCAGCGGAAAGCTGTAATTCGAGAATTGGGTAAAGTCTTTGGTTTGCCCGACGAAGAAATCAAAAGCCTTCAACGTGCCTCTCAATACGCGAGTGATACCTATGGCCAATTGGTTCAGAAATACAGCACCTACATCGCTGGATTTCCGAGTCATTTGAGTATTCACTCTAGTGGAATTCTCATTTCTGAAGAACCAATTCATTACTATTCCTCTACTGTTTTGCCTCCTAAAAACTTTCCAACTACACACTTCGATATGCAGATTGCCGAAGACATCGGTTTGTACAAATACGATATTCTGAGTCAGCGCGGATTGGGAAAAATAAAGGACGCTCTAGTGTATGTAAAACAAAACCACGGTATAACGATAGACATAGACGATATCGATATGCTAAAAAGTGATCCTAAGGTAAAACAGCTCCTTCGACAAGGAGATTTAACGGGTTGTTTTTATGTAGAATCTCCAGCCATGCGCATGTTACTTACCAAGCTAAAAGCAGAAGATTACACTCGATTGGTAGCGGCAAGTTCCATCATTCGTCCTGGAGTTTCTAAAAGTGGAATGATGCGCGAGTACATTATTCGATTTCAGGATGAAGAACGACGAAACAATGCCCAGAAAGCGTTGCCTGAACTTTACAAGTTATTGGAAGAAACCTACGGGGTAATGGTCTACCAAGAAGATGTGATTAAAGTAGCGCACTTTTTTGCTGGACTCACCTTGGCAGAAGCCGATATTCTTAGACGTGGCATGTCTTGGAAGTTTAGAGAACGTACCGAATTTGCACAGGTGGAACAACGGTTTTTTGACAATTGCCACCAAAAAGGTTACGCCGAAAAAACGGTACAGGACATCTGGCATCAGATAGAGAGTTTTGCCAATTATGCCTTCTCAAAAGGGCATTCGGCGAGCTATGCAGTAGAGAGTTTTCAGGCCTTATACATTCATGCTTATTACCCGCTAGAATACCTTACCGCTACCCTAAACAATGGTGGAGGTTTTTATTCCAAGGAATTCTATGCACACACTGCGCGAATGAAAGGCGGAACCATTGCATTGCCTTGCGTAAATAATAGTGACCTTAAGGCTACTTTATCGGGTAAAACGGTTCACTTGGGTTTGGCATTTATCAATGGTGGCTTCGGAAATGAAAACGTGTATCGTATTCTAAAGTCAAGACAAACGGACGGTCCATTTTTATCTTTTAGAGACTTTGTGAATCGTATATCTGAAATCAGTTTGGAGCAGATTATCGTTCTTATTCGGCTGGGATGTTTTCGCTGTCTTGAACCCAATAAAAAGAAACTGATGTGGGATGCACATTTCCTGCTTTCTAAAACTCCAGAGACTCGGGAAAAAAGCAACTTGTTTCGGATAGAACCCAAAAGCTGGAAACTCCCCGAATTGACTCACACACAGGTAGAAGACGCTTACGACGAAATGGAACTCTTGGGGTTCCCTGTAACGGTAAGCCCTTTTAGTTTGATTGCCGACCAAAGTCAAATACCAACTTTAGCGGCATCAGAATTACCCAAACTGATTGGGAAAACTGTTGATTTGGCGGGTTATCGTGTAACCGTAAAATCGACCAAAACGAGCAACAACCAAATCATCCAGTTTGGAACCTTTGTAGACCAAAAAGGCGACTGGATAGATACCGTTATTTTTCCGAATGTATTTACAAACAACAAAGTATCTGCTCCCGGTTGTTATAAGATACGTGGCAAAGTGAGCGAAGAATTTGGCCACATTACCGTTGATGTAGAAAAGATTAGGCGACTGGAAATGATGAATTTGAGAGGGGATTAATTATTCCTTCAAACTCACCTGTACCATTCTAATTTTCCCGTAAGAATATTTCCCTTTAAAGGCAGCAAAGATTCCAGCACTACCATTCTTTGATTTTTTAATAGCCAGGCTTAGAATTTCAATTTCAGCTTTTTCCATATGATCTTCCAACTTCAGCACTCCGGCTTCTATTCCTTTAGCTACATGTCCCTCTATTGTTCCTGCAACCAAATCTCGCTTCTTTGCAACTTCAGCTACAGACAAGCCGCTATTCAGTAAATCATAAGATTCCTTGTAGGTGCTTCCCTTCTCCGCCTTAATAGGTTTTTCACCATCGACTGGAAGCGGATTTTTACGCTTTTTTCCGGTTTTTGTTTTTTGCAAATCTGGATTCGATGCCGCATTTTGTCGCGCTGCTTCTAAAATTGACTTTCTTTTATCCACTCGCTTTTTTCCATAAGGCGATTCCTTTGGTATAGGCTGTTTTGTATAAACGCAATGAGCCATCATGGCAGCTTTCTCAATTTCCGAAATGGTTTTCATAATTAGCTGATCCAGTTCTTCTAAAAAAGTTCGATACGTTTTGGCTTTGGCTAATTGCTCAACTTCGGCCAAATGTGTCAATAATGTTTTTTGAACTCCACTTAGAAAGTCTAGGAAATAGCCACTCCCCTTTTCCAATCTTTCCATAAGTATTTTATGGTCATCCGTTTGCAGAATTCTTGAGATTTGAGATTTGAATTTTCTAGAGACATCCCTTTGACCAGCAAATTCAGATTGAAGCAATGGCAAAGTTGTTCTTAGTGAATCCAGTTCAAACTCTAACGAAGTTTTGGCGTTGCGTAATTGGTATTCCAACATCTTTTCAATGGGTTCAAAGTCATAGGAATTCAACAAAACACGCTCTAAATATCTGCGTTGTTCCACCTCCAATGTTTTGCCCAATTCAGAGGGTTTTTCTTGGTCTGCAACAAAAGTATTAACCTCATTATCTGTAACAATTACACTACTGTTGATTGGGCTTCTTAACACTAACCCTTTCAAACTTCTAAGCCTACTGAGTGCCACATATACTTGTCCGGCAGCAAATGCTTGCCCCACATCAACGATAGCTTTTTCGAAGGTAAGTCCCTGACTTTTATGCACTGTTACCGCCCACGCCAATTTTATAGGATACTGAGTGAATGTACCTACCACCTCTTCTTCTAGTTCCTTATTACTTGAATTAATAGTGTATTTCTTATTAGCCCATTCTTCGGTCTGAAGCAAATACTCCACTTTCTCTCCATCTAGAATTACTTTTATTTCATCCTTCTTTAAGCTTGAAACTCGAGCTATTTTACCATTAAAATATCGTTTATCTGCACTGGAATCGTTTTTAATAAACATTACCTGTGCACCCATTTTCAATTCAAGCATTTGAGCAACTGGATATATGTGCTCTGGAAAATCTCTTGCTACTTTTGCCTTATAGGTAAATGCCTCTTCTTTTAAATCATCGAGTTGCTTTCTATTAATCTGATCGGCTTTATTATTATGGGTTGTGAGCGTAATGACGCCATCCATTTTATTAATTTGTTCTTGAGTTTTAACAAACTCATTTAACTCGCTGATGTCAGATTCAGTAGCACAATTATTTCGTAGGTTATTTAAAATTCGAATAAAATCTTCATCCTCTTGTCTAAAGATTTTATCCAGTTCTATATAAGTTGGAGGATCATATTTTAAAGCGTGAGCTTCGAAAAAGTGCATGCTTTTGTAGTAATTTTTAAGCACATTCCATTCATTTTGTTGCACAATGGGAGGCAACTGATATAAGTCGCCAATGAACAATACTTGCACGCCTCCAAAACTTCTATTGAAATTGGATTTAACACTGCGCATACGATAATCAATAGCATCCAATAAATCTGCACGAAGCATACTCACTTCATCTATGATTAACAAATCTGCAGCACGCAAAACCTGCTTACGGATTGAATTTAAAGGATGTTTTCTAGCCAGTGTGTGCTGAGTGAAAAATCGAGCATCCTGACCAAAGCTTCCATCTGGAGAGCGATCAGGTACAAAACTTCCAAAAGGAAATAAAAACTGGGAATGAATAGTAACTCCATCAGCATTTAAAGCGGCAATACCTGTAGGTGCTACCACCACAAAGTTCTTATGCGTTTTCCTGGCTAAGGTTCTAAGGAAGGTTGTTTTTCCAGTTCCTGCTTTTCCTGTAAGAAAAACATGACTTCCGGTGCTGTTGATAAAGCGAGTAGTCAATTCAATTAAATCTGTGCTCTGTATGTTTTCTTTCACGGTGCCGAAGGTAAAGTTTTCGTGTTTTAATTTTGAATTTCTTACTCTGCTTTAAAAGACTCTAAAAATATACTCTCAATAAAACACCCCTTTAATACAAAAGAATTCTAGAAATAGATTGGGTGAAAAAATACTCCACGCTGATTAAACTCAACTGCAGGCAAGGGAAATTTAAACCAAGAGACTGCTTTTAAAACTCCGTTTAGTACAGCTGATTTCGTCTTAATTCGATGCAAATCAATATCTAATGAAACATAGTATTGCTTTTGTCGAGTTAAGGTCTGGGGCAGTGCAAGACCTTTTGAATTGAATGCTGGATTTTCGTGACCACCGAGCATTCCTGATGCCCCATATCCTAATGAAAAAGAAAGCCATTTTGGAAATTTACTCTCTTCATTCAGAAATGAATGAATATTAGTAGAAAGCCAATAAGTTTGACCATTGTAATTTTTAAGAACCTCTTGGATTCCTCCATTTCCTAATAGCTCTGGTCTTAAATTGGTATGCAAAGTAGATTGATAAGAAAATTTTGGCATAATACGCTGTTCCTTCCATAAAAGTTGTTGCCCCATAAACAATCCTGAGCCAACAGTATTTGCTCCTATATCTGCCCATGAAAAGCCCCACTGAGCACTGTAACCATCTAACAGTTCAACTCCTGTCAAATACATAAAACCCCAGGCTCCATATAAAAGTGATTTTTTTTCAGAAACACCAGCCCATTTAAGTGAATTATAACCGAGTACACCACAGTAATAAGAAGTGAATCCATGCCCTACCTTGTCCATACCCTCCCATTCTTTAGTATCATCAAAAGAATGAAGCGAAGTTCGCGGGTATCCTTTATACCAATATTCGTTTAAAGTTAGCAAGGTTCCTATCGTAATTGAAGAAGCACCACTTACAACCCCAATAAGTCGCGGTTTACTGATAGAGTCAGCATTATCAAACCACTTCTTCTGAGCGAAACAAGGCAACCACAAATTAGCTGCTAATATGACCAATAATATTCTCAACAAGTGTTCAAAGCTATTGCAAAAAAGGCATAAAAAAAGCCCAATCGAAATTCTCCGATTGGGCTAAATTCAGTCTGTATATTTCTAGTTACTTCCACCCAAGATAAGTGGTAAACCATCTTTTCCTGAACCTACCACTACAACTTTAGAATTAGGCGATTTTGCTAATTCTAAGGTCGCTAAAATTCCTTTTTCTTTCAGAATTTTGTCAGTAAGCGATTTACTGATAATATCATTTGCAGCAGCCTTACCGCCTGCTTCAATACGCTGTCTTTCAGCTTCTTTTTTAGCTTTTGCTAATCTAAACTCGTATTCTAGAGACTCTTGCTCTTGTTTCAGCTTAGTTTCAATTGCAGTAACGATAGTAGAGGGAAGCTTAACATCTTCCACCAATACTCTCTTAACCAATAAGAACTGATCTTTTAATACTGCCTGAACCTCTTCTAATATTTCCTGTTCAATTACATCTCTTTTACTTGAATATAATTGCTCTGGAGTATATCGTCCAACAACACTTCTTGCTGCTGCATTAATTGCTGGATCTAACAACTCACGCTCGTAGTCTTCTCCTTTAGTTTTTATTAAAAAACCAAGATTTTTGAATTCTGGTTCGTACCATATCGTTCCGTTAACTTTCACTTCCAATCCGTTTACTGAAAGCACATTCATTTCGTCCGAAATAGACTGCTGACGTACTTTTCTTACGATCATTTTGTTCCAAGGAGCAATAACATGAAATCCTTCACCATACGTTTTTTCCGTATTGATACCTGACCCTAAAGTTTCGAATAATACTCCGCCTTCTCCTGGTCCAATTGTAACCGTTAACTTACTCCAAAGAATAAATACTAATAATAGTCCACCGACAATAAAAGCCACTGGACCAATTTTCTTGAAGTTAAATTCTGTGTTTTCTTGATAAAATTCAGCCATGACGCTTTTGTTTAATTTGTTTTAATTGATGTTTGTTTTAAATCGCCCATAAAGGCTTTCCCATTTAATACTGCAGTAAATTGGTACGTATCCTCTTCAATTGCAGTAATTGATACTTTAAGAGTATCAAGATCATTCAGTAAATTTTTGTCGGGATTATTACTCTCTTTTAAGACCAAATGATACTCACATTCATTAGCCCAAAGAATTTTGTAGACATCCTTGAATCCTCTCTTTTCACTCACCTCAATCTGCTCTGTTTCGGTTCTGGTAATTTTAATATCCGAAATGGAACTATCGTTAGCTTCAAATTTACCCAGTTTAAAATCTGCACAAGTTTTCTTTTGACAACTTGTAGTTGCAACCAACACAAGCATTAAAAAAATAAATGAATTAATGATTTTGAGCATCGTCTTTTTACTTTCTGTTCAAAGGTAAACTTATTCCGAATGCTCCGTAAACTTGAAACCACCCAAAATGGTGATTTACCTTTGCTGATCCCAATTCAGTAGTTAAGACATTCGGAAGCCAAACGTATCCTGTTTTTGCAGATATTTCATAGAAAAAATGTGTAAAAAATGTTGTCCTAATTCCTGCCTTCGAGCTAAGGCCCCAACCTGCAACGTGAAATCGATTATCCAACTGTTCATCCATAACCACCGCAACTGTTTTTGGAATGCACAGTCCTAAACCTGCTCCAGCCATAAATTGCACATCAAATTTTTCATTGTTTGATTGCCATACCGGAAGCCAATAGTCCACTTCTGCGCTCGCATAGTTCAGTCCGTCTGAATGCTCTAAATACACAAATCTATTTCCGATTAAAATCTCTTGATTCGAAAATGCACCTTGATACTTATCTTCTGTATCAATAAAACCAGAAATAGTTACTTTTTGACCAAGATCCATTACATACTTCATATGATCCATTCCCAGCGAAACACTTATCCTATCACTTAAAAAATATCCAAGTCTATAGTTGTATTGAGGAATCGTGAATTTTTCTATATGTAAATAAGGATCTACCTCAACTTTAGAAGGTCGATCAGAAGCCTTAACATCAGATAATGTAAAATCATAATTATCTCCTTGAAAGTGCATATCGCTGGACGTAAAGGCACTTCTGTTATATCCCCAGTAAAAAAAGAGTTCTCCTTTCTGTTTTATGGATTGCTGTGCAACACACAATATTGGCCATGACATGACAAGGACAAGTATTACTATTTTACTCTTTAAATTCAATCAATAAGCTTTAGCAAACAACACTTTTTGCGCTGATGGTTTTCCTGAATAAATACAAATTCCTTCTGTTTTGTCTCCTTCTAGAGGAATACAACGAATAGTTGCTTTTGTTTCTTTCTTTATACGCTCTTCAGTCTCTGCTGTTCCATCCCAATGCGCTAATATAAATCCGCCTTTAGTTTTCAGAACATCCTTAAACTCTGCATAAGTATCGATCTCTGTCGTTGTTTCTGCTCGATAATCCAAAGCTCTTTTATACAAGTTTTCCTGAATTTCAATCATCAACTTCTCTACATGCTCGACCACATTGTCTAACGAAACAATTTCCTTCTCTAAAGTATCTCTACGCGCAACCTCTACAGTACCGTTTTCAATATCTCTAGGTCCCATTGCTAGGCGAACTGGCACTCCTTTGAATTCGTATTCGTTAAACTTCCAACCTGGCTTATAGGTGTCTCGATCATCATACTTAACGCTGATTCCCTTTTCTTCTAATGCTTTTTTGATTGGCAGCACCTTTTCAGTCACCGCTTCCAATTGATCATCTTGTCTGTAAATAGGAATAATTGCTACTTGTATAGGCGCTAGTTTTGGAGGAAGTACAAGACCATGATCATCTGAATGTGTCATAATTAGACCGCCCATTAAACGTGTTGAAACGCCCCAGCTTGTAGCCCATACAAATTCTTCTTTTCCTTCTTTAGAAGCATACTTTACATCAAAAGCTTTTGCGAAATTTTGACCCAGAAAGTGTGATGTTCCTGCTTGTAAAGCTTTACCGTCCTGCATAAGAGCTTCGATACAATAGGTTTCCAATGCACCAGCAAAACGTTCACTTGCAGTTTTTACGCCTTGTATGACGGGCATAGCCATGTGCTTTTCAGCAAATTCAGCGTAAACACGTAACATTAGTTCTGCTTCTTCTACCGCTTCTTTTTCTGTCGCATGAGCTGTATGTCCTTCTTGCCATAAAAATTCGGCTGTTCTTAAAAACAATCTTGTTCGCATTTCCCAACGCACTACATTGGCCCATTGATTAATCAATAATGGAAGGTCTCTGTACGATTGAATCCACTTCTTGTAAGTGCTCCAAATGATGGTTTCCGAAGTTGGACGAACGATGAGTTCTTCCTCTAATTTAGCGTCAGGATCAACGATAACCCCGTCACCGTTAGGATCATTCATCAAGCGGTAGTGTGTTACTACAGCACATTCTTTTGCGAAACCTTCAACATGACTCGCCTCTTTACTTAAATACGATTTCGGGATAAATAGCGGGAAATAGGCGTTGCTATGTCCAGTTGCCTTGAACATTCTATCCAACTCTGCCTGCATTTTCTCCCAAATAGCGTATCCATATGGCTTTATAACCATACAACCACGAACATCAGAGTTTTCGGCCAAATCGGCTTTTACTACTAACTCATTGTACCATTTGGAATAGTCTTGTTCTCTTGATGTAAATCCTTTCGCCATAAAGCCTTAATTCAGCTGCAAAAATAGTGATAGATTCCCAACAAAACTGGGAATATTAGCAGAAGAATTTTAGTCTTTACGCCCTAAATCATACAACATTTTTCCATGATCATAAATCGCGGAAGCAAACGTCGGTTGTTGAAAATATGGCAGATTAAAATCTTTCACCACATCCTGCACTATTGGCGACAATTTCTTGTAGTGTACGTGACAAATATTAGGGAACAAGTGATGCTCAATTTGAAAATTAAGACCGCCTACATACCAAGAAAATAATTTGCTTTTCATTGCAAAATTCTGAGTAGTAAGAATCTGATGAGCTGCCCAACTATTAGCTATGGTATTATCTACTTCAATTTTAGGGAACTCAGTTCTTGTTGTTACGTGTGCTGGCTGGAAAACAGCTGATAAAGTAAGACCTGCAAAGAAATGCTTGCATGAATAACCCGCTAGAATAAGCCAAATAGAATATTCAGTAAAAACTATTGGAGCTCCTAGGTAAAGCATATAGTAACACAATTTCCAAACCACCAGACGAGTCAGTTCTCTCCTGTAAGCACTATTGCGACCATCATAGAAACCTTCAGACTTAAACTGCAATAATTGCTTTACGTCT
>Ga0075118_10000298_pt1 | contig 49481 bp, 41 predicted proteins | sample AntAceMetag02UKE_FD_69794 | JGI IMG/M metagenome (GOLD analysis project Ga0075118, IMG submission 69794) | Saline lake microbial communities from Ace Lake, Antarctica - Antarctic Ace Lake Metagenome 02UKE | ecosystem: Environmental > Aquatic > Non-marine Saline and Alkaline > Saline | place...
CCGTCGAACTCACGTGAGTTCCATTCTCTCCGTAGGTGGCGGTCCGGCTGGTTTCTCTGTTTTTCTCAATCGCCAAATTTGACGAAGGCTGGTGCTCCCGGCGAGAATCGAACTCACATCATCGGCTTCGGAGACCGGTACACTATCCATTGTGCTACAGGAGCAATTACAGCAGCTCAGAGGGGCAAAGTTGTTCGGGAACGCGGGCCGCTGTCGAGAGGTTTTTCCACCGGGGAATTCGCGCCCCTTCGGTTAACGCCTACTCGGCCCAGCCCACCCGTTAGGTGCGAGAGTCTCGACCGCGCCCCGGCTGACGATCGCCTGTTCTTATGCTCTGGAAACTATCCCTGCTCGTTCTCTTTGGCGCCACCTTACTCGCCGCGGCTGCTCCCACCCGGATCATAATCGATGCCGATACGGCCAACGAAGTGGACGACGCTTTTGCCATCGTTCGGGCGGTCATCGAACCGTCTTTTGACGTGGTGGGGCTCAACTCCACCCCATAGCAGGTCAGCCACTACACCACCCCCGAGACGCTGATGGATAGCCAACGGATGAATGAAGCGCTGATCACCTACCTCGATCGTCGGGATATCCCCACGCCGTTCGACGCTGATCGTCGACTGCACGATTGGGGCGAAATGGCCCAACATTCCGCCGCCGCCCACCCCATTATCGCGGCGGCCCACGCCATCCCGGAGGGCGAAAAACTCACGGTCACCGTGCTCGGGGCCAACACCAATATCGTCTCCGCTCTGCTGATTGATCCGACGATCCCGCCGAAGATCAAAGTCTACCTGCTCGGCACCGGCTATGATTTCGAAAGCCAGATTTGGACGAAGCGCGACTTCAACTGCGTGATGGATATCCAAGCCATCGAGGTCGTGCTCAATCAGCCCGAGCTGGAGTTTCACATCATCCCGGTCAACGTCGCGGCCGCGCTGAAATTTGACGCCGATGAGATAAAGGACCGCCGACTTGGACTCGATCCCACGACGGATTACTTGCACCAGATTTCGCTGCACCACTCCGACGGGGTGCGGCTCCGTCGCACCATTTGGGATTTAGCGATAATTTCCTGTTCAATCGACCCGTCATTCGGAGAGCAGATCACCGTCACCCGTCCGCTCGAGAATGGTGGCACCCCCGTTCCCGTTTACCGCTTGATCGACGGAGAGGCGATTCGAGCGGAATTCTATGCCGCGGTTAAAGTCCACTTTAGCAAAAACTGAAGCGGCCTGACCGGACGGGTTCGGATCAACGCAGATCAGGCAGGAATACCGTCTGGCGATTGATCAACTGACCCACCTCATCTCGATTCTCAAAATCTAGGGAAGCCGGCGTCGCAGCCCAATTGATTCGAATCAGCCCATAGTTGGTTCCGCGATAGGCGGGTCCAATTCGATATCGGTTCGGCTCATCGACCGGTTGGATTCCATCCGTCATGCCGCTCGAAGTGAAATCCCAGAGCGGATACGGCACGCTAACCTCACCGAAGCCTGATTCCCGTGAAATCTCCGCCAAGTGGCGGTCACCCGAGATCATCACGACGCCCGCGGCTCCGGTTTCACTAATTAAGTCGTAGAGCCTCTCCCGTTCGTGAGGAAAATTCCCCCAGGTTTCCCAACCGTGTTGGTAAGCGATCACCTGGATGCTGCTGGCGATAATTCTCACGTCCGCCGGCTTACGCAGCTCAGCCTCCAGCCAGCTCCATTGGGCCTCGCCCAACAGGGTGCGAGACTGATCCGTGGTCGGCACGTAAGGTCCCTCGCCATCGCCGCGATTCTCCCGGCGGTCCAACGGATCTCGAAAGTAGCGGGTATCGAGCATGATGATCTGCACCCGGCGACCTTCCGGCCCAAAAGTGCGAGCATGATAAATCCCCGACTGCTCCCAAAGCGGATCGCCCGCCGGCAGACCGAAGGAACTCCAAAACACCTCCTGAGCGACCTTTTTAAAGGGATACTCTTCACCCGCATCATTGTCCCCGTAGTCATGATCGTCCCACGTCGCCATGATGGGGGTATCGGCGCTCAATGCCGCGAAACCGAGATGCGCCGCCATCATAGCGTAGGCTTCCTCAAATCGCGCCTTCGAAGTGACCGGAGCCATGATGCGCTCCCCATCCTCGAACCAGACATCGGCGTAGTTGTTGTCCCCGATGAATAGGAACAGGTCCGGATCATGCGCCCGAATGGCGTCCCACACCGGCTGGGGTTGTCGCTCCTTCGCACAGGAACCAAACGCAATAACATCGAGGTGCTCCGTCGGATCGTTGTCCGGATAAACCAGCGCCTCGCCGGCGTTTACCGCGCCCGCCAGCCCGAAACACAACGTGATCCGCAACCCTTTTAGCATGTCTGAAGTCATGTGGATAGAAAAGCTGTCTGGCGCTCGGATGCGAGCAAACGAGGTCGAACTTTTTCCGTTCGCCTACGAAGGCTACTGGCTAGATGTGAATCGCTTCACCCGTGGTCGCCGCAGCGGCTTCCATCAGGGCCTCACTCAACGTCGGATGAGCGTGAATCGTTTTGTGAATATCTTCGACCGTCGCTTCGAGTTCCATGGCCAAACCATATTCGGCAATCAGCTCCGTCGCTTCCGCGCCGATGATGTGCGCGCCGTAAACTTCGCCGGTCTTGCGATCAGAAATAACTTTCACAAAGCCCTCGGACGACGCGCTGGCGACCGCCTTGCCTGAGGCCGTGAACGGGAACTTACCCACCACATAATCGAGGTCCTTTTCTTTGGCCGCCCGCTCGGTCAAGCCCGTGCTGGCTACCTGAGGCTGGCAGTAGGTGCAGCCGGGGTAGATTTTGATGCGCTTCGGCTTGCCGTGTCCGAACATGCCATTCACCGCGTTGACTGCTTCAAAGGTCGCAATATGCGCCAACCACGGTGGGCCGATGATATCACCCGCTGCGTAGACGCCTTTGACGTTGGTCTCGTAGTTGTCGTCCACCTTCACGTAGTTCCGGTCTAGGGCGACATTCACGTTGGGAGCCAAAGCGCCCTCGATGTTGGCCACGACGCCGATGGCCGACAATACGACCTCGGCTTCAATGGTCTCCGTTTTGTCACCCTTGACCAAATCAAGGGTAACCGAATTTTTCCCCACTTTGAAATTCTCGCACTTGGTGCCGGTGTGGACCTTGACCCCCTGTTTCACGAACGAGCGCTCGAGGGTTTTGGAGATTTCCTCATCCTCAATCGGCAGGACGTTGGGCAACATCTCGACCATCGTGACATCCGCACCAAAGGCATTATAAAAATAGGCAAACTCCACGCCGATCGCGCCCGCGCCCACGATCACGATGGACTTGGGCAGCTTGGTCGAAGCGAGGGCTTCCCGCGACGTCATGACCTGTTTGCCATCGACTTCGAGTCCCGGGATTCGGCGCATCTTGCAACCGGTGGCCACGAGAATATTTTTGGCCTTCATCAGCTCACCCTTTGGGTCGCCTTCGATGATCGATACCAGTCCCGGGCCGCTGATCTGTGCCTTGCCGCGGACGTAATCTACCTTGTTCTTCTTGAACAAAAACTCGATGCCCTTGGCCATCTGGCCGGCTACGCCGCGCGAACGTTCCATGACTTTGGCAAAATCAAATTTGATCTCGCCGACCTCAAAACCGAACTGATCGGCCTTCTGCATTTTGAGGTAGAGCTCGGCGCTCTTGAGGAGCGCCTTGGTCGGGATGCAGCCCCAATTGAGACAGGTGCCGCCGGCGTTTTCCATCTCTACGCAGGCAACTTTCTTGCCTAATTGACCAGCACGAATCGCGCCGGCGTAGCCTGCGGGACCGCCACCGATGACGATAAGGTCGTATTCCTGATTTTCAGCCATGTGCAAATATTGAGTTAAGCGCCAACGTCGCCCTGCTGGCGAGGTCGGTCAAATTGAAACGCTGATCCGTCGCTCAAACGTCGATCACGTCATTACCGCCCCGCTTGGGGCCGCCGCCTGGACCGCCTCGCTTGGGAGCGGGCCGGGACGAACGCAAAAAATTGCTCAACACGATGTTCGTGACACTCACAATGATTGCCCCCACCAATGCCCAACCGAATGAAGCCACGTGAAACCCATCCACCAACCGCGACACGACGAGAAACAGGAACGCGTTGATTAGCACGATGCCCAGTCCCATCGTGAACACAATGAACGGCAGCGTGAACAGCACCAGCAGCGGCTTGAGGACGGCATTGAGAAAGCTCAATAGCACCACCACGAAAAACAATGTGGCGGTATCTTCGCAGGTGATTCCCGGCACCAATTTGGTCGCCAGCGTGACACCCAGCGCCAGCACCGCCCAGCGCACCAACAGTTGTATCAGCGGATGATTCATCGGAAATGCTAACTCTCCTCTTTCCCCTCGCTGCCTCGCAATGAAAATTCTCCTCGTGCAGGATTACCTTCGCAGTGGCGGCACCGAGCGGCAGACCGTTTCTCTCGCGGAGGCATTCGCCCGCGCTGGCCACGCCACGCATTTGGTGACCTTCCGTCCCGGCGGCCCGCTGAGCCCCCCAGCGCCGCCCGCCGCCCTCACGGTGAAGTCCTTGCAGCGGCGCGACACACGCTTGGATTGGTGGGCTCCCGGACTTCGCCGCTACGCCATATCGATCAACCCAGACATCGTCCTCTGTATGGGCCGCATGGCCAACGGCTACGGGCGCGCCCTCCAAGTCGCCCTGCCCGCCGCCGCCGTGATCTCGACCATGCGCACCGGCAAACCCCTCCCCTTGCCCTTTCGGCGCTCGCTTCAAGTGACCCGCCATGTGATCGCCAATAGTCAGGCCGCCAAAGCTCACCTCATCGACGCCCACGCCGTCGCAGATGAGCAGATCACCGTAATTCCCAACGGCCTCGTCTTCGGACCGGATGCTGCGGCCCCGGCCTCGTCGGCTCGCGATGTTCGGGCCAAGTTCGGTGCCAAGCCCGCCGATGTCATTCTCTTGGATGTCGCCATGTTTCGACCCGAGAAAAACCACCGCGCCTTGATTGAAATGTGCGCGCAACTGGATCCAGCGTTGCCGTGGCGACTTTGGCTGGCCGGCAAAGGCCCCGCCTTGGGCCGCTGCCGAAAACTCGTGAAATCGAGCGGACTCGCCGACCGCATTACCTTTCTCGGCTGGCACGCCGATCCCCGGCCGATCTATCGCGCCTCCGATATCGCGGTGCACGCGTCCCGCCGTGAATCGCTCTCCAACTTCCTGATCGAGGCGCAAGCCCACGGGTTACCCGCTGTGGCCGCCGCTGCCCGCGGCGTAGATGAAACCTTCGTCGATCAGGTTTCGGGCCTTCTGATCGAGCCCGACCGTCTGCCGTTATTTGCCGCCGCCGTGACCCACCTGCTCACCGACGCGGAGCTGCGTCGCCGCATGGGTGAAGCCGCGCGACAACATGCCGAAACTCACTTTTCGCGGGACGCGCAGATCAACGCTCATCTGGACTTGTTCGGGAAACTGTCCGCTTCCCCCTCCTCCCGATGACGCATCGTCAACGCCTAGTCCAGATCGAGAAATACCTGCGGGACAACCGCTACGCTGAACTGCATTCGCTGGCGGCCCGATTCTCCATCTCCACGTCCACCGCTCGGCGCTCGCTCGACGAGCTAGAGGCGCGCGGCGTCTGCCGGCGTCATCACGGCGGCGCTTCCGCCGTCGACCCGGATGAGATGGCCCGCGAATACGATTTTATCTCCCGCGACCAGGCTCAGGCCGATGAGAAATTCATCATGGCCCGCTTCATCGCAGATCAAGTGACTCCCGGCATGACCGTGATGATAGATGGCGGCACCTCCGCCTATGCCGCGGCTCGGCTCCTCATCGGTAAACGCCTCCGTGTTATCACCAATTCACTACCGGTGGCCGGCTTGCTTAGCGACGTCGGCACGATGGAAACTGTGGTCACGGGCGGAACCCTTCACAATCGCATCGGCGTGCTGGTCGGCCCGCATTGCGAACAAATGCTCAAACGTTGCCATGCCGATGTGGCAATCCTCGGCGCATCCGGCATCACCGGAAAAGGACTCTGGGCCCACAACGACCTGATCGCCAGAATCCAAAGTAATATGGTCGCCGCCGCTGATCGCAGTATCTTTGCCATCGATCATTCGAAGTTCGGCCGCAAGGCGCCCTTCCTCGCGACCGCGTTTGAATCGTCCCACACCATTGTGACCGACCGGTCTCCTCCGATTGAGATCGCGACGGCCATGCGAGCTGGCCGGGCGACGTTGGCGCTTTGTCTTACCAGCTAGCAGAGGTTGAATTTTGAAGAACCCTGAACTTGGTGAGAACTTGGTCTCGCCTCCACGCTCCCCTCCTCCCGAATCCATCCGCCTGCGCGGAGTCCGGCAAAACAACCTCAAAGGCTTCGATCTAGATCTGCCGCTCGGCCGCTATATTGTGGTTACGGGCCTCAGTGGAGCCGGGAAAAGCTCCCTCGTATTCGATACGCTTCACGCCGAAGGCCAGCGTCGCTACGTCGAGACGTTCAGCGCCTACACGCGCCAGTTTCTTGACCTCCTGGACAAACCCGACGTGGACCGGATCGAAAACATCCGCCCGTCGATCGCCATCCAGCAGACCAACACCGTAAAAACCTCGCGATCAACGGTTGCCACGATGACGGAGCTCACCGACTACGCCAAAATTTGGTTCAGCCAGGTCGCGCAATGTTTCGATCCCGAGACCGGCCAACCCGTCGAAGATGACACCCCCGCCACCATCTGGCAGAAGGCCCACCAATCGCATGCCGATGCTGCCGCGGTGATCACCTTTCGCATCCAACGGCCGGACAACATCACCTGGGCCGAAGTGCTGAAAAACCTGCGCTCGCAGACATACGTGCGGGTGCTCGTAGCAGCGCCGGCCGCACCGCAGACGTGGGTCACCCACCGAGTTGACGCGCTTGAAGCCGACGAATCTCCCCTCGCGGCGACCGATCATCTTTTCGTCGCGCAAGACCGCGTGACCCTCAATCGCGCGGGCAAAGCTCGTTTCCTCGAAGCCACCGAAACGGCGCTTCATTTCGGCCAAGGTGAACTCCACTTGTTTGCCCCGGCACCCCAGCAGGCGTCGTTCGTATCCATCGGTCATTATTCTCGCGGACTCCACTCCCCCGCAACCGGTCGACGCTTTCGCGCGTCGTCGCCCGCCTTGTTTTCATTCAACTCCCCGCTCGGGGCGTGTCCGCATTGTCGCGGCTTTGGTCGGGTCATCGAGATCGACTACGGTCTCGCGATTCCGGACCACACCAAGTCCATCGACGACGGCGCGATCAAGTGCTGGGAGGGTCAAGTGTATGGCGAATCCAAGAAGGATTTATTGGTCTTTGCGAAGAAGCATAAAATCCCTACCGCGGTCCCCTTCGCCGAACTGACCGCCCCACAACAGGCCTTTGTCATCAACGGCGAACCCGGCTACGTCGCCGGTGATAAGGATTGGCCGCGCGCGTGGTATGGCTTAAAAGGGTTCTTCGATTGGCTCGAAAAGAATACCTACAAAATGCACGTCCGGGTCTTTCTCTCCCGGTTCCGCGCCTACAACGTCTGCCCCCACTGCGCCGGCACCCGACTCCAGCCCGAATCGCTCTGTTGGCAGTGGCAGGGTTTCAGCTTGCCAGAGCTCTACCAGAAACCCGTCGACGATCTGCTGGCACTCATGCGCCAAGCTCCGCCCGCGAAGGGAGATCACCAGTCAAAGATTGCCTACGAATCTATGGTCACTCGCCTCGGCTACCTCGAACAGGTCGGGCTGGGTTATCTGACTTTGGATCGTCCCTCCAAGACGTTGTCCGGCGGCGAAGTTCAGCGCGTTAATCTGACGTCCTGCCTCGGCACCTCGCTAGTCGATACGTTGTTCGTCTTGGATGAACCCAGCGTGGGCCTGCACCCGCGCGATATTGATCGCCTCATCTCGATTGTCCGGACCCTGACCGATGCCGGGAACACGGTCGTGGTAGTCGAACACGATGAAGCGATGATCGCCGCCGCCGATCACCTCGTCGAAATCGGACCCGAGCCCGGGCCCGCCGGTGGCGAGGTCGTATTTCAAGGTGACCTCACGGCCATGCTCGCCTCCGAGCACAGCATTACGGGCCGTTACCTCTCAGGCCGCGCCACCATCGCGGCCCCCGCCAAGACCCGCCAGGTCAAACGCGGCGATCCGCATCTGGAGCTGCGCGGCGTCACCAAACACAACGTCAAGCGGGCCAACCTCCGGATCCCGCTCAATCGCTTGGTCTGCTTGAGCGGCGTTTCCGGGTCGGGCAAATCCACCCTGCTCGATCATGGTATCTATCAGGGCCTGCTCGCTCATCGTCATCAGCCGACGGAGGACGCAGCCACCGTCGCCAAAATCTCCGGGGCCGAAACCATTGGGGACATCGTTTTAGTCGATCAAAGTCCCCTGTCGCGCACCCCGCGTTCCAATCCGGCTTTGTTTTGCGAAGCGTGGGATGGCATCCGGGCGCTTTACGCGCGGGAAGATGCCGCCGTCGAAGCGGGGTTCACTGCATCGAGTTTCTCGTTCAACGCAGGCGATGGCCGTTGCGACCATTGCCAAGGACTCGGCTACGAGCGCGTGGAGATGCAATTTCTCTCCGATGTATTCGTCCCGTGCCCGATTTGTGAAGGACGCCGATTCAAGCCCGAGGTCCTCGCGATCAGTTGGCAGGGCCGTTCTATCGCCGACCTGCTCCAAACCAGTATCAGCGCCGCGCTCCCCCTCTTTGCCGAGCATGCCGCCATTCACCAACGCCTCCTCTCGCTGGAGACGGTGGGCCTCGGTTACCTAACCTTGGGCCAACCGCTCAATACGTTATCGGGCGGCGAATCCCAACGCCTCAAACTGGTCAAATACCTGGGCGCGATCAATAATACCAATACCGAACCGGCTTTGCTCCTGCTTGATGAGCCCACCACGGGATTACACCGCCACGACGTGCATCGGCTGCTGACGGTCTTACAACGCCTCGTCGATCAGGGGCACACCTTAGTCATCATCGAACACAATCTCGACGTGCTCAAATCCGCCGACTGGCTAATCGAAATCGGCCCCGAAGCCGGTGCCGCCGGAGGCCGCGTCGTAGCCGCCGGAACGCCCACCCAAGTCGCCCAGCTCAAATCGGTCAAAGCAACCGCCACCACCCCCTACCTCCGAGCTGCACTCGCCGGAACAAGTAACAACAAAGGCTACTTAGCGACGGATCTGATTGCGGCGGAACGGCCTGATAAGGCGGCGGGATCGGCGAGGGCCAGCGGTTTGACGATCGTCGGGGCCCGGGGAAATAACCTGAAGAATCTCAGCATCACATTGCCGTATCGGGAGCTGGCCGTGGTTACCGGCGTGTCGGGATCGGGCAAATCCACCTTGGCCTTCGATATCGTTTTCGCGGAGGGTCAGCGGAGATTTATGGAGTCGATGTCCGCGTATGCGCGCCAATTCGTCGAGCAGTTACCTCGGCCCGATATCGATTACCTCGGCGGCATTCCCCCGACCGTCGCCATCGAGCAGCGGGTCACGCGCGGTTCCCGCAAGTCGACCGTCGCCACCATCACGGAGGTCGCCCAATACCTGCGGCTGCTCTACGCTCGGATCGGCATCCAGCATCATCCCGAGACGGATAATCCGGTCCGGCCGCTGCGCTTGGATGAGCTCAAGGAACTCCTGCAAAAGGTGACCCGCACCCCGTCCGCACGACGAGCCAAACACCTCTACCTGTGCGCTCCGCTGGTGCGCGGTCGCAAGGGCCATCACGAGCCCATCGCTAAATGGATCGCTCGCCAAGGCTTCGAGCTGATGCGCTCCGATGGACAGGTCTACCCCGTCTCCGCCTTCACCAAACTCGACCGCTATCGCGAGCACGATGTTGAGGTGGTCGTCGCGGATTTGAAGTCGCGCGAAGATCATGCTGACGCGCTGCAACGGGCCCTGCGATTGGGCCGCGGTAGTTGTTTTTTGCTTACGCCAAGCGGCGAAGTATTGTCGTGGTTTTCCACCACCCGGACTGATGCGGAAACGGGCGAATCGTTTCCCGAACTCGATCCGAAACACTTCTCGCACAACTCCCCGCGGGGCTGGTGCCCCACCTGCCGCGGACACGGACGGGTTTTTGGTTGGATGCTCAAAGAATCTCCGGACGACGAACTCTCCCCCGAAATCGCCGACATCGCCGCCGACCTAGCCCACTTGGAAGATAAGGAATCCACGCTCTGCCCCGAATGCTTGGGCGCCCGGCTCAACCCGATCGTGTGCGCCGTAAAACTGCATTTCAAAGGCCGACGCTTGCCCCTTTCGCTCCCCGCCCTCCTTGCCAGCACGGCTTCGGAGCTAGTCGACCGATTGAACAACCTCCAGACGGCCCAGCGCGAGGAGCTCATCTTGCGCGATATTCTGCCGCAAATTGCGGAACGCTTGAAGTTCCTCGACCACGTCGGTCTCGGCTACCTCACCCTTGATCGTCCGACCGCCACCCTCTCGGGCGGGGAAGCTCAGCGTATTCGATTGGCCGCTCAACTCGGCACCAACCTCACGGGGGTGCTCTACGTGCTGGATGAACCGAGTATTGGGCTGCATGCCCGGGATAATGAACGACTGATTTCCACCCTCGAGACGTTGCGGGACAAAGGAAACTCTCTGCTGGTCGTCGAGCATGACGATGAGCTCATGCTGCGCGCCGATCGGATCATCGACCTCGGGCCCGGGGCCGGAAAACACGGTGGCGAACTACTCGCGATGGGGACGCCCGCCGAGATTCGGCAGAACCCGAAATCACTGACCGGCCTGTTCTTGGACAAGGGCATTAACCACCCGCTGCACGGCAGCTATCGCTCACTACCAAAACTGCCCGCCAAGATCACGCCGTCGTCGGGTTGGCTCGAACTCACCGCGGTGCGGTTTCGTAATTTAAAGGGATTCGACGTTCGTATCCCGCTCGGCCGATTGGTCATGGCGGTCGGCCCCAGCGGCGCGGGGAAATCTACCTTGTTCCGCCACGTACTGCGACCGGCGGTTGCGGAGGCGATTAAACAGCAACGCTCCAAAATTACCGGCCGCGCGATGGTGCGCGCTGGCACTTTCCCAGATGCGGAGGCGGCAGTAGATGCGCCGCCTTTTGGCGAACTGCGCGGCAGCATCCCTTTCCGCACCGTGATCGAAGTAGATCAATCTCCGATCGGCAAAACCCCGCGTTCCACCCCCGCGACTTACCTCGGAATTTTTGATCTCATTCGTCAGTTCTTCGCCTCGCTCCCCGAGTCGCGCATGCGGGGCTACACCGCCAGCCGGTTTTCTTTCAACACCGCCGGGGGACGTTGCGAAACCTGCAAAGGCGGCGGTCGAATCAAACTCGAGATGGCCTTCATGCCCGATACGTATTTGGGCTGCGAAGACTGCGGCGGCTCTCGCTACGCGCCGGAGCTCGATGATATCACATGGAACCAAAAAAACATCGGACAGGTGCTCCAACTTACCTTCGAGGAAGCGGCGGAGTTTTTCTCCTTCCACAGTCAACTGGGTGAAGTGTGTCGCCTGATGGTCGACTGTGGCTTGGGCTACTTATCGTTGGGGCAAAGCTCGCCCACGCTTTCGGGCGGCGAAGCCCAACGGCTCAAACTCATCGCCGAGCTTTCGCGCGGACTCGCCTCCTACACGGATCGGAAACGCGGCACCCAACCGGTCAATCTCTACCTGTTGGAAGAGCCGACGATCGGCCTGCATCTGAGCGACTGCGAAAAACTCATTCACTTGCTGCACACGCTGGTTGATCAAGGCCACTCGGTGATCGTGATCGAGCATCACCTCGATCTGATTGCGGAAGCCGACTACGTGATCGAGTTAGGACCAGAGGGCGGGCCGAATGGCGGCAACCTGGTGCACCAAGGAAACTTGACGGGGTTGCTCAAAAAGAAGGGTTCGGCCACGGCACCCTACCTTAAGTCGAAGCTCGTGAATACCTGATGCGTAGGTCAGTGCGATAGTGCCGCGATGACCGCCGCCTTTAACTGCGCGGCCGTGATCGGCTTGATCAAGTAAGCACTCAGGTCCGCCAGATTTTGAGCGCGGGTAATTAACTCCGGGTTTAAATATCCCGTGATTAAAATCCGCCGAGTCTGCGGAAAGTGTTCCTTCACTCGTATCAAAAAATCCAAGCCGAGTTCGTTCGGCATCAGGTGATCGACCAAAACCAAATCGAAGTGCATCAACCCCATCTGAATGTCCGCTTCAGCCGTCGAAGCCGCCGTCTCGACGCAATAATCCGACCGCAGATTTTCGGCCAAGACTTCCCGGAGCAACTCTTCATCATCCACCACTAAAATGGCGGAGCGGTCAGAACGGGTTTCAGTTGCGCTCATGCGGATCCGATCGATCAGCTGATCGATTGATCGTGGAGTTTGGCGGCATCAGCAGTGACCTTCACCAACTCCGTCAATGAAACGGGCTTCAGCAGGTAGCGGAACAATGCCGCTTCGTTGACGCTCCGGAGCAGCATCTCGGGCTTCATGTATCCCGTGACCAAAATGCGCTGCATGTGAGGATATTCTTCCCGGGCTCGGACGAGGAAACTCATGCCATTGCCGCCGGGCATCAAGTGATCGCAAATGACTACCTTAAAGTCGCGCTTCCGGAGCTCAAATTCGGCCTCGCGCGATGAGTTGGTCGTTACGCAATCGAAATGCGGTGAGAGGGCCGCGACAAATATGTCGAGCAATGAGGCCTCGTCATCCACCAAAAGGATAGGATCGCGGGGTTTTTCAGGAGCTGGGGCCGTCTCATCGCTGGAACTCATCTCCCTGCACGCTGGAAGATTAAGATTTGTTGGCAAACCCAAACCCGCTGTTGTTTGCGCTCATTTTTTGTTCGCAAGGACCCGGGTGGAATCGAATTCTGAGCGCACCCCAATATGGATATCAAGGCACTACAAGCAGGCATCCGCGACGGCTCACTTTCTGCAGCAGATCTAGCGGCAGTCAGCGCGGCCGATTTTCTGGCCACCAATGCCGCTGGCACCACCGCGCTACATGTCGCCGCTCGCTACGGGCGCCTCGCCGACCTCCCGCCGGACACCTGCTCGCCTGAGCATATGCTGGTCAAAAACGACTCGGGCTACTGCCCGCTTCATCATGCCGCCATGGGGGACCACTTGGCCGAGGTCCCGGCGGAGCTGTTGAAGCACGATTTCCTCCTCACCCGCAGTAACAGCGGCTACACGGTCTATCACGTGGCCGCCAGTCACGGGCATTTTTCGGATCTGCCCGCTGAACTGGTGACCGACGAAGTGATCAGGATGTGCAACGACCTTGGTCAAAACATGCTCCACGAGGCCGCCGAGGAAGGCACCCTAGACGCGTTCCCGCAGCAGTTCATCAACGCCGACCTCCTCGCTTCCACCAATGCCAGTGGGGAGACCGTCTTACATGTGGCGGCACTGAATCATCATCTGGATCAAATCCCGGCGGAATGCATCACGGACGCCGCCCTCCTCCTGCCCACCCGGTCCGGCGACACCGTGCTGCACGCGGCGGCCATCGCTGGTAATCTCCGCCAGATCCCCGATATTTTTTTGGTGCACGACAACCTGACCGTGGCCAGCAAGTCCGGCTACACCGTTATCCATGCGGCGGCCGAGACGGGCCAACTCGATCACATACCGGCCGAGCATCTCACCATCGATCTGTTACTCCATCGCAACGACCACGGTGACACTCCTCTTCACGCCGCCGCCTACGAAGGCCATCTCGATCAAATCCCGCCTGAACTCCTCACCGCAGAGGCGGTATTCGCGCGGAATTACAATGGCGTCACCGTCGTGCGCACCGCTGTCGTCCGCGGTTATGTGGCCCAGCTGCCCGCTCCCCTGCGGCCCAAACCGCAAGGTGCCGTGTCGCGCGCTTTGGAAAAACTCGGAATCACCCGCGCTCCGTTCTAGGCCGAGCGATCGGGAGATGGCGGCCGAACGGCCAACCGATCGCTGGGCATATTTTGTGATTTCGAGGCCAAACTGCCGCTGATCGTCTTTGGGCTTCCCTCCCCCTAAGCCAAGCCTTCAAGGTCACGGCCTTACGTTTGGACAACCCGATGTTCTAAAATTCCTTCTATGAATACCACTATCACCGCCATTACCGCCCGCGAAATCATCGATTCACGCGGCAATCCCACCGTTGAAGTGGACGTGGAACTCGCCGACGGCACGATCGGCCGCGCCGCGGTTCCCTCCGGAGCTTCTACGGGCGAGCACGAAGCTCACGAGCTCCGCGACGGCGACGTCAAAGGCCTTAAAGGCCTCAAGGCCAAAGCCGCCAAAGGCCGTTACCTTGGCAAAGGCGTGCTGACCGCGGTGGCCAACGTGAAAACTAAGATCGCTCCGGGCCTCATCGGCATGGACGCCTGCGATCAAGTCGGCATCGACACTACGATGATCAAAATCGACGGCACCAAGAACAAATCAAACCTCGGCGCCAATGCGGTCCTCGGCGTCTCCCTCGCCACCGCACACGCCGCCGCCGCCGCCCTCAAGCAACCCCTCTACAGATACATCGGCGGCCCCAACGCCAAAGTGCTCCCCGTTCCCATGATGAACATCATGAACGGCGGCGCCCATTCCGATGCACCGATCGATTTCCAAGAATTCATGATCCGGCCGATTAATTTCCGGACCTTCAGCGAGGCTCTCCGCGCCGGGGCCGAGGTATTCCACTCCCTCAAAAAGGTACTCAAGGCCAAGGGCCTTTCCACCGCCGTGGGTGACGAAGGTGGGTTCGCTCCCAACCTCGATTCTACCACCGATGCGCTCGACGCCATCGCCGCGGCCGTCAAAGGCGCCGGCTACAAACTCGGTAAGGATATCACCCTCGCGCTGGACATCGCCTCGTCGGAATTCTACGACGCGAAGAAGAAGAAATACATCTTCAAAAAGTCCTCTGGCCAAGCCTACTCCGGCGACGAGTTCGTCGCCTATTACAAGGACCTCATTGCCAAGTATCCGATCGACTCGATCGAAGACGGTTGCGATGAAAACGACTGGGCGACTTGGAAGAAGTTGACCGACGCAATCGGCGATCAATGCCAACTCGTGGGCGACGATCTCTTCGTCACCAATGTCGACTTCCTGCGCAAAGGTATCAACACCGGCGTCGCCAATTCGATCCTAGTGAAGGTGAACCAAATCGGTTCGCTCACCGAGACGCTCGACGCCGTCGAACTCGCGCACAAAAACAACTACACCTCCGTCATATCTCACCGTTCCGGTGAAACCGAAGACACCACGATCGCCGACATCGCCGTGGCGACCAACGCCGGCCAAATCAAGACGGGCTCGGCCTCCCGCTCCGATCGGGTTGCCAAATACAACCAGCTCCTCCGCATCGAAGAAGAGCTCGGTACCAGCGCGATCTACGCCGGTAACCTCTGAGGATTAATCCCATCGTAAACTTTCCAAGCCGGCTCCAATTCGGGGCCGGCTTTTTTGGGCAAATTTGACCGCAGATTACTCCGTTCTAGCTCACCGGAATTTCAGCCACGAAAAGGCACCAAAAGCGCCGTCCTCATTGCGGGAATCCAGCGCGCGCCGATCGGCGCCTTTAACCGTGATTTCATCCACGAAACTTTCGGATTTTTTGGCGGGGGGTTAGAGGCAGCAGACCGACCGACTCACCGCACCTCGCGTCGACCGAGCCGAGCTCTGCTTACACCCAAATCGCAAAGACCGCCAAGCGCGGGCCCGAACGTCGAGCGCCTCCTTTGCGACCTTGGTGTTCAAACAGTCAGGCTGACCGGCGCTGGGGGGGGTAGCGTTTCAACGTTTCTGGGCTTCATTCAACGCGCAACAAATACCCCCGCAGGTATTCGCTTTCCGGCATAGTTACGAGTACGGGGTGATCGGCCGGTTGGTGGCAATACTCCACCACCTGCACGTGACGTTTGGCATCGTAGGCAGCATCCGCCAATACCCTGCGTAATTCTGCGTCGCCCATGTGATGGGAACACGTGTAGGTCGCGAGAATCCCTCCCGGCTCCAGCGCTCGCATCGCCCTTAGATTGAGTTCCTTATAGCCGCGAATTGCGCCCGCCATCGCCTTCTTGGATTTCGCAAACGGCGGGGGATCGAGCACGATCACATCCCACTTTCGGTCTCGATTCGCCGAGAACCAGTCGAACACATTGGCACTGCCAAAAGTCGCTTTCACTTCGTTGCGCTCCGTGTTCTTGATCGCCTGACCAATCGCGTCGAAGGCGCTGTCCAAGCCCAAGACCTCGACCGCTCCGGCGCGGGCTGCATGCAAACCAAACGCCCCCTGATTACAGAAGGCATCCAGCATGCGCACCGCACGGCCTTCACCGGTTAAACGCGCTACCTGGAGCGCCACGCGAACGTGTTGTTCGCGTTGGTCGAGATAGAAACCCGTCTTCTGGCCCGACATCAGATCGAGCCAATAATCAAACCCCTCGATGGTGGTCCAACGCGGTTCCCAAGGTTGCCCTGATCGCGTGGTGACCTCCTGCGGCAGTCCTTCCAAACGGCGAATCGTGCCATCGTTGCGGTGAATGACTTCCGCGATGCCGGTCAATTCCACCAAATAATCAGCGGCCTCCTCCTTCAAATTATCCATCGCTAGCGTCTGCGCCTGCATCACCAGCGCGTTGTCGAATTGGTCAACCACCAGTCCGGGCAATCCGTCTGATTCTGACCACACCAGCCGACGAAATACTCCGGGACTCGTAGTGCGGCGGCGTTCTACCGCCGCGGCTAACCGGCCGCGGAGCGTGGCTTGGTCCAACTTGATATGTCGGGCTCCGAGGCTGCGCCACACGATTTGCGACTTACTGTTGTAGATCCCCGATCCGAGAAACCGACCTTTGCGATCGCGGCACTCCACCACGGATCCGTCATGGCTGGACGACAACAATTCCGTCACCTCATTGGCAAAAATCCAGGGGTGCCCGGAAAGGACCCGCCCCTTGGCGTTGGGTTTGAGTTGAATAAATGGCGTGTCGGACATGACGACATCATCAAGGCATCACAGACCAACGGAAGCCCCGAATCGATCGCCCTCGGGCTGGACCGATTTTCTCCAACCTTGACGCCACTTGCGCCCCAGCGAAGCCTCGCCCGTTTCGCATGAATCCCGCCCAGGAAATCGCTCGCCGTCGCACCTTCGCGATTATTTCGCATCCCGATGCCGGTAAGACCACGTTGACCGAGAAGTTTCTGCTCTACGGCAACGCGGTGCACCTCGCCGGCTCGGTCACGGCCCGCAAGAACCAACGGGCCACTACTTCCGACTGGATGGCTCTGGAGCGCCAACGCGGTATTTCGGTCTCCTCTACCGTCCTGCAATTCGATTACCAAGGGCACGCCATAAACCTGCTCGACACGCCAGGCCACAAGGACTTTTCGGAAGATACCTACCGCGTCCTCACCGCCGTAGATGCCGCCCTCATGGTCATCGATGCCGCCAAGGGCATCGAACCGCAGACCCAAAAACTCTTCGAGGTCTGCCGTCGCCGCGGCATCCCCATCTTCACCTTCATGAACAAGTGCGATCGCCCCACCCGCGATCCCTTGGCACTGCTCGACGAACTTGAATCCGTGCTCGGCCTGCAACCCACTGCGGTCACCTGGCCCCTCGGCAGCGGTCCGTCATTCAAGGGCGTCTACGACTTGCGCGAGAAGGAAGTGAACCTGTTCGAGCGCACCCCGGGCGGCGCCTTTCGTTCCCCCGAAAGTGTCTCTAGTCTGAGCGATCCGATGATGAAGGACACGATGGATCCCGATGACTACGATATCGCGGTGGAGCAACTTGAGATGCTCGAAGGGGCTGGGCACGGGTTCGATCTCAAGGCCATTCACGCGGGCCAACAGACCCCCGTCTATTTCGGATCGGCCGTGAATAATTTTGGCGTCGAACGGCTGCTCACGGGGTTCTTGGAGGACTCGATTTCTCCGACCACCCGCACTTCCGTCGCCATGTCTTCGCCGGGCTTACCCGGCCTCACCGAGGCCAAAGAAGTCGCGGTGACGCATCCCAAATTTTCCGGTTTCGTGTTTAAGATTCAGGCCAACATGGATCCCAAGCACCGGGACCGCATCGCGTTCCTCCGCGTCTGCTCGGGCAAGTTCCAACGCGACATGGTCGTCACCCATCAACGCACGGGAAAAAACGTGCGCCTGTCCTCGTCCCACAAACTTTTCGGCCAAGAACGCCAGACCGTGGATGTCGCTTGGCCGGGCGACGTAATCGGGCTAGTCGGCAACGACAGCTTCGGCATCGGCGATACCCTCACCGAGGACCGCACCATCGCTTACGATGAAATCCCTCGCTTCGCCCCCGAGGTATTTACGTGGTTGAGCAATCCCAGCTCCGCCGATGCCAAAAAATACCGGGCCGGCGTCCAACAGCTGCTACTCGAAGGCGTCATGCAATCCTTCGAAGTCCGCCACGCGCCACCGGGCGCGACCCTGCTCGCCGCCGTCGGTCCGCTGCAATTTGAGGTCGTTCAAGCGCGCTTGGAAAGCGAATACAACGCCAAGTCCAACCTGGTAGCCGCGCCGTTCGAACGCCTCCGTTGGCTGGAGCCGCACCCTTCGCTGGAAAACCCCAGTGACCTGCTGATGCCGGGCGGCGTCAATCTTGGCACCGACAAGTTCGACCACCCCATCATCCTCTTCCCCAATCAGTGGACGATGGATTATTTCACTGACAAGAATCCCGACCTGAAACTTCACGCCCAGCCCATCGAATTGATCGTTGAGCCAACCTGCTGATTTTCAGCGTTCCCTTCCCCTCTTCCATTCCCCGTAATTCCCCACCATGGCAGATCAAGGCGTGTTCATCGGCACCGATAGTGGTGCCACTACCTCTAAGACCGGCGGCATTTTTGCTGATGGCTCCATCATCACCCGCGATCTCCGGCAGAGTTCTACCAATGCCGCCGCCGGAACCGCCGCGGTGATTGCGGGCTGGCTCGACGGCGCCAAGGGCTTCCTCGCCGATAACAATCTCACGTGGGAGGACGTGAAAGGCGTGGGTCTCGCCCTCCCCGGTCCGTATCAGGATTACGGAATCCTCGCCAAGTCTTCCAACCTACCGGAGAACTTCATCGGCTGGAACTTCTGGGCAGATTACTCCCGCGCCCTCGCCGACGCGGCAGGCCGCCCGATTCTGTTGGCCACCGGCAATGACGGTGATCTCGGTGGCGTGGGTGAAGCGCATGCGGTCCGCGGTGATCGTGAGGTCGGGGTGGTATTGTTGGCCCCGGGCTCCGGGCTCGGTTGCGCCTACGTCGACAAAAATGGTGATCATCTCGCGGGCGACAACTTTGCCGGGATGGAAGCCGGTCACATGCCCGCGCCGCTCCACCTGCTGGGCAATCCTCCCGTCTACACCTGCGGCTGTGGCAAGGGCTGGGGCTGCATCGAGGCCTACACCACTATTTCCGGCTTACCTCAGCTGCTCCGGGATACCTTAAAGCGCTACCCCGATCACCCGCTCGCCATGTCAACCGAACCGGAGAAAACGAAGGTCCTCGCCTTGCGCGATCTGGCTCAAGCCGGCGATGCTCTGGCGTTGGATATGTTCGACTTTCAAGCCAAAGCACTCGGTCTCCACTCCGCCAATCTCATCACCGCGCTTGATCCGGCCTACGTGGTAATTGGCGGTGGCCTGATCGATCCCGGCGCTACCACCCCCGAGTTCCGCCAGCGCTACATGGATGGCATCCGCAACGCCGCGATACCGTATCTCTTCACTCGGCAGCAAAAAGAGGTGCAATTTGTGCCGGCTACTTTGGGCGAGCTTTCTCAAGCCATCGGCGCCGCCTTTGTCGCCCGCAACGCGACTCACCCTTGATCTCAGCTCGCTTAAGATCCGCTGGAACTGACGGGCTTGAAGCCCGACCCACCCCGCACCCGGCTAGCTCTCTGACGTGGGTCGGGCTTTACGCCCGACAACTCTGCCTCGCCGCCGTCCTCATCGCTGCCTTCAGCATCGCGCCTCAATCTCAGGCGGCTGTCTACAAAGGTGCGATCGTCGTCGATGTTGATTCCGGGGCTGTGTTGTTTGAAGACCGCCCCGACTATGTCGGCCCGCCCGCCAGTGTGACCAAGTTGATGACCTTCTTGGTCGTCCATGATTTGATCGCGGCCGGGAAGCTTTCGCTCGACACTCCAATCACGGTCTCCGCCGCCGATTCGCGCATGGGCGGCACGCAGGTGTGGCTCAAACACAACGAAGTCTTTCCCGTGGAGGAGTTGCTTTACGCGCTGATGATTCAATCCGCCAACGATGCCGCCCACGCGCTGAGCCACGCGGCCGAAAATATGACTCGCGAAGGCTTCGTCGCGCTGATGAACGAACGGACGCGTGAATTGGGCATGACCAATACCATCTGGCGCTCGCCCCATGGCTTGCCCCCGCGTTCGCGCCAACTCTCCGAGACCGATCAGTCCTCGCCCCGCGATCTCGCTCGGTTGGCCCTCGCCTTGATCGAAGAGACCGATGTGCTCCGCTTCTCCTCCATCGAGAAACGGCCTTTTGGCACCGGCGTGCGCGAGAAAACCGTCGCCATGGATAGCCACAACAATCTCATCGGCAAAGTTCTGGGCGTCGACGGCCTCAAAACCGGATTCACCCACGCCGCCGGCTTCTGTCTGGCCGCCACCGCTGAGCGTGACGGCCGCCGCATCATCGCTGTGATCATGGGCAGCCGTACCTCCCAAGAGCGTGACATCAAAATGGCTGAGCTGATCGAAAACGCCTTTGCCGCCGAGCTACCGGAACCATCCGTATTGAATACCGCGCCCGTCATCGCGCCCGCGCCGGTCACTGCGGAACCGCTCGACATTCCCATCATCGGAGGAACCGGCGAAATAACAACGACGCCCCCAGCGACCGATAAGGAACCGCCTACGGTCAAATTTGAGTTGTCCTATTAATTCAGGCTTCGAACCGTGAGATTGATCCCCATTTTGAGATGAGTGTAGATAATCCAGACGAAATTGACTTCATCGGTCAGTCCCGCGACACCGGCACCGTGCGGATGGTGATCTCCGACCATCTGCCTTGGGACAATCCCGAAGGGCACATGGAAATTCTGCGGCGTAAATTAGATCGCTACACCCGCTTCATTCAGTCGGGTGACATCAACGCAATGCTTCCGGTGGCCAAACATAATTTGAAGGCGATCGAAGTATTTTTTATGGTCCCCCCCCCCAAAGGCGTGACGGCAAAGCTCGATCATTGGGGTGGCGAACTGGGCAAAGTGGGCATCGATTTAACCTACCAGCTCTTCAATAAACTCTAGCGGGATAACGGTGACTGAACGAACCGGAACCCCTTCTATTTCACCTCGATCCGTAATCGTGAATCACGAGTTGCGCCGGGTCGAAGGTTGGCGAATTTTCCGCCCCCGCGGCGAGGACTTTCTCTCGCAGCACGATCTCGACTACCGGGTGAGTCGCGTGCTGACCGAGATACGAAGTCATCATTGCCACCGCCTGAGATAAGGCCCACGTCGGATCGAAGTCTCGCGAACGAACCATCGCGCGGGTTTGCCAATAGATTTCTCACGGGCGAAACTTCGCCGGATTCCAGTCGCACACCGTCAGCATGACCACTACGGAATCGTCTCCCATCACGGCCAAGGCTTAACCGTAAAAAGTGCGATCCAATCCGTTCCAATCAAAGGCCGGCGAGTAAGCGCGATTTTGGATAATCAGGGGAAGGGTTTGCCAACGCACCGTGTGTTGCCGCCCAGAAAAATAGCGGGTGGCGACACGGCCATCGTTCACGATGCTGCTCCCCGTCACGCCGACCGTGACGGTGGCGGGGTTCTGTTCATCCGCCGGCAGATATCCTGCGGTCCGGAGGCTCTCGACCACCTGAGCAAGGAACGTTTCTCGATTGGGGCCTTTATCGGCACCAAGAAAATCGCCAAACAAGACGTATCCGTAGGCGACCAAATTGTAGTAAACGGGACTAGCCGCCTCCGGACGCGATATCTTGGGTTCGTCCGATTCCGTCACTTGGGTGTCCACTACCGCGGGCAGGTCGTGGCTAAACTCCGTCGTTTTTCCGTAACTGATAGCGGCCAGCAAACAGATCCACCCTCCGTAAAGTAGTAATCGCTTCAACGCTCGTTGGTGAGAATACGACCCAAAATCAGAAGACAATTCCTCTCGGCGAACGTGTCCCCGTCTCCGCCGAAAAGTCCGCATCAGCGGCTAGGATGCGAGCGAATCAAAAACACCCTCCAGCCTGCCGCTATGGTCACCGGATCGAACCAATGGCACCCCCACCTTGTTCATTAAGGTCAGGGGCAGATTGGCGAGCAGCTGGGGATTGCGAGACCGCACATCACGGTTGCCCTATAACCCAAATCGGCGGTCACCGGCGATCACCACCGGCAGTTCCGTGTGTTCGTGCCGATGGGGATTACCCATGCCGCTACCATACATCAGCCCGGACGAGTCGAGTAACGAGCCCACTCCTTCCGGGTTGTGCTGAAGCTTCTGCCCAAACTCCGCCCCCAACGAAAGGTGGAACGGGTTGATCTTGGCCATCCGTTCAATCTTAGCCGGATCATTACCGTGGTGGGATAACACGTGATGCGGATCTTTGACTCCATTTTTTGGATACGCAAACGGGCTGGTTTCGCTCGCCCACTGGAAGGAAAATAGTCGGGTGAACTCACCCTGCATCGCCCGCAACTGGAGATCAAACATGAGCCGAGTATGATCGGCATAAAGCGTCGGCCCACACACCCTCGAACGATCGAGGTCCAACCGGGGGGCATCGTCGGTTTTGAGTTCGGCCGGCTGGATCCGGCGCTCCACTGCCCGCACGGCCGTGAGATAGTCGTCCACCTTAACGCGATTCGATATGCCGAGCTCAACTTCCAAGCGTTTGATATCAGCCGTCACCCGATCAATTAGGCTAGCGCGAGAATTCAGCTTCGGCGCTTGGCGGTCCGCCGAGGGGCCGCCTTGTCCAAAAAGTTTTTCGAACACCCTGCGCGGATGCGTCTCGGCCGGAAGCGGGGTCGTCGGCGAAGACCACGAGAGGTTGTTCTGATATCCACCGGCGTCGCGGCTGTCGCCTTGACCGACATTTTGGGGACTATCCATCGTGGGTTCGAGGGAGGGCATAAGTATCTGCCGCCCTAGGTGCTGAGCGGCTATTTAGTCGACCGTCGTGCCCCAACCGTAATCGGCGTTAGCCGGCCTCTGGCCGCGCGTCGCGCTGAGGAAGGCGGAAGTCGAAGTCGCATGGGAACCCGAAAAAGCCGAACCGAACTCTGGATTGCTCCACACCGTAACGTTATCTTTGACCGGAGCCAACGGTCCCAAGATATAGCTCAACTCGTCCAACGTCCGACTGGGCGGCGTCCAGCGCGACATGTCCGCGCCGGTCGAAATGAAGGGGTAGCTGATGCGCTTCGCGTTGAGCGCCGGGACGGCCGAGAGCTTGGTGGCGGCGGGCAGCATCGCATCGAGCAGGGGTAAGTCGACGGTCGCTCCCATGCCAGAGATGAACGGGTGCCGAGACCGGGCTTGGCGAGTTAGGGTATTCATTGGGCAATCCTTGATTGAAAGGGCTCACTTCAGGCCCAAGGAAATGAAACGGGGCGGCACGGCGAGCCCGCATTACCTTGGGGCGGTCAGTGGCTGTGCTGCAGCCAGAGGGACATGCCGGCAAGAATCAGAAATAAGCCGGCTAAAAGCCCCGCCTCATACTGTTCGAACCGCTCTAGCCGGAAGCGATTGCTGCCTAGCAGGGTGACCCAGGTCAAGAGGGTCATGCCCGCGATCGTGGCCACCGCCAGAATACCGCTCAGGATCAGAAACCCCGCCCAACCAAATTGCACACCCGACAAGTAAATCGGCAAAAACCCTTCACAGGGACTCAGGGTGACCATGGAAAATAGTCCCCCAATGGCCGCCCAATCGCCCCGGTTGTTTTTTACCAGGGCCGTATCGGCCAGCTCCTTATCCCAGTGAGAATATCCGTCGCGATGATCGTGCCCGCAGTCGGCGCTCGGCTCGTGAGAGCTCCCTGGTGCCGGGTGATGACAAACACCCTTACCACTTAACTGCCGCCAGCCAAAATACAGCCCTACAATCAACAGCACCCCAGAGGTGAGATACGGGAAAAGGTGCTCCAGCGACTCCTCCAATTCGAAACCCGCCCAAGCGATCAGAAAGCCGAGTGCCGTGGTCACCAAAACGTGGCCGGTCCCGGCCAACGCGGCAATCGCCACCGTGCGGCCCTTGGACCACCCGCGCGCCTTGCCGACCAACACGAAGGGAATCCAGTGCGTCGGAATCGCCGCATGCAAAAACGCCACCGTAAAACCGGTCAGGGCGATTGAGATCAAGGCAGTGTCATTCATAGGTCAGTAGCAGATCCGAGCGGTGAGCCGACTTGACTCTATCCACCCTGTCCACCGTGAACTCTAGCAAAGTCGTCAACCCCTCACGAATGCCGGAATATCGACGGTTCGCCTTGTCTTCTTTTCGGGCCCTGATTCCCGCCTGAATTTGCATACCCTCATTCTTTCTCGTTCACTTTGCCTGTCTCTTTCTCCCTAGATTATAACCTCCATGTCCGCCGCTCCCGATCTTCCTGCCGTCCGCAACTACCTGCTCGATTTGCAGGATCGTATTTGCGCGGGCCTCGAGGCCGAGGATGGCTCAGGCTCATTTCTGAACGATGAATGGACCCGGCCCGCCGGCGGTGGCGGTCGCACGCGCATTTTGACCGAAGGAGCCGTGATTGAAAAAGGCGGCGTCGCCTTCTCGCACGTGCACGGCGAGCAACTCCCGCCCTCCGCTTCCGCGCACCGCTCCGAGATCGCCGGCAAACCGTGGCAGGCGATGGGCGTCTCGTTGGTGATCCACCCCCACAATCCCTACGTACCCACGAGCCACGCCAACGTGCGATTCTTTGTGGCTGACCCCGATGGCGAGAATCCCGTCTGGTGGTTTGGTGGCGGCTTCGACCTCACGCCATTTTACGGTTTCGAGCAGGATGCGGTGCATTGGCACCAAACCGCCCGCGCCGCGGTCGAACCCTTCGACGATCGGCTCTACCCGCGATTCAAACAATGGTGCGACGAGTATTTTTATCTCAAACACCGCAAGGAACCACGCGGCGTCGGCGGGCTCTTCTTTGACGACTTCAACGAGTTGGGCTTCGCCCAAAGCTTCGCCATGATGCGCAGCGTCGGTGACCACTTTCTGCCCGCTTATCGACCGATCGTCGCTCGCCGCAAAGCCCACGGTTTCGGGGCACGCGAACGCGAATTTCAACTGTATCGACGCGGCCGATACGTGGAGTTCAACCTCGTCTGGGACCGCGGCACCCTCTTCGGCCTGCAAAGCGGTGGGCGCACCGAATCGATCCTGATGAGCCTGCCTCCGCTCACGACCTGGAAATACGACTGGTCCCCCGACGCCGGTTCACCCGAAGCCGAACTCTACGACAAATTCCTCAAGCCCCAAGACTGGGCGAATCATTCCAACCCGGATGAACACCGATAGACCCGGATCTAATCAGGATGGATATCTGGGTTTATCCGGGTCCATCCGTGGTTAAAAAACTCCCTTCGAAATCCATGACTTCTCGTGAACGTTTCCTCGCTGCCTGCGCCTGCCAACCCCTCGACCGCCCTCCCATTTGGGTGATGCGCCAAGCCGGTCGCTACCTGCCCGAATATCGGGAGCTCAAAGCGAAGTCGTCATTCCTAGACATGGTGAAAACGCCTGAGCTCGCGCTCGAAGTCACCCTGCAGCCACTGCGTCGTTTTGAGCTCGATGCGGCGATTTTGTTTTCCGATATCCTCACCATTCCGGAAGCGCTGGGGCAGCCTTACCACTTCCGCGATAAGGGCGGCATCGGCATGGAATACCGGTTGGAAACTCAGGCCCAAGTGGACGCCCTCGCCGGCCCTGACGTAATCGCCGACAAGCTCAGTTACGTGCCCGCCGCCTTAAAGCTTATCCGACAAGAGGTCGGCGACTCGAAAGCGGTGCTCGGCTTCGGCGGCTCCCCCTGGACGCTCGCCACCTACATGGTGGAAGGCGGTAGCTCGCCCGACTTCGTTCTGATCAAACTGCTCTTCTACACCGACCGGAAGATGTTCGATGCGTTGCTCACGAAGCTTACCGAAGCTCTGATTGCTTACTTCAAACTGCAGATCGAGGCCGGCGCGGATGCGGTGCAAATTTTCGACTCGTGGGGCGGTATTATTGCGGGCCTCGACTACGAGGCCGCGTCCCTGCGCTGGATCAAACAGATCGTCGCCGCGTTGCCCGCTGACTTTCCCATTATTCTCTACGCCAAAGGCACCGCACCGCACCTCACCGATCAGGCCTTCAGTGGCGTCCGCGTGATCAGCGTCGACTGGACCTACGATCTCGCCATCACGCGCCAGAACTTGCCCTCCAATATCGCGCTGCAAGGCAACCTCGACCCCGTGCTCATGCAAACCACGCCGGAAATCGTCAGCCGCGAGGCCACCCGCCTGCTCGAATCGATGCGTGGCTTGCATGGGCATATTTTCAATCTCGGTCACGGCATCACCCCGCAGGCCAAAATCTCCTGCATGGAATCCCTAATCGAAACCGTCACCACGTGGAAATGAGCGCTGCATTAAAAGTCGCGGTTATCGGCGGTGGCGTGACCGGCCTGACGGCCGCCTATCGGCTCAAAAAGGCGGGCGCTACGGTGCAACTGTTTGAAGCGTCCGACCGCGTGGGCGGCCCCGTTCAGTCCGTGCGCGATGGCGAGTGGCTGGTCGAAGCCGGACCCAATTCGCTCCAGGAAAACTCGGCCGATCTCACCACCCTCATCACCGAGCTCAATCTCGACGACCACCGCGCCACCGCGCAGTTGATTGCCAAGAATCGCTACATCCTGAAAGGCGGCCAACCCGTGGCTGCGCCCGCTTCGCCCCCCGCTTTGCTTTCGTCGAAACTGTTTTCTCTCGGCGCGAAGCTTCGCATCTTTCGCGAGCTTCTCCAACGTCCGCGCGTCCGCTCGGCCGATGTTAGTCTGGCTGATTTTGTGGGGAGTCACTTCGGCGACGAGCTGGTTGACTATGGGCTGAATCCTTTTGTCTCCGGCATCTACGCCGGAGATCCTACTCAACTTTCGGCGCGCCATTCGTTTCCGTCGCTCTGGAAGATCGAACAAGAAACGGGTTCTATCATTCGCGGCCAAATCAAAGCCGCCCAAGCCAAGCGCGCCGCCGGGGCGCCTTCGGGGCCACCACCCATCATTTCGTTCGACGAGGGCTTGGGGCTTTTGCCTCAAGCGCTGGCCACCGCCATCGGCGAGAAAGACATCGGTCTCAATACTCGGATCAAGGCCCTCATCCCCGGTGAGCGTTGGGGCGTCGTCTGGAATCGCGGCGGCGATACTCAGGTGGAGGAATTTGACCGCGTCGTGCTCACCTTGCCTGCCAAACCGCTGGCCGAGCTTACGATCGGGTCGCGGGGAGAACGCCCTTTAGCCGAATTGGCCGATATTATTTACCCGTCGGTTTCGTCACTGTTTCTGGGATACCGCCGGGATCAAGTGCAGCACCCCCTGGATGGCTTCGGCGTACTGATGCCGCAGACCGAGCACCGTCAAGTGCTCGGTGTCCTGTTCTCGTCATCCCTTTTTGCGGGTCGGGCGCCCGCCGATCATGTCGCTCTGACGGTCATGCTGGGCGGCGTGCACCGGCCCGATCTTGGTCAGGCTGATCAAGCGACCCTGCTGGAAGTGGCCCAACGTGAGCTCGCCGAGATTCTCGGCGTGTCCGGCGATCCCGTTTATCAACAGCTGAACCAATGGCCACGGGCGATTCCCCAATACAACCTCGGCTACGGCCAATACCTGCAAGCGATCAAGTCCTGCGAACAGGCGCATCCCGGGTTGTTAATTGGAGGCCAGGTGAGGGACGGCATCTCCCTGACCAACTGCATCTCGGCCGGCCAGAGATTGGCCGAACGGATCACCGCAGGAGACTGAGCAGCGAATTCCGGAATAGCCCGATGGGGGGCCGGCACCCGTAGCTGCGTTTGAGCAGCAGAGCAAACGTGGCCTGCTCTGCCCCGCGGCGACCTACCCTACCCGCTCGTTGCCACCGAAACCCACGCTTTGGCCTTCGGCTCAGGCGGCGCTAGCCGCTTAGGTGAGCGCTTGCCACCTGGTAGCCGCGAGCGGAAGCGAGTGGATCCGCCGTCGGCTTGCTTCCGCTCGCCGCTACTGGAGAACCACCTCAGCTCTCGACCATCGGCCAGGGCCTGATGTCTTTGATCCCCCCGGTGGTTTGGTCGTAGACTTGACGGCGTTTTACGTAGCCCGGGTAGCGGATCACTTGATCCGGAAACTTCTCGCTGCTCACTAGGAAATCTGCTTCCGGCGGATAACAAGCTACCGTGATATTTTCGTAGAAAGCGGCGTCGGCCTTACCGTCTGACTCAATGGTCTCTGGCCAGGCCTCCCGGTTACTCGGGACCTCCACCGATTGGTAACGCAGATCGGCGCTCCACCGGATGTGGTCGGACGAATTGGGCGTCGAGCAATGGGGGGTGCGGTTGGTCATGAATACCACGCCGCCCCGGGGACACTCCGCCGCCACCGCTTTGTGCGGATCGTCGGGTAAGTCGTCGTCCTTGATCACCAAAAAGCCCGCGTTGCCCCCGGTGTGATGCGGCACTACCGCCCCGCGGTGCACCCGCGGCAATATCTGCATGCAGCCGTTCTCCACCGAAGCGTTCACCATCGGAATCCAACAGGTTAAAATTAGCTCCTCATCGCAGTGCTCCGCGAAGTAACCGCTGTCTTGGTGCCATGGCACGATGCCTCGACCGATATTGGGCAGCTTCGGCCGAATCCGATACGCTGAGGAGGCCACGACTTCGGTCGTGCCCAACAGGCCCCGAACCGCCGCGATCAGCTTGGGATGCGCGATCAGATCAAACATTTCCTGAGAGTGAAAGCCCCCACCTCGCAATCCCTCCAAGTGCTGAATCAACGCCATTCCATTCTCCTTCGAATCGCGGTAGATCGCCGCCAACTGGCGATCAAAATCAAGGTCGGCATGGAGGTCATCGAGCTTCCCGTCGCACTTGAGCTCGGCGGACTTTTCGTTGATCGCCGCATGCAACGCCTCGCGCAGGGGCTCTAAATCAGCCGGATCAAACACGTCTGGGATGATAACATATCCCTCGATTTGAAAATGCTCGATCTGTTCTCGGGTAAGGGAGGTTTTCAGGTTCATCAGCGTGAAAAACGTGAATACTTTTTCGCGGACTGACAATTACGATAGTCGGGATGCCTGAGCCAAAGTAGCCGCGAGCGGGAGCGAGTGGATCGCGGGCCCACTCGCTTCCGCTCGCGGCTACCTGTTTAACGACCCTCAGACTACAAATGTAATCCCCGGATCAACTCGCCCTCAAAAATACCCCACGGCCACCCTTGACTCACCCCCCGGTCAACGTAGCCTCCGCGCCTTAATTTCTCGGATGGCCAACGACCTAAAAAACACGCTCCTGCTCCCGCAGACCGATTTCCCCATGAGGGCAAATCTGGTGCAGCGTGAACCCGCGCGCCTCGCCCACTGGGATAGGCTCGATCTCTACGCGGCCATGCAGGCCTCCCGCGCCGATGCCCCTACTTACGTGCTCCACGATGGCCCGCCCTTCACCAACGGCGACGTGCACATCGGCACTGCCCTTAACAAGACCCTCAAGGATACCGTCTGCCGCTACAAAACCATGCGTGGCTTCCGCACGCCCTATGTGCCCGGCTGGGACTGTCACGGGTTGCCCATCGAGCAAAAGGTCGCCCGCCAAATCCAGGAAGGCGGCGAAGATGTTTCGACCTCCGAGCGTCGCGCCCGCTGCGATGCGTTCTCGGAGGGTTGGATAAAAACCCAGACCGCGCAATTTAAGCGCCTCGGCGTGCAGGCCGACTGGGCCAACCAATACAAAACTAAGGACCCGGCCTACGAGGCCGACATCATCCGCACCTTCGCGTCTTTCGTCGAACAAGACATCGTTTTCCGCAGCAAGAAACCGGTCTATTGGTCGATCCCCTTCGAAACCGCACTGGCCGAAGCCGAGATCGAATACCGCGACCACACCTCGCTCGCGATCTGGGTGAAGTTCGCCGTGCCCGCCGATCAAGCCGAGAAGTTTGGCCTGCCGACCGACAAACCGGTTTCCTTCGTCATCTGGACCACGACCCCGTGGACGATACCGGCCAACCTGGCCATCGCCCTGCATCCGCGCGTCGATTACGCCGTCGTCGACCTAGGCGAAGATTACATCATTGTGGCGGAGCCCTTGCTCGAAACCGTCCTAAAAGACATCGGAAAATCCGAGCCATGGGACATTGGACCTTCGTCATTGGTCATTAAAGGCGAAGCCTTTGAAGGTCTCGCGACCCGCCATCCGTTCGTTGATCGCGCGTCGCCCATCGTCCTCGCCGAATACGTGACCACCGAAAGCGGCACCGGCTGCGTGCACACCGCTCCCGGCCATGGGGCGGATGACTATGTCACCGGACTCAATTACAAGTTGGACGTCTACTGTCCCGTCGGTGATGACGGTTGTTATCGAGATGACGGCCAAATCCCGGCTGATCTCGTCGGACTCTCCACGCTGGAAACCGTCGAGGACCTCGCGGCGAAGAAACCGTCTACCGCCAACATCGGCGTGCTCAAACTCCTCGCCGCCCAGGGCGCGCTACTCGCCAAGAAGAAATATCTACACAGCTACCCGCATTGCTGGCGCTCCAAGACGCCCATTATTTTCCGCGCAGTGGACCAGTGGTTTGTCTCGTTAGACAAAGGCGACCATCGCAACCAAGCCCTCAAAGCGATCAACAACGTGCAATGGGTGCCGACCCACGGCGAAAGCCGGATCCGCGGCGCCGTAGAGGCTCGCCCGGACTGGTGCATCAGCCGCCAACGGTCTTGGGGCGTGCCCATCATCGCCTTCTTCGATGCCGACAAAAAGGCATTCATCGATGCCGGGGTTCTCCGTGATGTCGCCGACAAAATCGAGACGAAAGGCACCAATTTTTGGTATAACGCCACTCCGAGCGAAATTCTCGACGGGGTGACGCTGCCCGCAGGTTGGCCGACGCCAGACAAACTCACCGCCGGCCGCGACACGCTCGATGTCTGGATCGATTCCGGTTCCAGCCACAACGCCGTCCTGCGCAATAGTCAGGGCAACACCCTCTGGCCCGCCGATCTCTACCTCGAAGGCAGCGACCAACACCGCGGGTGGTTCCAATCCTCCCTCTGGACGAGTATCATCAGTCGCGGCGCCGCGCCGTATAAGGCGGTACTCACGCACGGCTTCATCGTCGGCGAGGATGGCAAAAAAATCTCCAAGAGTGGCGAATACGAGAAACCGCCCACGTCCGACCGCTACATCGGTGACTACGGCGCCGACGTGATTCGGCTTTGGATAGCCTCCCAAGACTTCACCCAAGACATCACCCTCTCGGACAAGATCCTCGGCAACGCGGGCGAAGCCTACCGCCTGTTTCGCAATACGCTCCGTTACCAGCTCTCCACCCAGTTCGATTTCGATCTCGCGAAGCACGGTATGGCGATCGCGGATCTGGATACCCTCGACCGTTGGGCGTTGCACCAAACGGCCGCGCTCGCCGCAGCCTGCACCGCAGCCTACGACGCTTACGAGACCCACCGCGTCTACCAACTCTGCAACAACTTCTGCTCGGTCACGCTCTCCGCAGTGTATCATGACATCCTCAAGGATCGTCTCTACACCCTCGCCGCCGACCACCCCCTCCGCCGCTCTTCCCAGACCGCGATTCACCACATCTTCCACACGTTGGTGAAGGTGCTCGCGCCGATCCTGACCTTTACGGCCGACGAAGCCTGGGCCCATGCAACCCAGGGCGCTGATTTTAGCGACGACCCGATTCATCTACAGGATTGGCCCGTCATTCCCGCCGAATGGTTCACCCCTGCAATCAACGCCGAAGTGGCGACGCTACTGCGAGTGCGCAGCCAAGTCACCGAGGCCATCGAGCCCGCTCGCCAAGCGGGTAAAATCGGCAAGTCCCTCGACGCCGCCGTCGCCCTCCAATTTCCTAGCGGCCACGAAGCGCTGGCCACGTTGCAAAAGCATCACAATCTCCTCCCCGAACTCTTCATCGTTTCCCACGTTACGATCGCGGTCACCGGCGGCGACGCGACCATTGGGATCAAACATTGCGAAGAGCTTGGTTACCACCGTTGCCCACGCTGCTGGCGTTGGGTTCCTGCCCTCAATTCTACGCCCGCTGGCGAAATCTGCCCGCGTTGCGCTGACGCCCTCAGTTAACCCTCCAAAACTACCCTCCAAACATCTCACTCACCATGGCGAAGAAAATCTCCCCCCGTTCGACCAAGAAGAAGGCAACCGTCAAGCCCATCGTAAAAAAGACCGCCCCGAAAAAAACCGTAAAGAAAGCCGCGCCCAAGAAAGCCGCCGTGAAAAAGCCCGTCGCCAAGAAAGCTGCGCCCCAAAAGAAGACCGCTGCGAAGAAGAAAACACCGGCCAGAGCAGTCGCCCCAAAGACGGCCCCCCAGAAAAAGCCTAATCTGAAAAAACCCGTTAAAAAAGCGCCGGCCACAAAGACGGCCGGCGCGATAAAGGCGCCGTCGAAAAAGACGCCCGCCCGCAAGAAACCCGCCGCCACTAAGGCCGCACCTAAGAAATCTGTGAAGACCACTCCCTCCCAAAAAACTCCGGCCCAAAAGAAGTCCGCCGTTAAAGTAACTACGACTAAGAAAAAGGCTGTGAAAAAAACTGCCGCGCCCGAAGCGGTGACTCCCGAAGCGGCTCCGGCTAAAGCTCCCGCCAAGAAAGCTCTGGCCAAGGCCGGACTAAAAAGTCGCCTACTCAGCAAGACCGGATCGAAAAAAACCGCCTCCGCCGGCTTCAGCTTGGACGATGTCAAAGAGATCGCCAAGAAGACGGCCGCGACCGAGAAAGACGTGGCCAAAAATAACGCGGCCAAGGCCAAGGATAAAGCGGCTGCCCTGGAGGCCACCATCAAAGCGGTTAAACCCGCCAAAGTCGCCGCCGCTTCGCTCGCCGACATCCTCGGTTTCAACCCGGCCGGCGGCCAGAAGGTGACCTACAACGACCCCAAGCTGGTCCCGGCGAAATTCCGCAAGTATTACAAACTGCTGCTCGAGCTGCGCACGCATCTTACCGGCCAAATCGATCAACACGCCGAGGATACTTTGAAGCGTTCCGCCAAAGAAGACGCCGGTGACTTGTCTTCCTACGGACAACACATGGCCGACGCCGGCACGGACACCTTCGACCGCGACTTCGCGCTTTCCATGGTCTCTAGCGAACAGGAAGCATTGGCCGAGATCGATGCGGCCATCCAACGCGTCAAAAACGGCACCTACGGGAATGACGAAATCACGGGTGAACCCATCGACAAGGATCGCCTCATGGTCGTGCCCTTCACGCGCTACACCGCCCAAACCCAGAAAAACCTGGAGCGCAACCGGCATCGGGTTCGCACTCAGGCCGGATTGGGCGGAGATATGGGTGACAACGCTGGCGCCATGACCGATCCCAACGCCGACGAATGATCCCCGGGGCGGCCGTCCGGTTGCCCTTATTACCATGTCCTCGCCCGATTCACCGCTCCCGGCTGATACCCTCAGCCGAACATACCGCTTGCGCGCCTACCGGCGGCTCTGGTGGATTGCGTTGATCGTCTTGGCCACCGATCAGCTGACGAAGTATTGGATCGTCCATACCCTGCCCTTTCCCACCTACGGACCCGGCGAATGGATTCCCGTCATCGACGGTTTCTTTCACCTCGTCCACGTCGGCAATACCGGTGCGGCGTGGAGCCTGTTCACCGGTCAGAGCAGGCTCTTGGCGATGTTGGCGTTCCTTACGTTGGGCGCTATTTATTATTGGCGGCGCACGCTTGGGCTCCGGGAACGCTGGATGCAAATCAGCTTCGGCCTGCTCTGCGGCGGCATTGTCGGCAACCTCATTGATCGGCTCGCTTACGGCCACGTGGTGGACTTCTTGGACTTCCATTTCGGCAGCTACGTATACCCCACTTTCAACGTCGCCGATAGCGGTATCGTGATCGGCGTAGGGATCTACTTTGTCCGCAATCTGCGTAATCCCCCAGAGGCCGCTCCGGAGCAGAAGTAGCAAAACAGCTTACGCCCAAAGTATCGCTATCGAGCATTCCGCAACGAGAGGAACTCAAGTAGCGTCTGCCCTAAGCGGTAGAATTACGCCTAGGATAATCCCCAATTCTCTCGTGACCACACCCGACCACAATTCGGCCAGAGGAGAATGGCGTCCGGGTCAGATGGATAGTAGATATTTGAGTGTCAGCGGATTTCCCAATCGACGCCGCTACTCTGCGACCAAGTCGAGGAAGGACTCACCGGTGAAACGCACCACAGCGAGTGCTGGTTGGAAAATCGATAAACTGATTTCGGTCAATATCGAGTAGTCGGGGTTTCTGGACTTCGAATCGGATTCGTCTAAACCTTATTTAAATCATGAATACCCTGCTGCGTCGCCTACTCAAAGTTCTCCTAGCAACCGTAACCTGTTTCAGTCTATCGGCCCAAGGCACCAGCAACTTTCCGACCATCGGGACGGTCGAGTTTCACCACGCCGATCTAGAGATGCTGATCGCCCCGGATGCCAAGATCGAGGTGCTCGGCTCCGGGTTCACCTGGTCAGAAGGTCCCGTCTGGGATCGCGTCAATGATCAGCTCCTCTTTTCCGATGTGCCTGAAAATCGGATACATGCGTGGAGCGTGGAAAAAGGTATCACCGTTTTCATGGAGCCCTCCGGTTATACCGGGGTGTTGCCACATTCGCGCGGCAAGGGCAGCAATGGGCTGGCTTACGATAACGACGGGCAACTCACGATCTGTGAACACGGCGATCGCCGTATCTCCGTGCTGCTGACCGATGGCGGCAAACGCACCGTCACCGATCACGTCGACGGCCATCGCTTCAACAGCCCCAACGACCTCGCCATCGATACCGCCGGCAATATCTGGTTCACCGATCCACCCTACGGCCTACCGGAAGGATCTAACGATCCGCGCCGCGAACTCGACTTCGCCGGGGTCTACCTGCATCGCGTCGCCACCGGGGCAACCGAACTCCTGACCAAGGAACTGCCGTGGCCCAACGGCATCGCCCTTTCCCCCGATGAGAAGACGCTCTACGTCGCTCACTCGGATGGGACAGAGCCCATCGTCATGGCCTATCCGATCCTAGCCGATCTGAGCTTGGGCGCAGGCACGGTGGTTTTTGATATGAGTGATGTCGCCAGCGGTCCCGGCCGCGGTGGTAACCCGGATGGACTCAAGGTCGACCAACAGGGCAACCTCTGGGTCAGCGGCCGCGGCGGCGTGCAGGTGGTAAGCCCGAGCGGCGTGCACCTCGGCTCCATCGTGGTCGGCCAAAATACCGCCAATGTCGCCTTCGGCGGGGCAGACGGTTCCATGCTCTACATCACCTCCGATATGTATGTGGTCCGTATTCAGACACTGGTGACGGGCGACGGATTCTGATTTTTAGCCCCGAAAAAGCACCAGAATTCACGAAAAATCGAGGGTCGCGTGACGGTGAATACCCTGGAGCTCAGCCCTCCTTTTTTTCGATAGCAGGAAGAATCTTTGGCTCCGCTGGGAGCCCGTTCAGTGACCGGTTTCTCAATCTACCCTTTTGTGTCTTTTGGTGCCAAAAAATCGTCCTGCCACCCCCGGTGAACTCTGCCACCGGGAACACGGCGTGGGTGAATTGAACAAAAAGGAGCCGCTAGTCCCAGACGGGAATTACGGGACGTCGTTAGTGGGTCCACCCCCGTTTTTTCACCTTCAAGGAACGCTAAAAAGACTCCGAAAAAGCAGGGACGGACTGCCGGGATGTCCACGCCTGCCTCTCAGCACGGCAGGATCATTAAGTCTACCCTTTCCACGCGTATCTACACTGCCAGCAGCCTACTCCTTCCAGTCTCGAACGACCCGGCGGTCCGTCCCTATCGAAACCAGCACACTGCGGACGACCCAGCGGTCCGTCCCCAACCTCAATCAATTCTGAACGAGGCTCGCCGCCGCGCCCTTTTCTTCACTCTACGTTGGCGATCTGTTCGCGGATGCGTTCGAGCTCGTTTTTCAGCTCAATTACCCACTTGGAGAGTTCGAGGTCGTTGGCCTTGCTGCCGATGGTGTGGATCTCTCGGCCAATTTCTTGGAGGATAAACTCCGCTTTGCGGCCAATCTCCCCCTCGCCTTTGATGTGATCCACAAACTGCTGAAGATGACTGTCTAAACGGGTCAGCTCTTCTGAAATATCGCAGCGATCCGCAAACACGGCCACTTCGCGCAGAACGCGCTCATCGTCGACATCCAACTCGAGGTTCGCTTCCCGCAAGCGTTTCATCAGCGCCTCGCGATAGGTGCTCACTACCTCCGGCGCGCGCCGAGCAATGGCGGTGACGTGGCGCTTGAGCGCGGTCGTGCGGGTTAAAAAATCGATCATCAACGCTTCACCCTCTTGCGCCCGCATCGAAGCGAAGCTGCGCAGCGCCTCTTCTGCCGCATCAAGAATACCCGCCTCCAGCGCCTCCGTCAGTTCCGGCTCGGTCATCGTGCGGCGATCATTCGCGATCTCCCACAGCAGGCGCACATCCGGCTCGAACGGCACATCGTTTTCGGCGGCCAGCCGGGCCAACCGTTCCAAGTGCGCGGCGGTTTGGCCCTCGGAGCCTCCTTGGGCCTCCGCACTTACCACCAAGTGAATCTTACCGCGACGAGCGACTTCCCGGACTTTCTCCGCCACCTTAGTCTCCATCGGCGACCACGCTTCCGGCAGTCGGATCGACAGGTCGAGGGTCTTACGGTTCACCGAGTTGACCTGCACCACCACGAGGGCATCACCCACTACGGCCGAGGCCCGGCCAAAACCTGTCATGCTTCTCATGCTTGAGAAGTAACAAGGATCAAATACCAAGTCACAAGAAAATCAGCCACAGCTTTTCAAATCCCTACCGGCCGATGGAGAGACCCCACGCAACAAGGGGACTAATCATTACTCTCCTGCTTGTTGGCAATGGAGGCGAAAATTCGGGTGAGTTGATTGGCCTCGTCGATCAATCGGTCGAGTTCTTCCGTCAATTTTTCGGCTAATCCCTCGGCTAGGAGTTCAAGCCATAGCTGTGACTCTCTCGCCTCTTTTCGGCACATTCTAATCCGACAAAAGAAGTCCTGCCGACTACTTCCCTCCTGCGCCTCCAGGTAATTGGCCGCGACTGAACCCGAGGATCGAATCACCTGTTTCGTATCTTCGGTGGCCGCCGGAGTTATCGGTAGCTGATTCACCACTTTGCGCACATCCCGAGCGAACCAATAAGTCCGGTCGGCGAGATCGTCAGGGGGATTGGACATCTTAAAACTTGTTACTTCGGCCCGGCCGTCGTGCCGCTGGGAACTTTCGAGTCCAGCAGCTGTTGGACTTGATTCACGTCCTTGTCGCCGCGGCCACTGAGATTGATAACCAGCAACTCGTCGGGCCTCATCGCTTTAGCGCGTTTGATGCCGTGCACCAAAGCATGAGTCGATTCGAGCGCCGGCAGAATCCCTTCGAGACGCGAGAAGAGTTGGAATACTTCCATCACTTCGTCATCCCCGGCATGGGCGTATTGGATCCGGCCACGATCACGATAGAAGGCGTGCTCCGGTCCAATCGCGGCGTAGTCGAGTCCGGCACTCACGGAGTGCGTCAGTTCAATCTGACCGTCCGGGTCTTGCAGGATGTAAGTCTTGCAGCCTTGCAGCACGCCGAGCTTGCCGCCTTCGAATCGGGCAGCGTGCTCGCCTCGGGTGATACTGCGTCCCCCGGCTTCGACGCCGATAAGCCGGACTGCTTCGTCCTCCAAGAAATCGAAAAAGAAGCCGATGGCGTTGGATCCGCCGCCGACACAGGCAATCATCTCGTCCGGCAGGCGACCTTCGCGTTCCAGAATTTGCGCCCGGGTTTCTTGACCAATGACCCGATGAAAATCTCGCACCATCATCGGATAGGGGTGCGAGCCGAGCGCCGAGCCGAGGATGTAATGGGTCGAGCGCACATTCGTCACCCAATCCCGCATGGCTTCGTTGATGGCTTCCTTGAGGGTCTTCTGCCCCGCTTCGACCCCGATTACTTCCGCGCCCATTAGCCGCATGCGGAAAACATTGAGCGCTTGGCGCTCCATATCGACCGCCCCCATGTAGACGCGGCAATCGAGGCCAAACTTGGCGCAAACCGCCGCCGTCGCGACCCCGTGCTGACCGGCACCGGTCTCGGCGATGATCCGCTTCTTGCCCATCCGCTTCGCGAGCAACGCCTGCCCGATGGCGTTGTTGATTTTGTGCGCGCCGGTGTGGAGCAGGTCCTCTCGTTTGAGGTAAATTTTGGGGCCGCCGCAGTGTTCGGTCATCCGCTCGGCAAAATATAGTTCGGTGGGCCGGCCGGCGAATTCCTTCAGGTGTCGACGCAATTCGCTGAGATAATTCTCATCCTTGCGCGCCTCGTCATAGGCTTTGCCCAAATCTTTGAGGGCGGTAATCAGCGTCTCCGGCACATAGACACCGCCGTAGGTGCCAAAGTGGCCACCATCATCAGGCAGGGAGAGACGATCAAGGGTCGCGGAGCGGGAGTCACCAGAGTCAGACATGGAAAGAGGAACATGGCCCCGCATTCAGCCTTCTGGCAAATCGGTTTTCAAAGTTACCCGCCGCCGCCGGGATTTAGCCTGGTTCAGCTCGGCAAAATCAAGGTGCGAGAACGGTAATCGCGAAGCGCAAGACTGACGTCTAGCCAAAGTAGCTGATCGATCAGGCAGCGCCCGTGGGCCCGATAGTCAGGGAGTCATCGAGGGCCCCTTGAGCTGCCTTGCCTTGGAGGTAGGGCGTGATCGCCGCTGCGCCCTCCGAAGTCCCGCGAACCGGGACGAAGGCGGGAGCGCGCCGTTTCGTCCTGCCCATCGCAATCGGCGGGCCGAACGGCCACCCCCTATCGCCCGACTTGCCGTCGCCGCCGATCTGCGAATCTCCCTAACGGAATAACCGTAAGATGCCCCGGCGGATGACGCGCAAGGGATTGAGCTGCACACCCCGGGGATCGTGGACCCGGAGCACAAACGCGCAGGACACGATGGCGGAGACCACCGCCGCAACGGTCAGCGCCGTGAAGCCCCAAGGCGAGGACCACAGCAACTGCGCTATGCCGCCATAGAAGACCAGCGCCAACATGGTAAACAGCGCCATCCGCGCGAGGTAGCTCGATTGATTACGGATCGGACTCAACTCCATGAGCAACGTGTCCTTGCCGATGATCATGATCATCATGCTCATAGAAAATGCCGCGTAGCAGATCTGGGCCCAAAATATATCGGTGACAAAAATCGCCGGGAGCATACTCACCACCAAGGCCCCGAGGCCGATGCCAAACGTCACGCGCCCACCCCAACGATCACCGATCACCGCCGCGATTAGGTTGCCCACCGACTGTCCGCCCATTTGCCACATCGCAAGCACCCCAAGAAAGCTTTTGGGCTGATCCAAACGAGCGAGTAAGGTGACCGCAAAGAAAGGCACCACCAAACAAAACCCGTGCATCAAAAACAGGCTCCACAGAAAGTTCAGGCGAGATGACCGCGTGGGCCCTTTCCGATAATAGGAACGAAATGATTCCATCGCTCCCGGTTTCTCGACCTTTTCCGAATCGTCCGGTTCTTTCGGTTTCTCGGCCTCTGCCGGTTCCGCTCGTTCTTCCGGAGCGGCCACGGGCTCCGGAGTCGGTTTCTCGCTCACGGCGAACAGCATCAGCCAAGAGGCCATGAAAAATAATGCCGCCAGCAAATGGAGGATACCGTAGCCGCGCACCCCCGGGTAGGTCTCCAACACGTCCTGAATTATCGATCCCGCAATAATTCCAGTTATGCCCCCAAACAGAAGTCGGAACGCCAGATTCGATGCCCGTTTCTTGGACGGCACGGAGTTCATGTAGAGCCGCTGCCAGGCCGCAAAACCCAACCCGCCCAGAATCCCTGATAACAACGGCGCGGCGGCCAACGTCATCCAGACGGCATCCCCCTTCAGCCCCCCATACAGCAGCAGCAGGCCCACCAGTAAAAAAACTAAGCGCTGGAAAAACCCCGTCAAAATAACGAAGGGCCGCAGCTGGGTTAAGCGATCAATCCAAGCCGCATTAAGCATGGGAATACTGAACATGCCGATGACCATGATCGTCGGCATGTAGGCCGCTACCCAACTGGGCCCACCTTCCTCGATAATAAGGGCCGGCAGGAGGCTTTGCACATTCACAAAACCTAAGCCGAATACAAAAAATCCGCCTTCGAACAGGAACACATAGTAGTTCCGGCGATCAGCGCGACGCGTGGTTTCAGCAGTGGTAGGAGTAGCCTGCACGCCCGCTCTTGTTGATACCTCTGAGAGGAACACAAGGTCGAAGACTTAGAATATCCTATCACTGCCGTCTAATCTCACTTAGTTTACGTTTGTGCTACTGACCGTCGAACACACCAACATCTACCGCTACACCCGCCCCGTCGAACTTACCGTCCATCGGCTGATGCTACGGCCGGCCGAAAGTCACAGCCTGAGTATTCGGAAGGAATCCCTCACCATTTCCTCGCCTCACCAGCTGAGCTGGGAGCACGACGTTTTCTACAACTCGCTCGCTCGGGTCCACTTCACCGATAAAATGAAGGAGCTCAAAATCGAGACCCGCTACGAGGTAGAACAGTTTAACCTCAATCCGTTCGATTTCGTCTGTGAGATCTACACCAACGAATTGCCTTTCGCTTATCGAGGGGACGAAGCGATGGATTTAACCCCCTACTTGCAGCCGCAATTCCCCGAGGACGAGGTAGTCGTGCGGGACTGGTTGAAACCGTTCTTAGATACATCCGGCCGGGCCCAGACCTTGGATTTTCTGCTGCAACTCAACAGCGCCATCGCCGCCGACTTCAGCTACGGTCGCCGCGAGGAGCCCGGCACCCAACGACCCGCGGAGACGCTGGCGTTGCGGACGGGGTCCTGCCGCGACTTCGCCTTGTTGTTGATGGAAGCCGCCCGCCACATGCAATTGGCCTCGCGCTACGTCAGTGGCTACCTTTGCAGCGGCGCCGACGAAGATGCCCCCGAGGAGGCCTACAATTCCACCCATGCCTGGACGGAAATTTATCTGCCGGGGGCCGGCTGGAAGGGCTTTGACCCCACCAGTGGAATTCTCGCCGCCGGCTACCACGTGCGCGTCGCCGCCACGCGCAATCCGGCGCAAGCCACACCGATTCGCGGCAACTACATCGGTGACGCCTCTCTCTTCGAAACCATGGAAGTTGCGGTCACCGCTCAAGCCACCACGTCCTGAAACCTTTGCCCGATTTGAATCCCCTCTTTGATACCCAAGGCCGACTCGCCGACCAGAAACTCGCCGCCCAAAAGCTGATTCTCACGCAAGGCGGTGAGCCCACGTTCGTGCCGCAAGAGAACTCCGCGCCCGAATGGAACCTCGCCGCGCTCGGCCCCGAGAAACTGCACTACGCGCGCAAACTGGCCCGCGAACTCGCCGCGAGCCTATTCAAGGGCGGCGTAGTTATTCAGTCCTTCGGCAAACAATACCCCAATGAGCCACTGCCGCGCTGGCAGGTCAGCATCTACCGGTCGCGGAAGGGCGAACCGCTGTGGCGTGATTTAGATCGCCTCCGCTTGGATCAAACCAAAGTGAAGGCCAGCGATCCCGCCATGCCCGCGAAGTTCATCGCGCGGTTGGCCCAGGCGCTCGACTTGGAGTCCCACGAGTTACCCGCCTTCGAGAACCTCGCCGCGAAGCTGCAATCGATCGACTCCGAATCGACCAAACGACTGCTGCCCCGGTTCAGTCGCCGCGAGCGCGCGTTCATCTCGAACCCGCTCCCGCAGGACAGAGACGAGACGTGGCAAAGCTATTTTGAGCCCGCAGGCTGGGTGCTGCCCCTCAGCCATGAAGACGGCAAGTGGATCACCGGAAAATGGGAACTGCCCGACGACGATGATCTGGTGCTCATCCCCGGCGACAGTCCGGTCGGGCTGCGGTTGCCGTTGAGTGAACTCCCCGAGGATTCGTTGCTCTCCGGCTTGAGTGTCGAATGCCGGGATGGCGAACTCATCGTTTTCTTCCCCCCCCTACCCAGCTTCAAAGTCTTCGCGGAACTCGTTCGCATCCTCGAAACGCTGGCCACCGAGCTAGACCTGCCTCCGCTTCGGTTGGAGGGCTACAATCCTCCCGGTCACGCGGACGCCGAATCCATCGCGTTCACCTCCGATCCCGGGGTGCTCGAAGTGAACCTGCCACCCGCCGCGTCGTGGCCAGCATACGCCCGCGTGATCCGCGGTCTGTTTGCCGCTACGGAGTCGATCGGCATGCAAGGTTACAAGTTCCAGATGAGCGGACGCAAGGTCAGCACCGGCGGTGGCGCTCACATCATTTTGGGCGGACCAAGTATCGAGCAGAACCCCTTTATCGCCCGACCCAATTTGCTGAGTAGTTTCCTGCGCTTTCTGCAGAACCACCCTGCGATGTCTTACGCGTTCAGCGGCTTGTTTACCGGTCCTTCCAGCCAAGCGCCCCGCATCGACGAGAGCGCCTACGCGTTGCCCTACGAACTGGGAATCACGCTCAAGGACCTGGCGGCCATGGCAGCCCCCGGCGATCCCGTCAAAATTGATGCGATGCTGCGGAACCTGTTGATGGATTGGAACGGCAACACCCACCGCGCCGAGCTGAGTGTGGACAAGTTCTACAACTACAATGCGTCCAACGGTCAAAACGGTCTCATCGAATTCCGAGCGTTTGAAATGGTAGCCGAGCCCGATGCCCTGCTCGGGCCCAATCTATTGCTGCGGGCCCTCACGGCTTGTTTCGCAGAAAAACCTTACGACGCACCCATCGTCGACTGGCGTGAACAACTCCACGACCGCTACGCCCTACCCCACTTTTTACGACAGGACCTGCACGCGATCGTCACCTATCTGAATGGACATGGCTTCGCTTTCCCCGCCGATACGTTCGATGCGCAGCTTGATTTTCGTTTCCCGGTCATCACGCAATTCAAGACCGACGCGATGCAATGGACGCTGCGACATGCGCTCGAGCCCTGGCCCGTGATGGGCGAACACGAAGGCACGGGGCGCGTGGTCGACAGCACCACGGATCGCCTGGAACTGAGCGTCATCGGTCTGCCTAAAGATGCCGTCTTAGGGGCTACGGTGAACGGTATCGCCCTACCCCTGACTCGACTCAAAGACGGCACCGCGGTGGCGGGAATTCGCTACCGGCTTTTCGATAACCCCTGGGGATTACAGCCGCAAATCAAGGCGCATTCTCCGCTCCGAATCGAATTTCACACCGGGGCCAAACACCGCATCGTGCACGCCTTCGAATTCCTCAATTGGAAGCGCCACGGCGAAGGCTATGACGGACTGCCCGCCGATGCTGATGCCGCCGCCGCTCGCGTGGCGGAGCGCATCAACCTGCGCGAGGATTTGGTCGGAACCTCGGCCCCGATTAAGGAAACCACCAACTCTGCCCGCGCTCCCCTTACGCTCGACTTGCGGGGCCTTTAGGCAACCTGCATCGAGAGCGCTTCTCTCTTATGAAACGTATCCGGATCCAACATCAAACGACTTACACCTACCCGTCCCCGGTTACGTTATTGCCGCACAAATTAATGATCCGACCGCGCGCCGGTTACGATATCCAGCTGGACCATTCGGAGCTGACCATCCGTCCGGCTCACAAGATTAAATGGCACCGCGATGTCTACGGAAATTCCGTGGCCGTAGTCGAATTCCTTGAACCTACCACCGAGCTGTCGATCAGCAGTAATCAGGTTATCAGCCATTTCGAAAGTGAGCCGCTCAATTTCTTGGTCGATGAAAATGCGGTCATGTTCCCTTTCTATTTTGATCCCTCCGAACGGGTCGATTTGATCCCGTTTCAGACGCTATCCTTTCCCAGCGATAGCGCCATCGTGCGAGACTGGCTCCAACGCTTTTGGCAACCGGGCCAATCGATTGAGACTTACGCGCTGCTCGACCATATCAATCAAGAGATTGTGAAAAACTTTACCTACAAGATGCGGGAAGAGCCCGGCGTGCAGCGGCCGGCGAAAACCTTGGCCTCGCGCACCGGATCCTGCCGAGATTTCGCCACTCTCTTTATCGAGGCGTGCCGCTTTTTCGGACTGCCCGCTCGTTTCGTGAGTGGTTACCTGCACTGCCCCGATACCGTGCAAGGTCACGGCAGCACTCATGCCTGGTCGGAAGTTTACCTACCGGGTGCTGGGTGGCGGGGCTTCGACAATACCAGTGGCATCGTCGTGGGCGAGGACCACATCGCCGTCGCAGTGACGCGCCACCCCGAAGACGCCCCGCCCATTGCCGGTAGTTTCACCGGCGAGATCACGTCATCACCCACCATGACATTGTCGGTGGTAGTTTCAGAAGTAGCCCCCTGATTCACCGGCAAATCGAGGGAATGCTTCGGCGCGTGCGGCGGGGCTGGTTTTCGGCAGTGGAAGCGCGGTCGGGCGTAAAGCCCGACCCACCCAGCAGGGCGCAAGCCGGTCAGATGTGGGTCGGACTTTAAGCCCGACAATTTCACCCTACTCAGCGAAAGGACGGGGAACTCACGACCGCAGGATCCGTTCGGTCCATAGATTGAAGGTAGGGCGGTTTTGCCGAAAACGCCAATTGCGACGGGCCGTTTAAAACGGCGAGCTCCCACCGAGCCCGGAGCTTAGGCCTGATCGATCTGGTCTTGGCAAAACTCTATCACGTCGCGGAACTTCGCTTCATTCTTTCCTTCGGCCTCTACCAGACTGCGGTGCGACTCCAATACTTGGCGAGCCGCCGCGATCTCATCGGACACGGTCGTGGTTTTTAGCGATGCCGTGTTTTCGGACGAAACCGACTGGCCGTTATCGACGGTGAGCAATCGATTTAACCCTAGGTTATGCACCAGCTCATCGTTGCGCTCATTCAGGTGTGTCAACACGAGGGAGCCACGAGGATCGGTCTTGCGTAAGCGTAGCGCAGATCCGGCGATCACGCCGAGAAACGTGCTGTCCATACCAGAGCAGGCTTCGAAATCTACGACAAAATTTAGCTTACCGTCGTCGATCATCCTGGTAATGAAATCTTTGATACTACCGCAGTTTTTGAAAGAGGCTTTCCCTTCCACGCGAATAGCTACCGGCTCGCTGTCCGGATTCACTAAAAACTGCGTTGCTGGGGGTTTAGTCACAAAACCAATGACCGGTGAACTCGGGAAAAGTTCACCGATCGATCAGAGGGTTAGCTACGCGCGATGATCTGCCGGAGCACATAGGACAATATTCCTCCGTGCTGATAATAGTCGACCTCGATCGGAGTATCGATGCGGCAGGTGACGACAAGGTCTTGGGATTCACCATTAGTCTGCGTGATGCGGAGGATGAGATCTTGTTGAGGCTTCACGTCCGGCGTGAGTCCGAGCACATCATAGATCTCCGAGCCGTCGAGGCCCAGCGACTTGGCACCGACGCCGTCCTTGAATTGGAGGGGCATAACGCCCATGCCGACCAGATTGCTGCGGTGAATCCGCTCAAAGGATTCTGCCACCACCGCTTTCACTCCGAGTAGGTTGGTGCCCTTGGCCGCCCAGTCGCGCGAAGAGCCGGTGCCGTATTCCTGTCCGGCGATGACCACGAGGGGTGTGCCGCGCTCTTTGTAAGCGGCGGCAGCATCGAAGATCGACATCTCGGTGCCTTCCGGATGCAGCAGCGTGTAGCCACCTTCTTTGGGCGAGACCATCTGGTTCTTGATCCGCACATTGGCGAAGGTGCCGCGCGTCATGATCCGATCATTGCCGCGCCGGGAACCGTAAGAATTGAAGTCCACGAAATCGACCCCGTTTTCGGTGAGGAACCGACCGGCAGGTGAGTCTTTCTTGATCGCGCCGGCCGGCGAGATGTGGTCGGTCGTCACGGAATCGCCGAACACGCCGAGGGCGCGGGCGCCTTTGATTTCCGTGATGGTGCCGGACTCCAAACCGAAGTCGGTGAAGAACGGCGGCTCTTGGATATAGGTGGAGTCATGGTCCCACGCGTAGACATTGCCCGCGGAGGAAGGGATTTCATTCCACTTCGGATTCTGGCCCGCGAAGTCGCGGTAGAGTTCCTTGAACACCTCGGGCTTGAGTGCGGCAGCCATCTCGTCGCGAATCTCTTGGAGGGAGGGCCACAGGTCTTTCAAGTAAACGTCGATGCCGTCCTTGTCTTGAGCGATGGGATCGGCAGACATGTCGAGATCGACGCGACCAGCCAACGCGAATGCGACCACCAAGGGCGGCGACATTAGGAAGTTGGATTTAATGCTCTGATGAACCCGAGCCTCAAAATTGCGATTACCGGAGAGCACCGAGGCCGCGATTAGGTCATGCTTGACCACCGCGTTTTCGATGGCCGGATCCAATGGCCCTGAATTGCCAATGCACGTGGTGCAGCCGTAGCCCACCGTTTGGAAACCGAGCTTATCGAGATACGGCGTGAGGCCGGTCTTGTTGAGGTAATCGGTGACAACGCGCGAACCCGGAGCGAGTGAGCTCTTGACCAACGGATTAACTTTCATACCCCGCTCGACTGCCTTTTTGGCGAGGAGGCCCGCCGCCAACATGACGCTGGGATTGGAAGTATTGGTGCAGCTGGTGATCGCCGCGATCAACACACTGCCATTGGTAACCGAACCAGTTATATTCGTCGTGGCAACGACCTCGGCGGGGGCGGGATGTTCGGCCGCCATTTCCGATTCGGATTTATCATTGACGGTCGCAGGCGCTTGGCTACCACCGCCCGACTGGGTCACCGTGCCTTCGTGGCTGATCTCAACCGTGGTGCCGTAATCGGCTTGGTCGCGACCAAAGCCCCCTTCGTCCACGGATTTGGTAAAGAGATCGCGGAAGGACTCCTTCAATTTCGGGAGAACGATCCGATCCTGCGGGCGCTTCGGTCCAGCGACACTCGGCACCACCGTGGAGAGATCGAGTTCCACATCGACGGAGTAGTCGATATCGCCCTTTTCGGGAATGCCCCACAAATTTTGGGCTTTGTAGTAAGCTTCGTAGAGCGCGACGTGATCTTCGTCGCGGCCCGTGCCGCGCAGGTAGATGGCCGTCTCTTCATCGATCGGAAAGAAGCCCATCGTAGCGCCATATTCGGGCGCCATGTTGGCGATGGTCGCGCGATCAACGAGCGGCAAGGCCTTGGCCCCGGGGCCGTAGAATTCGACGAATTTTCCGACCACCTTCTTCTCCCGCAGGATCTGGGTAATGGTCAGGGCCAAATCAGTCGCGGTCACCCCTTCGGACAACGCATTAGTGAGATGCATCCCCACCACATCGGGGGTGAGAAAATAGACGGGTTGGCCCAGCATGCCGGCCTCCGCTTCGATGCCGCCGACGCCCCAGCCGACGACGCCCAGACCGTTGATCATCGTCGTGTGGGAATCCGTGCCGACGAGCGTATCGGGATAGTAAGTGTCGTTGGCGTCCTTGAGCACCCCCTTGGCGAGATATTCGAGGTTCACTTGGTGAACGATGCCGATACCCGGAGGCACCACCTTGAAAGTATCGAAGGCCTGCATACCCCACTTCACGAATTGGTAACGCTCGCGGTTGCGGGAAAACTCCAAATCAAGGTTCTTGGCCAGCGCTTCGGCTGAGCCCGAGAAATCCACCTGCACGGAGTGATCGACGACGAGGTCGACCGGCACGAGCGGCTCAATGATTTTCGAATCCTTGCCCAGTCGATCAACGGCGGAACGCATGGCCGCGAGATCAACCAACAGCGGCACGCCCGTGAAGTCCTGCAACACGATGCGGGCCACCACAAACGGCACCTCGGCGGTGCGCTCGGCCTTCGCTTGCCAGCTAGCCAACGAAGCCACGGCGTCTTCCGTCACCCGCTTGCCGTCGCAGTTGCGCAGCAAAGACTCCAGCACCAACCGGATGGATACCGGGAGGCGATCGACCGCGTAACCTGCATCCTTGAGGGCAGGTAACGAATAGAGAGAGTGAGTGGCGCCGTTGGCTTCAAACGTGCCACGCGTGTTAAACGGATTGGGAAGACTCATAGGTAGGATTTTCGATTCGATGACTAAAACATGCGGGCCGGGCCCGTCTCACTTCGGGAGCGGGTGACCCCATGCGCGGGGAGAGCCCCCGCGGGACTTTATCCGGCGAGGGCTGCCTTGATCGCGTCGAAGTTCGGCAGATCGGTCGGGGCCGGGGTTTGCTCAGCGTATTTCACGATGCCATCGGCACCGATGACGAATGCCGCGCGAGCGGACGTATCACCGACTCCCGCGAGCATGGGGAACACCACGTCGTAGGCCTGGGTGACCTCTTTATTGAGGTCGCTGGCGAGCGTGATTTTGATGCTATTGGCGTTGGCCCAAGCCTCTTGGGCGAACGGGCTGTCGACGCTGACGCCGATCACGCGAGCGTTGAGCGCCTCGTAAGCGGAGAGACCCGCAGTGACATCGCAAAACTCTTGGGTGCAGACGCCGGTGAAGGCCAACGGGAAGAACAACAGCACGGTCGCCTTACCGCCGTTGTCGCTGAGCTTAACGTCGGCGAGGCCGTCGGCGTTCTTGCTTTTGAGGGAGAAATCGGGGGCGGTGGAACCTACAGCGATGGGCATGATGGAATGGATTAAGGGATGGTTGGTGTATCCGTCCAAACGTTGAACGAAAAGGAACGCTAACTTACCGACCTCCTGAAATAAGCTGCAACCCGTTTTTACACTTAGAAGCCCCGTTATTTCTCAACGTGTCTCCGACATTAGCTCCTCTGCGTCTGCCCCGGTTCATTGGGCTGCAATTCCCCCTTGCCCCCGCCAAACTCCGACCGCTTTGCTTGGCTTCTTACCCATGACTATTCTCGACGAGCTCCAATGGCGCGGCCTCTACGCCGACTGCACTGATCTCGATGCGCTGACCCAGCGCCTCGCCGCCGGGCCGCTGACCCTCTACGCTGGCTTCGATCCGACCGCGGACAGCCTCCACGTGGGCAACCTCGTTCCCCTCCTCGCGCTCCGTCGCTTCCAAGACCACGGTCATCGCCCCATCGCCCTAGCCGGCGGAGCGACCGGCATGATCGGCGACCCTTCCGGGAAATCGGCCGAACGAAATCTACAGACGCCTGACCAGGTCGACGCCAATATCGCCACCATCCGCGACCAACTGGCGAAGTTTCTCGATTTCAATTCAGCCACCAACCCAGCGCAGCTCGTCGATAATTCATCGTGGACCGCGCCGTTCAGTTACCTCGAATTTCTCCGCGACATCGGAAAACACTTCCCCGTCAA
>Ga0075118_10000299_pt1 | contig 49456 bp, 44 predicted proteins | sample AntAceMetag02UKE_FD_69794 | JGI IMG/M metagenome (GOLD analysis project Ga0075118, IMG submission 69794) | Saline lake microbial communities from Ace Lake, Antarctica - Antarctic Ace Lake Metagenome 02UKE | ecosystem: Environmental > Aquatic > Non-marine Saline and Alkaline > Saline | place...
TACGTGGCCACCCCAGCAATCAGCAGGGCGATGCCGACAGGAATGGTGCCGTCAGGAAGGGGGAGCCGCTCGCGCGTCGGCGAAGTCGGTTCCGGTAATTCGTCGGATGTGGTCACGGTGCTACTCAGTCGCGGAGGCTTCGCTCGAATTCGCGGCGTTGCACCTGTGCCCGCTGAAACAGCAGCAAACCCAAGCCGACACCGACATATGTGGCGTCCTTTGCGACGTCGAGGGTCCGCTTCGCAACCGTTCCCGACACGTGTTGGGCGGTACGCGCTGCGGGCGCGAGATCGAAGTTCGTCAGGTTGACCGTGTGCCACTGCGCCATGTGACAGAGGCTACCTGGCAGTGGACGGGCATGACCTCGACCAGTGGGTCGGCGCAGCTATCGTCGCGCCACGTGCAACCGGAATCACCACAGGCGCCGCCAGTCGTTGCGGTCGTCGTCGTTCACGAACCGGGTCCATGGTTCGAAGAAACGCTTGAGGCGCTCGCCGATCAGGACTACCCAAACCTCCGGTTCCTCTTTCTTGCCGACGTCGCAGACGAGTTGCTCCAGGAGCGCATCCGCGTGCGGATCCCGAAGGCGTTTGTGCGAGGCCTCGGCGCCAATGCGGGGTTTGGAGCCGCCGCCAACGAAGTGTTGCGGCTCGTCGAAGGCGACAACGGGTTCTTCCTCCTGTGTCACGACGATGTTGCTCCGGAGTCCGACGCGGTCCGCACCCTCGTCGAAGAGATCTACCGTTCGAACGCTGGCATTGTTGGTCCCAAACTCGTCGAATGGGACAACCCGAGTGCGCTGCAGGCCGTCGGCCTCGGTCTTGACCGATTCGGCGAGATCGATCTCGGTATCGACCCCGGCGAAGTTGACCAGGAACAGCACGATGGCGTGCGCGACGTGTTCGCGCTGCCATCGGCGTTCATGCTGGTCAGGGCTGACCTGTTCCGTGAGGTCGGCGGGTTCGATCCCGCCATCTCGTTCCATGGCGACGATGTCGAGCTGTGCTGGAGAATCCATCACAGCGGAGCTCGCGTGGTCGTTGTTCCGGCTGCACGAGTTCGACACCGTGGCCAGCTCGCTGAGCGGCGTCCAGACCTCAATCACGATCTGCTGAGCGCACGTCACCGGATGCGTGCGGTAGCGACCCTCACCGGGCCGACGCGACTGCCAGGCCGATCGGTCGAGATGGTCGTCTTAACTGCCGTCGAGATCGTGGTTGGAGTGTTCACTGGCCGTTTCGGCGAAGCGTGGGCTTCAGTCCGTGCCCTTGCGGGGCTGATCCCGCGCTCACTGTCGTTATTGGCTCGACGGCGAGTTGTCAAACCTCTGCGTCGTGTGCCCGAACGAGAAGTGCTCGGACTGCAGGTTGGCGGAAGCGCGCGACTGGTCCGATTCCTGCGGTCCAGAGATACGGAGACCTTCGTCGGCACCGACACCAATGTCCGGCGTTGGCGTGAGTCGACGACGGCGCCAGTCCTTGCATGGCTCGCGGTACTGGCTGCGATCGCCATTGGAAGCCGTGACTTCTTCGTGTCTGGCGTGCCAGCCGTCGGCGAGTTCCTCCGGTTCCCTGAGAGCCCGCGGGTACTGCTCGACAGCTACATCAGCGGATGGAACCCGTCCGGCTCTGGAGCGACATCGCCGAATCCAACCGGCTGGGCAACGCTGTCGGGGCTCTCCGTCTTCACACTCTTGCGGATGGGAGCGCTCCACACGACGTTCATCGTCGGTCTGGTCGTCGTCGGTCTGATCGGGCTCTGGAAGCTGGCCACCGTCTTCCCGTCGACTCGTGCGCGCATCTCCGCGCTCGTCGTTTATGCAGCCAGCCCGCTCGTGGTCGGCGCCATGTCGACCGGGCGATTGAACACACTGGTCACCTACGCCGCCGTGCCGTGGATGATCCACACGATGCGTCGCGCGGTCGGCGTCGAAACTGCTGATCCGCGCAGCGCCGAATCAGACATGGCCGATGGGCTGGTGCATCTGTCGCTGCCAGAACGACTTCGCCGAACAGCATCAGCAGCCATCGTTGTCGCGCTTGCTGCAGCGTTCGTTCCCGTCACCGTGGTTGTCGCCATTGTCATCGTGGTCGTCCTCACACTGTCGACCTTGCTTGCGCTCGCCCCGTGGCGAACTGCGCTCCGCTACCTCGAAGTCGGTACCGCAGCAATTGTCGGTGGTCTTCTGCTCAATTTCCCCTGGGTCTCCTCGTGGTCCTGGGACCAGCTCGTCGGCCCAGCGCCGATTGGCAACCCGGGACGCGGCTTGGCAGACCTCGCCTCGTTCCGACTCGGCGACGTCGACTTCGCATGGCTCTCGATGGCGTTGTACGTCCCAGTGATCGCTGCGGTCGCGTTGGCCCGTGCCTGGCGGCTGACGTGGGCAGTCCGCGCAGGAGGCCTGGTGGCCGTATTCGGTGCGCTCGCGGTGTTGGCTGATCGTGATGCATTGCCGTGGAGGGGTCCCGATGCCGGCATCCTGCTCGTGCCTGTCGCCGTCGGCTTGGCGATTTCGGCCGCTGCGGCGATTGCGGCGTTCGACCTCGATGTTCGGGGCGGATCGTTTGGTTGGCGTCAGCCTCTCGGGTTGCTCGCAAGTGTCGCTGTCGTCGTCGGAGTTTTCCCCGGCCTCGTCGCAATCGGCGATGGTGGATGGAACACGCCGACGACGCCGCTCGCTCGTCTGCTCGAAGCGCAACTTCCCGATGACACGATCGACCAACCGTCAGGCGACTCGAACGAGAACGGACCGCTCATTGAGCCCGGCCGCGGCGGTTACAACGTGTTGCTCGTCGGCGACGCCCGTCTGCTTCCGGTGCCGTCGGTCGAATACCGCGACGGCGTCTCGTTTGCGATCCTCGACGATGGGCTCCTCGACGTACGCGACCGTTGGGCTGCTCCGTCGAACGAAGCGAATACCGCGATAGCGCTTGCATTCGACGAAATGGCGAGTTCGTCGACGTTGCGCGCCGGGCGATTGTTGGCGCCGCTGGGCATTCGGTTCATCGTCGCTCCCGAATTTGACAACGTCGTCTCGACCACAGCGGAGCCGCTCCCACTTCCAGGCGGTCTCATTGATGCGCTCGAGGATCAGCTCGATCTGACCTCCGTCACCGGATTGCCGACGCTCGAGGTGTTCGAGAACACAGCGTGGATCCCAATAGTCAGCCAGCTCACCGGCACCACTGCTGCAGCGAGCCGGACTGCGGGTGCCGGTGCGCTCGTCCGCGCAGAACTCAGCTCGGCATCGCCGGTGTTCCTCGGTGCCGACCACCAGACAACGTCGATCGACGACGTCGTGCCCGGTGTGATCCATCTCGCCGTCCCGTTCGATGAGAACTGGTCGTTGACCGTTGATGGCGAGTCCATCGAGCCGCGACGTGCCTTTGGCTTGACAACGGCGTTTGATGTTGAGCGGGCAGGTAGTGCCGAACTGGCCTACAGGACGCCGTCATCCCGTTCGCTGCTGTTGGCGCTGCAGGTCGTGCTGTGGGTAATTGCGCTCTTCGCAGCGACCCGAGTCAGCCTGCCGCTGGCCCGACGGAGCGGACCGCTCGTCGAAGACGAAACATTGATCGATCTGGGTGACGCCGACATCGAAGCCGATGCTTCTTTGAACATCAGCCTCGACCCAGGATTCGACCTGACCGGTGCAATGGCCGGCCAAGACATCTCGATCGCCGGCGATCAGTCGCTGCTCGACGATGACGCCGATGACGCCGATGACGCCGATGACGCCGATGACGCCGGTGATGTACTGGTGGTTGCGGTTGATGCGGCATCTGACCCGATCAGGCTGGATGAAGTGGACTCCGAGGAGCCGTCATGAATCGTCGTTCCATCCCTGCTCTTGTCCTCCTGCTCGCAGCATTCGCTGGGCTGTTCGTGGTCGGACGCGACACAATCGCAAGTCCCGCTCCTGTGTTCTCCTCGCCAGCTGGAACCTGGATGCCTTCGGTCACCGACACGGGTTCATTGACAGGTAGTTGGTTCTGCCCGGGAATTCCTGCGACCGGTGAGGATGGCGTCGGTGGCTCGGTTGTCATCTCCAACCGCGAGAGTGAACAACTTGAGGGTCGCTTCATGGTGATGAGCCCGGAAGGTCTTGAGGTTGAGCAAGGGTTCACCGTGGGCCCGTGGTCCCAGAGCACTATCGATGTCGATGCGTTCGTCACGACGTCGTTTGCCAGCGTCGTCGTCGAGATCGACGGTGGCCGCGGGTTCGTCGAACAGATCGCCAACCATCCTGCTGGCGATTCCGTTGCACCGTGTGCCGGAGAGACTTCGAACGAGTGGTATCTCGCCGACGGGTTCACCGCAGGAGGCAGCATCGAGACACTGATCCTGACCAACCCGTACGACGATCTCGTGCTCACCGACCTTGCCTTCGCAACCGAGTCCGGGTCCAGCGAACCCAATGCCTTCCAGGGATTCCCCGTGCCGGCCAAGTCGGTCAAGGTCATTCCGATCGCCGAACTCGGCAACCGTGACGAACCGATCATCGCTGCGAGCATTACGACCCGCGGCGGGCGACTTGTTGTTGGTCGCGCCCAACACTTCACCGGCGGAGGCCGCCTGGGCTACGACGTGTCACTCGCAGCTCCGGCACTGCGCGACCAGTGGTGGTTTGCTGACGGCGAACGCGGCGCAGGCATCACCGAGACGTTCTCGATCTACAACCCGACCGACGGGGATGTCGAGGTCGACGTGTACTTCTTGGGCCTGCCGCTTGAATTTGACGGCGGTGACTTCGCACCGATCAATGTCCCTGCTCGTCAGGTGGTGATGTTCAAGCCCTTTGAAGGTGCTGCCGACGACACCAACACCACCAACACCGACAACAACACCAACACTGACAACACTGACCCCAACACTGACCCGGAGTTTTTTGCCGCGCGTGTCCCGAACGGGCGCCATTCGGTTGTTTTTTCGACACTCGCCCAGCCGACGATTGTGGTCGAACGCGTCCTCACGCGGCCGGTCGGCGGTTCGTTCGTCACATCGGTGGTCCAGGGCGCACCGCCTCGGCCTGACGGCTTCGTTGCCAACCGTTGGCATATTGGCATCGGGCCGTCGGTGCCGACCGAAAACGCCCTCATCGTGTACAACGTCGACAACGAGCAGGCCACGATTACCATCGAGGCCGTCGGGCCCGGTGGCCCAACGGCCATCCCGAGCCTCACGGATATCCCGCTCGGGCCGGGCGCGGTGATCACGATCGACCTCACCACTGACGACGCACTCGATCAAGAGTTGATCGTCAACTCGTCGAACCGTGTCTTCATCGAACGATCGCTCGCTCGTGGCAGCAACCTGCCCGGACGATCCGGCTCGTGGGCGGTGCCCGCCAGCAACACATGAGCGTGACCCTGCGACGCTGACCCTGCGACTCTGACCCTGCAACGCTGGCCCTGCAACGCTGACCCTGCAACGCTGACCCTGCAACTGGAATTCGGTTCGTTGGCTACGCTCCGGCGATGACTCCACCCGCACCTTCGCTTTGCGCAGACGGTGTCGAGGAGCCGGGTCGCGACGCATGGCTCGCCGTCGGGGTCACCACCCTGGTGTTCTTCCTCGTCGTCATCGACGTGTCCGCAGTCAACGTGGTGTTCCCGTCGATCCGCGACGACTTCGCGGTCTCTGAGGCGACACTCGGCTGGGTCATCTCTGGCTACAACATCACGGTCGCCGCACTGCTCATGGTGGCGGGTCGTTACGCCGACAGCATCGGCCGCAAAAAGTTGTTCCTCCCGGGCGTCGGCATCTTCATGCTCGGCTCACTGCTGTCTGGTCTGGCCCCGAACGCCACGCTGCTGATCGCGGCGCGCGTCGTGCAAGGGATCGGTGGCGCAATTATTTCACCGACCGCCATTGCGGTTGTTCTGCCGGCGTTCCCCGCCCACAGGCGGTCATCGGTGATTGGCATCACCGGAGCAACCGGTGCGTTGGGCGCCGTAGCAGGACCGGCGATCGGAGCATTCGTGACTGAAGCCTGGTCGTGGCGCGGGGTCTTCCTGATCAACGTCCCGCTGTGCCTGCTGGTGCTGGCCTTGGCGCCGAAGCTGCTGACCGAATCAAAGAACCCGAACGCAACCGGCCGGGTCGATTTGCTCGGTGTGCCGATTGGAACGGCGGGAGTGGCGCTCGTCATGTTCGCCATCGTCCGCTCGGAGTCGAACGGTCTCGGTGACCCAATCACCGCCGCACTCTGTATTGCAGGCATCGCGCTGATCGCTGCACTGGTTCGTCGTTCCCGTCATCACCCCGAGCCCCTCATCGAGATCGACCTTTTTCGGCACCGCTCGTTCACCAGCACCAACCTCGGGCTCGCCTTCTATTCGATGGCATTCACCTCGGGATTTCTCGTGAACTCGCTGTTGTTGCAGGAACTGTGGGGCCAATCGTTGCGGACGACCGGTGCCGCATTGATGCTTTCACCACTCATCGCTGCGTCGATTTCGCCCATTGCCGGCCGCTGGGCTGACCGGATCGGACACCGGTGGATCCTCGCAGCGGGTAGTTCGTTCTGTGCTGTCGGATACTTCTCGTATCGGCTGCTGCTCGGCAATGACCCAGCGGTGTGGACGCGATTTGTACCGCTGTCGGTGCTGACCGGCATCGGGGTTGGGTCGACGATTGCGACGTGGGCGAGTGCCGGGCTGGCCGACATTGAGCCAGCGCGTTTTGGGACCTCGAACGCGATGATCCGTACGACACAGCAGGTGTTCTACGCATTCGGTATTTCGGTCGCGATCGCGATCGTCGCTCGTGGCGTTGGTAACACCGATGTTGCCAACTATCACCTGGCGTACACCTTCGTCGGGGGTTGTTATGCGATCGCTGCAGTGACCGTTGCCATCACATTCCCACCAGGTTCGAGTCGCAGTCGATCGACGTGACCCCGGCCGTGACGCCGGCCGTTAGCCTGACGAGTGCATGGAGCGCCTCGTTATTGCTGCCGTCATCATCGCTGTGGTCGGAGTCGTTGCGCTCGTCTCGCGATCTCGCCGCACACCCGACGCTCCAACGCAGCGTCACCACAACGTGCCCGAGCAGATCGACCGTTCCGATTTTGCTCGCCCGGATGCACCTTGGCTGGTCACCATCTTCAGCTCAGCAACGTGCGATGTGTGCAAGGGCGTGGCCGAGCGAGCTGCGGTGATGGAGTCGAAGGAAGTCGCCGTCGTCGAAGTCGAATACGGCGAGGCGAAGGCCTTGCACGAGAAATATCAGATCGACGCTGTGCCGACGCTGCTGATCAGCGATGCTCAGGGTGTGACCCGCAAGCACTTCGTCGGCCCGGTCAACGCCACCGACATGTGGGCCGCCGTCGCTGAAATCCGAGAGCCAGGCTCGGCCCCCGGGCACTAACTGTCACCCTCTGAAACCAAGCAGACCTGAGTGTGACAGTGACGACGTCGGGGTGCCAGTCAGTGAACCGGTGCGTTGCTGGGAAGGGCGGACTGGATCAGTCGGGCGACTTCTGGGCCGTCGATTGTCTCGTGCTCGAGGAGCGCTTCAGCAATCAGGCGGAGGCCCTCGGAGTGCTTCGTGATGACATCATTTGCCCGCTGCTCTTGCTCGTGCAGGATCCGGCCGATCTCCTCGTCGATCAGCTTCGCAGTGTCGTCGCTGTACTCGCGGCCTGAACCCATGAGGTCGTCGCCGAGGAAGGTCTGCTGCTGGCTGCTCCAGGCCTGCGGACCAACACGTTCGGACATGCCCCATTCGCGAACCATGCGGCGAGCGATGCCGGTGGCTTGTTCGAGGTCGTTCGCTGCACCTGAGTTCAGGTTGCCGAAGACGATCATCTCGGCGACACGACCGCCCATTGCCTTGCAGATCGTGTCTTCGAAGTACTCCTTCGAGTACGTATGACGCTCCTGGGGGAGCGACCATGTGACACCGAGCGCCATGCCACGCGGGAGGATGGTGACCTTGTGGAGTGGGTCGCCGTGGGGAAGCACGGTGGCGAGCAATGCATGTCCGCCTTCGTGGAAGGCGGTTGCTCGCTTCTCTTCGGGGCTCAGGATCATCGACTCACGACTGGCACCGAGAACCACTCGGTCGCGTGCGTTCTCGAAGTCGATGCGTTCGATTTGCTTCGACTTCCGACGGACTGCGACGAGCGCTGCTTCGTTGACCAGGTTGGCGAGGTCGGCACCCGACATGCCAGGTGTGGCCTGGGCCATCGTGTCCATGTCGACGTCAGGACCCATCCGCTTATCACGGCTGTGGACGTCGAGAATCGCTTTGCGCTCGCTCCACTCGGGAAGCGGAACCACGATCTGGCGGTCGAAGCGCCCCGGGCGCAGCAGCGCCGGATCGAGGATGTCAGGACGGTTGGTGGCAGCGAGAATGACGATGCCCTCGGTGGCCTCGAAGCCGTCCATCTCGGCGAGCATCTGGTTGAGCGTCTGCTCTCGTTCGTCGTGGCCTCCGCCGAGGCCAGCGCCGCGCTTACGGCCGATCGAGTCGATCTCGTCAACGAAGATGATGGCCTTGCCCATGCGCTTGGCCTGCTGGAAGAGATCGCGGACCCGGCTGGCGCCGACACCGACAAACATCTCCATGAAGTCAGAACCAGTGACGCTCAAGAAGCCGACTCCGGCCTCGCCTGCGACGGCGCGGGCGAAGAGCGTCTTGCCGGTACCGGGAGGGCCGACGAGCAGAATGCCCTTGGGGACCCGTGCGCCGATTTCCTTGAACCTTTCGGGCATGCGCAGGAAGTCGACCACTTCGGTGATCTCTTGCTTGACCCCGTCATAGCCCGCGATGTCGTCGAACGTCGTCGAAGGGCGGCTGGCGTCGTACGCCTTGGCCTTCGACTTACCGATCGACATGACGCCGCCCATTTGGCCCTGCGCACGGCGCTGCATCCAAACGAAGAAGGCGATGATCAAAGCGATTGGCAAGAAGATCGAAAGGAGGCCCAAGAGCCAGTTGCTGCTCGGCGGGATGAACCGGTATTTGACGTCCTGTCTCAGGAGCAACGCTTCGTCGGCTGCGGACACGCCGCGCTCGCCACCACCGGAGGTGGTGTATTTGTCTTCGTTGTTGAACTGTCCGGTGATCTTGCCGGAGCCGGTGTTGATCTCGGCCGTCGCGATTTCTCCGTCAACGACGAGTTCACGCCATTCGGAGTACTCGAGTGACTCACCGGTTTCGGAGGGCCACAGGGTGGGGACCAGAATGGCAGCGGCGAGAACGCCGACCATGACATAAATGGCCCACTTCGGCCAGCTGCCCGGACCCTTTCCCGCGGGGGTTCCGTCGGGGTTGGCATCTTTACCGGAGGACTGCTCGTTCTTGTTGCGTTGCTGCGGACCGCGGCCACGGCCGGGAGGCGGCGGAGGCGGGGGAGGGGGCAGGTTGCTCATTTTCCCATTCTACGGCGATTCGATGGACATGCCAGATCAAGCGGTGCGACAGACTGCACAAGACTGCCCAAGACTGCGAAAGACTGCCCAAGACTGCCCAAGACTGCCCAAGACTGCACAAGACTGCGAAAGGATCAGGAAGTGCACGTGACGCGTGTCCGCGCGGAACGCGCGAAATATCGCGCGAAGGGTGACCATCCGCCGCTTGGGCTGTCTGGAGGTCTAATTTCAGGGTTGTTATTTCCGTCGGGTCAATAGTTGGGCAGTTGGAACCATGAAACTCACGAATCACTACACCGGAGAACACGTGCGGCCCGCAGTGGCAATCGCTTCCGAACGCCAGTGCACGCGCACTGGATGCTCCGAGCGAGCCGAATGCACGCTCAAGTACGACTACGGGCAGTCGCATGCCTGGATCGAAGAATTGCTCTTCGAGCGCGATCCGCACACATATGACATGTGCGCTCGCCACGCGGCCCGCCTGAGCGTGCCCAGCGGCTGGCACCTCGACAACCGTCGGGTGACGATCAGTCTCGCCGAATACAGCGTTGCCTGAACTTGACGGTGCCGCGACATCATTCGCGACATTATTCGCGGGTGGCCGGTCGCCGTTAGCGTTGCGCCGATGACTGATCCGCGCAAGCCTGTCGTGCGCAGCGGGATCCGTCCATCGCAAACGCTGTCGCCGATCGATGCCACGAGCGCGGTCGTCGCATTCCTTGCAGCCTGGTTTGTAGCGCAGGTGCTGTCGGTCATCGTGCTCAGTATCTCCGGCGAGACCGGCGGCACCGACACGCCGATCGGTGTCTTGGCAGTTGCGCTGGCTGCAACCTGGTTCGCCTACATCGCAGGGATGTGGACGGTTTCGGAACGTTCCGGAACCGCAGACCCTGTCAACGACTTCGGCATCTCGATGCTGCCGATTGATGCGATTGGATTCGGCATCGGCGTGTTGGCTCAGCTCGTCGTCATCCGCCTCGTGTACCTCCCGCTCGAGAATCTCTGGCCGACAGTGTTTGGCGACGACGAGCTGAAACGAAATGCAGAAGGTCTCGTTGATCGCGCTGGCGGCCTGATGACGGTGCTGCTGTTCGTGCTCGTCGTGTTGGGCGCTCCGGTCGTCGAGGAACTCTTCTACCGCGGACTGCTGCAGCGTTCGCTGCTCGCTCGTTTCAACGACACATTCGTCGTCGTTGGCGTCGCAGCCTTGTTCGCGTTGATCCATTTCCGACCCGTCGAGTACCCCGGCCTTTTCGCGTTCGGTCTGATCCTTGGTCTCTGTGCCCAGATCACTGGGCGCCTCGGCATGTCGATCACGGCCCATATCGGGTTTAACCTCACCGGTCTTATTCTTGTTCTCTGACCGGCATCAGTGCGCTCTCTGTGCAGTCCGACGCCTGCGTCGTGTCATGAACAAATGCGGAGTGACGCTGTGAGCCGAGTTCGGTTTGTCACAATGGTCTGCGTTGTATGACTGATGATGTAGAGACCCCCACCGCCGGCTCGGGCGACGACGACCCCGCCGAGTTCTTGGAGAGGTTCGACCGCGAGTTCACAGCGAGCGACCAGCTCGCCGTCCCGCTCACCGTCCCGCTTGTACAACGTGCAGTCCGGCACGTGTTGCGTCGTCCGGTCGCATGGTGGAATCGTGAGTGGACCAATGAGCGAGTCGCTCGGGTGCTGGTCACCTCCGCCTCATTGGTGACCACGACGGTGATCATGATGCTGATCGTCCACTTCAACCCGCTGTCTCCGAGCCGCGACCTGCTGCTTGACAACACCACGCCCACCGGCGGCGATATGGGTGCTCACGTCTGGGCCCCGGCGTTCCTTCGCGACAACCTCCTCCCGAACTTCCAGCTGAGCGGCTGGAGCATGGACTGGTACGGCGGCCTCCCGCTGTACCGCTTCTACATGGTCATCCCGGCGCTGGCAATCGTGCTCCTCGACGCGGTGCCATTTGTCCCCTACGGCGTTGCCTTCAAGATCGTGGCAGCGTCTGGGCTACTTCTGTTTCCCTTGGCCTGCTGGACGTTCGGTCGCCTTGCCAAGTTCCGTCAGCCGATCCCCGAGCTGTTCGCCTTCGCCAGCCTCTGCTTCTTACTCGACGAGAGCTTCGAGATCTATGGCGGCAACGTCAAATCAACAATGGCTGGCGAGTACTCGTTCTCGATCGCGCTGACCCTGGCGATGTTCGGCTTCGGCTTACTCGCACACGGGCTCCGCACGGGCCGCTTCCGTGTGTGGGCGGCCGTCGTGCTCTCCCTCGCCGCCGTATCGCATGGCATTGTTCTCATCTTTGTCGCGGTCGGCGCCATCGTGATGTCGCTCGTCTGGATTGACGCCAAGCGCGCCTGGTACGCCGTGAGCACCGGTGTCACCACGCTGCTGCTTTCGGCCTGGTGGGTCGGCCCGTTCCTCTTCGGCCACGAGTTCATGACCGACATGAAGTATGGGTTCCGTCCGAGTAGCTCCACTGACTCGTTCTGGGACATGTTCTTCCCATTGACCACCGCACTCGACTTCTTGATCACCAGCCTGGCGATTATCGGATTCGTGGCGATGATCATGCGCCGGAATCTGACTGGCACTGCACTCGGATTGACCACCCTGGTGTTCGTTGGACTCGTCTACGTCACCCGCGACAGCCTCCCGGGCATCGGCCTGCTGTGGAACCCGCGTCTGCTGCCGTTCGTTTACCTGCTGCGCTACATGCTGATGGTGATCGGCGGACTCGAGCTGATCACGTGGGTCTTCAATGGCGCCCGCAAGCGGCTCGCGAGCCACGAGCTCAACCCGTTCGAAGGCGCCTTCGCCGCGAGTGCGATTGGGCTCAGCTGCTTGACCGTGTTCGGGTTCATGTATGAGACCCTGCCGTTCGATGGTCGGGTCATCGTCACAGAAGGGACCGAAGAGGCCGCTGCAACGAGCGTGTACGCGTGGGGTCCGTTCCGCAAGACGGCCGACGCGGGACGTGCCGTCGCCGACGGATGGACTCGATACAACTGGGGTGGCTACGAAGCACGGACCCAATTTCCCGAATACAACGCCCTGGTCACACAGATGGACGAGATCGGCCAGACCAACGGCTGCGGTCGCGCACTGTGGGAGAACAACTCCGACAACGGTCAGTACGGCACGACAATGGCATTGATGTTGCTGCCGCACTGGACCGACGGCTGCATCGGCTCGATGGAGGGTCTGTTCTTCGAGGCCTCGGGCACCACGCCGTACCACTTTCTTACCGCCGCTGCAGTCTCTGAGAGCTCCTCGAACCCGGTCCGCGAGCTGCGCTACACCAACAACGACGCCGAAGTGGGTGTGCGGCACATGCTTGACCTCGGGGTCCGCTATCTGATGGTCCGGACCGATGCCGCCAAGGCCGAGGCCGGCGATCAGGACGAGTTGCGCTTCATCACGACCTCGGCACCGTGGGATATCTACGAGGTCATCGGTTCGAGCATTGTTGAACCGCTGACCGTGCAGCCCGTGATTGTCAACGAGCGTGCAGGCGACCAGCGTGAGCGCAACCTCGAGTTGGGGACCAGTTGGTTCCAGCGCCGTGACGACTGGCCTGCGATCCCCGCCGATGAAGGTCCCGAGAGCTGGCAGCGGATTGATGTTGACATCGACATGGACGTCCGCATCGGTGAGCCGGGGGAGCGGAGTCGCAACGTCGACTACGTGCTGCCGGTTCAGGAAATCGTTCCGGTCGCGCTGCCAGAGATCACCGTGACCGACATCGAAATCGGGCAGCAGTCAGTTGAGTTCAGCGTCGACCAGATCGGTGTACCTGTACTCGTTCGAGTGAGTTACTTCCCGAACTGGCACGTCAGCGGTGCTGATGGCCCGTACCGCGTCTCGCCGAACCACATGGTGGTCGTGCCGACGAGTACCGACGTCCGGATGGAGTACCGAAAGAGCAGCCTCGATTGGTTCTTCTACGCACTCACGGCGCTGGGTATCGCGCTGTGCGTCTTTTGGCGCCGCCGTGGTGATCTCCAGTTCGTCGGCGAGTTGCCGTCCTGGAGCCTGCATCGAGCGCTTGACACTGGCGACACTGGCGACCCTGAGTTCGCCTTGAACGACGTTGCACTGGTCCCCGATGTTTGGGCGCCGGCGCGAGCTGCTTCCGAGGTCGTTGATCCAACGCCGGTGTCTCTGCCGAGTCCCTTCGATGTGGGTCAGCAACAATCAAACCTGGTGATCAACACCGACGACAACGACAACGACAACGACAACGACAACAATCCCGGTCCAGGTCACTGACACCGGTACCTCGCTAGCCTCGCAAATACATGTCAGTTCTCGATCAGATCGTCAAGGCCTACGACATCCGCGGAACGGTGCCGGATCAGCTCAATGCTGACGTCGCCCATGCGCTCGGAGTCGGCTTCGCCTCCTTCCTTCGCTCCAACTCGAACGCCGAGCAGATCGTTATCGCTCGCGATATGCGCCCCTCGGGGCCTGAGTTTGTCGAGGCGTTCTCGCGTGGTGTCCTGAACCAGGGCATCGACGTGATCGATCTCGGCCTCGGTTCGACCGACTTGATGTATTACGCCTCGGGCGTGCTGGATGCGCCTGGTGCGATGTTCACCGCTTCGCATAATCCTGCCGGGTACAACGGGATCAAGCTGTGCGTGGCAGGTGCTCGACCGGTCGGTGTCGACACTGGACTCCTCGACGTCAAGCGAGTTGCCGAAGAAGTGCTTCAGGGCGGCGGCCCGAAGCCGGCGGCTTCAGCCGGGTTGCACAGCGAACGCAATGTGCTGAGCGACTTTGCCGAGCACGTGTTGACCTTCGTTGACCTCGCCGACATCGGAACGATGCGAGTCGTTGCCGACACTGCCAATGGCATGGGCGGCCTCGTGGTCCCGGCGGTGATGGAACGCATCCCGAGCGTTGAACTGGAGGTCATGTACGGTGAACTCGACGGCACGTTCCCGAACCATCCGGCAGATCCTCTGCAGCCCGCCAACCAACGCGATTTGCGAGCCCGGGTCAAGTCGGGCGGCTTCGACATCGGTCTGGCCTTTGACGGTGACGCCGACCGCGTGTTCGTCGTCGACGAACTCGGTGAGGGCCTCAGCGGCTCGACCACCACCGCGCTGCTTGCGGTCTCGGCGCTGCGCGCTGCGCCGGGCGCCACGATCTTGCACAATCTGATCTGCTCGAAGAGCGTTCCTGAGGTCGTCACCGAACACGGTGGCGTGCCGGTGCGGACCAAGGTCGGGCACTCCTACATCAAGCAGATCATGGCCGACACCGGAGCGGTCTTCGGTGGCGAGCACTCCGCTCACTACTACTTCGCTCGGAACTTCAACGCCGACAGCGGCTTGATCGCATCGTTGATGGTCATGGCCGAAGTCGGGCGATCAGGCGGGCCGCTGTCAGCGGTCCGTGCCCCGTTCGAGCGGTACGTCGCCAGTGGCGAGATCAACACCCAGGTCGATGATGCTGCCAACGTGATCGAACAGGTCAGTCGCGCACACAGCGGTCACGACCAGGATCGCCTCGACGGCCTAACTGTCGACTGCGGCGACTGGTGGTTCAACTTGCGCCCATCGAACACTGAGCCGTTGCTGCGGTTGAACCTCGAAGCTGCCGATCGGAATACCTGTGCCGACCGGGTCACCGAGCTGCTGACGATGATCACCAGCTGATCCCGTAGCCTTGCGGACATGTCACTCGCTCCGGCTCTTCTTGAGATTCTTGCCTGCCCCGAAGACAAGGGCGCGCTCTACTACCTCAAAGCAGAATCCCTGCTCTACAACCCTCGTCTGCAGCGCAGCTACGCAATCCGCGACGACATTCCGGTCATGCTGATTGACGAATCGACCACGGTCGATGCCGACGAGCACGGTCGGCTCATGGCGGTCATCGGCGATGCGGGCATCGCTCCGACGTTCAGCTGACCCCGCCACGGCACCGGGCACCGAGTCACTCGGCAGCGATTCAAGAGCAGCGAGTCAAGAGCAGCGAGTCGGCGCGAACCGGCGCGAACCCGTCCAAACGTTCAAGAATGTCCAGACGCTGCCGATGACTGAAAACGAACGTTTTCTTGAGTGGGTGAGTCTGATGAACCTGCCTTTTATGACGAATGGGTTACGATGCCCCAGATGAGTTCGAAGAAGTGGTTCCGATGTACTTTCGGCGCAGCGCTCGCTTGTGCGAGCGTGGCGGCCTTGACTGCCGTCGTCGCTCCGACGGGCAGCGCTGTGTTAGCGCAAACGTCGATCGATGCCGGTGGCGAGTTCCACCCGCTCACTCCAACGCGCATCCTGGACACGCGCCCCGGCGCCTACAGCATCAACGACGTTGCGCCGAAGGGTCCGAAGTCGGCCGGTTTCGGGCCAGGGACCAACATCACCGACGGCGAGTTCAACTTCAGTCCGCTGGGGCTCGGTGATCTTCCTGAAGACTCCACTGACATCTTGGCGGTCGTGGCGACCATTTCGGTCGTCGGCCCGACGCGGAGCGGCTATCTGGCGGCGTACCCGAAGGGTTTCGAGTTCGGTGGCCCAGACGGCAAAGGTGAGGTTTCGGCACTGATCACCTATGCAGCAGGTCAGGTCGTGCCGAATCTCGCAATCGTGGGTATCGGCGAGGATGACTCGATCACATTCAACTTGTACATGGATGGAGCCGGTACAGCCAACGTCGTTGTTGACGTCGTCGGCTTCATTTCGACCTCGCAGTACAGTGTCGCTGGTTCGCGCCTCGAGATCGTCAATCCGGGTCGTATTCTCGACACCCGAACGTCACCGAACCCCCGAGGCGGCAGCTTCGGTGCTGATGACAGCATGGAACTGCAGATCCGTGGCGTCGATGCCGTCGAGCCGAAGGTCACCGACATCGTGCCCAACGATGAGTCAATCACTGCGGTCATGGTCAACTTGGCGCTCGTCAACAACAAGCCGGGCAGCAAGGACACCTTCTTGTCGGTGACTCCGAAGGCGCTCGGCCCCAATGACACGCCGACAGCGAGCTCGTTCGCCCACGCCGGTGACATTAAGGCGAACATGGCAATCGTGCCGATCGGCCCGGATGGCAAGGTGCACTTTTACAACCATCAGGGTGACATGGACCTCGTCGTCGACGTGCTCGGCTACTTCAAGTCCGGAGGCGATGCATCGACCAACAGTGGTCGCGTGGTCCCGTTGGAGGCTCCATTCCGAGCATTTGACACTCGCCTCGCCGAGTTCGGCGATGCACCGTTACAGCACGGCAGTACAGAGCAGTGGAGTTTCGAGAACTTCGCTGAATCGGTCACGCTCAACCCGGGTGCTGCCAACGAGCAGTCGAACCCGAAGCAACAGGGATTCATTGGTGATCTCTTTGCTGTTGGCCTCCAAAAGCTCGACCCGGACGACTCCGATCAGTCAGGATCATTCCTGCAGTTGGTGCCTGGCGGTCTCTCGAGTAATCCGCTGTCGGCCAACATCAACTTCGGTGTCGGCGAAGCAGTGCCGAACATGTCGCTCGTCAAATTCGGCGAGATCAGGGATAAAGATGGCGTCGTCACCGACAAGCACGTTGTCGAAGCGTTCAACGCCTACGGTTCGGTCGATTACATCCTCGACGTGTACGCCATCGTCCTTGACGACTGAGCACAGCCGACCTCGACGGCTCTGCCGGGACAACGGAGAGGCCGGTAGGCTGTGAGCACCGAATCACCGGGCTGATTCGATCGGTGCCTGAAGGCCCCGGCCCGGTTCGAAGAGCCAGACGCCAACCGGCGCTTGGCATTCCGAAACCATGCCTCCTAAGGGGTCCCCTCATGACTGACACTGCACTCTCGCGCCTCGCCCAGACCAAAGACTTCCGCGTCGCCGATCTTGAACTGGCGCCCTTCGGCCGCAAAGAGATGGTCCTCGCCGAGCACGAGATGCCCGGCCTCATGGCGACCCGCAAGGAGTTCGGCGAGTTGAAGCCGCTTGCCGGCTGCCGCATCTCTGGCTCGCTGCACATGACGATCCAGACCGCCGTCCTCATCGAGACACTCACCGCGCTCGGCGCCGAGGTCCGCTGGGCCAGCTGCAACATCTTTTCGACGCAGGACCACGCAGCCGCGGCCACGGTCATTGGCCCGCACGGCACCATCGACAATCCGCAGGGTGTTCCCGTCTTTGCCTGGAAGGGCGAGACACTGGAGGAGTACTGGTGGTGTACCGACCAGATGATGACGTGGCCTGAGGGCCCGAACGGCGAGGTCTACGACGGCCCGAACATGATTCTCGACGATGGCGGCGACGCCACGATGCTGTTGCACAAGGGCGTCGAGTTCGAGAAGGCCGGCGCGGTGCCCGATCCGACCGAAGCTCCCAATGCCGAATTGGCGATCGTTCTCGGCTTACTCCAGCAGTCGCTGAAGACCGATCCCGGCAAGTGGACCCGGATGGCCGCTGGCGTCAAAGGCGTCACCGAAGAGACCACCACGGGCGTCAAGCGCCTCTACAAGATGATGGAAGACGGCGAGCTGCTGTTCCCGGCCATCAATGTGAACGACTCGGTCACCAAGTCGAAGTTCGACAACCTGTACGGCTGCCGCCACAGCCTCGTCGACTCGATTTCTCGCGCCACTGATGTCATGATCGGCGGCAAGACAGCTCTCGTTCTCGGCTACGGCGACGTCGGCAAGGGTTGCGTCCAGTCGCTGCAGGGCCAGGGGGCTCGCGTCATCGTCACCGAGATCGACCCGATCAACGCGCTGCAGGCCGCCATGGAAGGTCTGCAGGTCATGCCGCTCGAAGACTGCGTCGAAGACATCGACATCTTCGTCACCGCGTCGGGCAACTTTGACTTGATCAGCATCGAGTCGATGAAAAAAATGAAGCACAACGCGATCGTCTGCAACATCGGCCACTTCGACAACGAGATCGACATGGCCGGCCTCGCCCGCTCAGGCGCCGTTCGTGACGAACTCAAGCCTGGCACCGATGTCTGGAAGTTCGAAGACGGCAAGCAAATCATCATCCTCGCTGAGGGCCGTCTCGTGAACCTCGGTTGCGCCACCGGCCACCCAAGCTTCGTGATGTCGTGCTCGTTCACCAACCAGGTGCTCGCGCAGATGGAGCTGTTCAACAAGACCGAGCAGTACCCGCTCGGCGTCTACGTGCTCCCGAAACACCTCGACGAAAAGGTTGCCCGTCTGCACCTCGACGCCCTTGGCGTGAAGCTGACGCAGCTCACCGACGAGCAGGCCGAGTACCTCGACATGGACCCGTCGGGGCCGTTCAAGCCCGAGACCTACCGCTACTGAGTAGGCATTCAGCAACCTGACTGGCGATGGGCCCCGACGGTGTCGGGGCCCATCGCCGCGTCAGGGGTCAGCGAGCGATGCTCCAGCAGGTCGCGCTTCAGGCCGGTGTGGGTGCAACTGTGGGCTGCATCGCGAGACGCGGCAGGAAAATCTGGACGAGAGGGCCAATGCCGATGGTGAACGCAGCCGTGCCGATACCGATGGAGCCGCCCAGCGCAATGCCGACGGCGAGCACGGTGAGTTCGACCGAGGTGCGCGCGACGCGAGTCGAGATCGAATACGAGCCGACCGAACGCTTCGAGAGCCCCGTCATCAAGCCATCGCGTGGGCCTGGCCCGAGCCCGGCACCGATGTAGAAGCCAGAACCGACGGCGATCACGACAATCCCGCCGAACATCAATGCCAGACGGGGGATGAGGAGGTCGGTGCTCGGGATCAATGGGAGGGTGAAGTCGACGACCAGGCCGATCTCGACAGCGTTGAGGATCGTCCCGAGGCCAGGACGCTCACGGAGCGGAATCCAGATCAGGAGCAGGGCGAGGCCCGTGATGATGATGATTTGGCCAGTTCCGATGCCGGTTAATTCGCTGACGCCGGTGTGGAAAACGTCCCACGGGGCTGCGCCAAGTTCGGCATCGATGAGCATCGAGATGCCCAGGCCGAACATGAACAGGCCGAACACGCAGCGAACGAGGCGTTCAGGAAATCGATCCCGAGGAATCAGGGGAATGACGCGACGGGTCGAAGCGAGACCGGACATCGGCTGGACCGTAGCGACCATCTCCGGTCACGGCGCGCGCAAATCCGGATGAGCATGGTGGTGGCGGCACCGGCCGACTGGCAGCGCGGACAGGGGGCGGGCAGAACCACCAGCAGCGGGGTTGAGTAGCGGGGTTGAGTAGCGGGTTTGAGTAAGGAGGTGGGTAGGGACGTGAGGGGCAGGTGCCAACTACGCTTGCGGCGATGGCGACGCAGGGCATCTCACCTGCGGGTTCGCACGGGGGCGATGCGCGAGCGGTCGCTGAAAGCCTCGGCCTCGACCCGGCATCGATGCTCGACCTGTCACAGAATCTGAACCCGTTTGCCCCCGACGTCGAACGGTTGGTTCGGGAGCACGCCGCGGCGGTCCGTCGCTACCCGTCGGCTGATGCAGCTCATCGATTGTTGGCCGATGTCTTGGACGTTGATATCAATCGGCTCTGCCTGACGAATGGTGGAAGTGAGGCGATTGCGCTCGTTGCCAGCGAAATCGGAGGTGGTGTCGCGCTCGAGCCCGAGTTTTCGCTCTACCCGCGTGGCAACGAGGGGCCGATCTGGCGGAGTGACCCGCACAGCCCGGGCGGGAGCCTTGCCGGCGCGGAGGTCCACGCTGACGTGTGGGACGAGGCGTTTTATCCGTTGGCGACTGGACGGTGGTCGGCAGTCCGTCCTGGCGTCATCGTTGGCTCGCTCACGAAGACGTTTGCCTGTCCGGGCCTGCGACTCGGGTACGTCATTGCCGACGATGTCGGGCGGATGGCCCAGAGGCAGCAAGAGTGGCCGATCGGCTCGTTGGCGCTCGCGGTCCTTCCCGAACTACTCCGGCAGGCCGACCTCACTGGATGGCAGGCGCGAATCGCCAGACAGCGAGCAACACTCGCGTCGCTACTCGAGGCGTACGGATGGTCAGTTCGTGCGGCCGACGCTCCGTGGGTGCTCGTGGAAGCAGACGATTTACGCACTCGACTCGCTCCATTCGGCATCGTGGTTCGCGACTGCGCCAGCTTTGGAATGCCGGGCACCTTCCGAATCGCCGTGCCCGACGATGACGGCCTTGGGGCCGTGGCGCAGGCGCTGGAACGGCTGGCCCACGAGTGAGTGCGTTGCAACCGATCGTGGCGGAGCTTGTCACGTTGCCTGATGGCCAACGGTGCCTGCTCTGGCGTTGTGAGCAGCAGCGCCACCAGCTGTCGTCGGCGCCGGTAGGTGGCGGATCGGGCATGGTCAATTGGGTTGTCAACCTGCAGGTTCCTGCGCTCTATGGGCGGCACGATCTGGAGGTCCACGCCGCCGAGGTAGGGAGTCACCTTGGGCTCGCCGGGCCGGGCGTGATGATGCTCACTGCAGCCGATGTCGGAGCAGTGGCATCGGCTGGCGAGAGCGGCGTTCGGGTTGACGCCACGGTTGGTATCTCGACACCAACCTGGGCGGCCGCCGAGAAGCCTGACGAGAAGCTTGACGGGCCCGGCACGATCAACATCGTTGTGCAACTGCCGGAATCGCTGACCGCTGCAGCGGCGGTGAACGTCGTGATGACCGCCACCGAAGCGAAGACGCAGGCGTTGATTGAGCACGGCGTCGACGGGACGGGCACGGCCACCGATGCAGTCGTGGTGCTCTGGCCGGTCGGTCTGGTGAATTCGGAGTCGATCCAGTTCGCCGGTCCACGATCGAAATGGGGCGGGAGTGTTGCGAGGGTCGTCCATGCCGCTGTCGGGGCAGGTGTCGCGGAGTGGAGAAAGCGATGAATGTTGGGGGAGTGCTCCGTCGGAGGGCGACGTGGATTGCGATTGGGTTGCTTGCTGATCGGCTCGTGCCGGAACTGCCGAACCGCTGGCATCCGGTGGCGTGGTTCGGCTCGCTGATGGGTCTCGTCGAGCGAACGATCTGGTCAGACCGTCGATCCGCCGGGACGCTCTACACGCTGTTCGGGACGATGGTCGGCCTCGGAGCAGGCCGACTGATTCGGAATCCGGCAGTCGCCGTTGGCATCGCTTCTGCCGGGCCGGAACTGCGGCGTCTGGGCGGTGAGATCGAAGCTGCCGTCCGATCCAATGGAGTCGATGCTGGCCGTGCTGCCCTGCGCGGCTTGGTCGGTCGCGACACGTCGCAACTCGACGAGGCCGGGATTGCTGCGGCCGTTGTCGAATCAGTGGCCGAGAACACCGTCGATGCCGTGGTCGCCCCAGTGTTCTGGGGGCTAATCGGCGGAGCATCAGGTGCGCTTGCGTACCGGGCCATCAACACGATGGATGCAATGGTGGGACGTCGCAACGCTCGTTACGAGCGTTTCGGAAAGGTCGCGGCGCGCCTTGATGATGTTGCGAACTTTGTGCCGGCTCGCCTGTTTGCCCTTGCTGTGATGTTTGTCCGCCCTCGCCGCGCGAGCCAGATCGTTGCCATGGTCCGCCGCGACGCGTCGGCGCATCCGTCGCCGAACGCCGGCGTGGCGGAGACATCGGCTGCTGCAGCCCTGGGTGTCGAGCTCGGCGGACCGCTCCACTACGGGCCCGTCAGCGAGGATCGGCCTCGCCTGGGGAGTGGACCACGGCCATCGTTGACGGAGATTGAGAAGATGAATGCCCTGTCGAATCAGGTCGAGCTTCTCGTCATTGGGGTCCTCACCGTCGGGGTCTTCGCGGCGGGTGGTATCGGTCATCAGCACGGTGGGCGCCGCCGAACTCTGTGACACCCCATCGTCATGATGGGCTACATGATGTTCGAAACACGTTGTGCCGGCTGCGAGCGACCGGGTGCTGCCATCTGCACTACCTGTCGTATCGCACTCGTTGGTCGGCTGCCCCAAACGTACGAGCACGGGGTTATTACTGCAGTTTCGTTCGCTGGGCGGGCGCGTGATGTGGTGCTGTCGTTGAAGTACCGCAACCGGCGTCAGGTTGCACGGCATCTCGGCAGTCTGCTGGTCAACCGCTTGGTCGAAAGCGGGCGTTACGCCGATCTCGAGTCGGTGACCTGGGCCCCGACGAGTGCGAAGCGACGCCGTCACCGCGGGTTCGATCAAGGTGAGGAAATCGCACGCACCGTCGCACGGCAACTGGGCCTGCCTTGCCGCCGTCTGCTTGATCGACGCGGAGGAGCACTGGCCCAGACTGGTTTGAGCCGGGCGGAGCGGCTCGTTGCGCCGGAATTCGCGGCCCGTCCCGATGTCGCTGGCACGTCGGTACTCGTGGTCGACGACGTCGTCACGACCGGTGCGACGCTGCACGCAGCCCGCGACGCTCTGCTGCAACAGGGCGCACGTGATGTCGTGCTCGCAGCTGTTGCGTCGACGCCGGCACCGGGGAGTTCCCGGAGTCGCGGCAAGGTACTGCCGTTTGGTCAACTCACCGCAGCCTGAGCAGATGGGGACCCCCGTCACGGTGGCATTGGTGCCACTTCGGGGCACTCATCCCGCCGATAGCATCTGTCCCACATGGGCATTCTCGATCGCATCCTCCGCGCCGGTGAAGGCAAGAAGCTGAAGGCACTCCAGGGCATCGTCCCGGAGATCAATGCCTTCGAAGCCGAAATGTCTGCTCTCACTGACGATCAGCTCACTGGTAAGACCGCCGATTTCCGCCAGCGCCTGGCCAATGGTGAAGAACTTGACGACATGCTCGTTGAAGCATTTGCCGTGACTCGTGAGGCCGCTGGCCGCGTGCTCGGGCAACGCCACTTTGATGTCCAGATGATGGGTGGCGCTGCGCTGCACTTCGGCTGGGTTGCGGAGATGAAGACCGGTGAGGGTAAGACCCTCACGTCGACCGGCCCGGTGTACCTCAACGCACTTTCTGAGAAGGGCGTTCACCTGGTTACGGTCAACGACTACCTTGCGCAGTACCAGTCAGAGCTGATGGGTCGCATCTACCGGTTTATGGGTATGGACGTCGGCCTGATTCTGCCTGGTCGCAACGCCACGCCTGCCGAGAAGCGGGCCGCGTATGCCGCCGATGTCACCTACGGCACCAACAACGAACTGGGCTTCGACTACCTGCGCGACAATATGGCGCCGACGAACGAAGCCAAGGTGCAACAGCGCGGTCACAACTTCTGCATCGTCGATGAAGTCGACTCGATTCTTATCGATGAGGCACGTACCCCACTGATCATTTCCGGTCGCGTTGCTGATGCAGCGAAGCTGTACTATCGCTTCGCATCGATCGTCCGCTCACTCAAGCGCGATGAGGACTACGAGTACGAAGAAGACAAGCGCATCGTCGTGCCGACCGAGCAGGGCATCGAGACCGTCGAGGCTGCGCTTGGCGTCGACAACCTCTACGACGACGTGCAGGCCAACTTCGTGCACCAGTTCACGGTCGCGCTCAAGGCCAAAGAGGTCTACAAGCGCGACAAGGACTACATCGTGCAAGGCGGCGAGGTGAAGATTGTCGACGAGTTCACCGGCCGCATCCTCGAAGGTCGTCGCTGGTCCGAAGGCATCCACCAGGCGGTGGAAGCCAAGGAAGGGGTGAAGATCAAGGAAGAGAACCAGACGCTCGCCACGATCACGCTGCAGAACTACTACCGGCTCTACGACAAGCTCGCAGGCATGACCGGCACGGCCCAGACTGAGGCCGCCGAGCTGATGGGCACCTACGAGCTTGCCGTCGTCCCGATTCCCACGAACCAGCCGATTGTGCGTCTCGACGAAGCCGACTTGATCTACAAGACCGAAGAGGCCAAGTTCAACGCGATCATCGACGACATCGAAGCGCGCCATGCCAAGGGCCAGCCGGTGCTGGTGGGTACTGCCAGTGTGGGTCGCTCCGAGCATCTCGGTCGTTTGCTCGAACAGCGCCAGATCCCGCGTGAAGTCTTGAACGCTAAGCAGCACACGCGTGAGGCCGACATCGTCACGCAGGCTGGCCGCAAAAATGCCGTCACGGTCGCCACGAACATGGCTGGTCGCGGTGTTGACATTTTGCTCGGCGGCAACCCCGAAGGCCTTGCACGCCATGACGTGCTGAAGGAGGGCTTTGACGTCGGGCTCCTTGCTCCTGAATTCGAGCTGCCTGTGCCACTCGATCAGATGCCCGAAGAGTTCCAAACGGATCGCAAAGCGGCGCAGGCCCGTTATGCGACGCTGCTCGCTGAGTACTCGGTTGCGTGTAAAGCCGAGGGCGACATCATCCGTGGCCTCGGCGGCCTGTACGTCATTGGTTCAGAGCGTCATGACAGCCGTCGAATCGACAACCAGTTACGCGGCCGCTCAGGCCGTCAGGGCGACCCGGGCGAAAGCCGTTTCTTCCTCAGCCTCGACGACGACCTGATGCGCCTGTTCGCCACCGGTGCGCTCAGCTACGTGATGGGCAAAGCGTTGCCGGACGACGAGGCAATCGAAGCCAAGATGGTCACGAAGGCCATCGAGCGTGCTCAGACCACGGTCGAAACCAAGAACGCCGAGATTCGCAAGAACGTCCTCAAGTACGACGAGGTGATGAACGAGCAGCGCAAGATCATCTACAAGCGCCGCGATCAGATCCTTGACGGTGAAGACCTCCGTGCCGCCGGAACCGAATACCTCACCGATGCCATCGATGCATTGATCACGACGCACTGTGCGTCGGTTGCCGATGACGAATGGGACATTGAAGGCTTGGCCCGAGAAGTCACTCTGTATTGGCCGAACTCGATCGGCGAAGATCAGCTCCGTGGTTGCGCTGACACCGACGAGATCTACGAACTCGTCATGGCCGATGCCACAGCCCACTACGCACAGCGCGAGGCGGAGCTCGGTGAGGACGTCCTTCGTCAGGTCGAGCGTCAGGTGATGTTGCGGATTATCGACCAGCGCTGGCGTGAACATCTCGAAGAGATGGACTACCTGCAGGCCGGTATCAATCTCCGTGCGATGGGCCAGAAAGATCCGTTGACCGAATGGCAGCGGGAAGGCTTCGACATGTTCGGCACGATGATGACTGGCATTGCCCAAGACTTCGTCAAGTATGTGATGCACGTCCAGGTCGTCAAAGACGGCGATCAGCCAGCGCAGAGTGGCGCGGGCAACCCGACGCCCGCAGCGGTGCAGAATATGCAGACCAGCTCGTCTGATGACGTGCAGTCGACCGGCTTCGATCGGGCGGCTCGCGCCGTTGCAGCCGATGCGTCTGGAGCACCGGCGAACGCCGCTGAAACACCAGAACCCCAAAAGCAGCAGACTCTCGTCAAGGACGAGTTCTCCAAGACGCCGCGCAATGCGCCGTGTCCGTGCAGCTCGGGTAAGAAGTTCAAAAACTGCCACGGCGAGGCCTGATCACTACCGATGCGCGACTTCACGCAAGACATCCGCGAGTTGCAACGGCGGCTCAACGAGGCCGAGGTGTATCTCTCGGTCGCTGACAATCGTGAGCGTTTTGCCGTTCTCGAGCACGAGGTCGCGGAACCAGGTCTCTGGGATGACCAGGACCGAGCAAAGAAGCTCAACGCCGAGTACGCAAATATCAAAGACGACATCGGTGTGTTCGACAAAATGTCGGAGGAGATCGAGAACGTCGAAGTCCTGCACGAACTCGCCCGTGACGAAGACGACGCCTCGCAAGAGCCCGAAATCGAGGCCGCGATCATGTCGGTCCAATCGACATTCGATCAGCTCGAACTGCGCAGCCTCTTCACCGGCGAACATGACGACACCGACTGCATCGTGCAGATCAACGCGAAGGACGGCGGCGTCGATGCCCAGGACTTCAGCGAGATGCTGCTTCGCATGTACGAGAAGTGGTGCGAGCGGCGCGGCTTCACGATCACGCTGAACTCCGTGTCTGAAGGCGCTGAGGCCGGGATCATGTCCGCTGAGGTCACGATTTCTGGTCGCTATGCCTATGGCCTGATGACGGCCGAGCGTGGAACACACCGACTCGTTCGCATCAGCCCGTTCGACAACCAGGGCCGAAGGCAGACGTCGTTCTCCGCGGTCCAGGTGTGGCCGTTACTCGAAGACGTTGATCTTGAAATTGACGAGTCCGACATTGAGATGCAGGTCTTTCGTGCATCAGGTGCTGGCGGTCAGCACATCAACAAGACGTCGTCTGCGGTGCGTTACATCCACCATCCGACCGGTTTGGTCGCCACTTCCCAGGAAGAACGCAGCCAGCTACAGAACCGCGAACGCGCCATGGGTCGATTGAAGTCGATGATTGCTGCCAAGGTCGAAGAAGACCGTCAGGCCGAACTCGATGCGATTGCTGGCAAGCAGGCCCAGGTCGGCTGGGGCAGCCAGATCCGCAGTTACGTGATGCAGCCGTACCAAATGGTCAAAGACCTCCGGACCGAGATCGAAACGGCGAATGTCAGCGGGGTGCTCGACGGCGACATCGATTTTCTTATCGAAGGCTTCCTGCAACAGAAGCGTGCACAGGGCGAACCCGAAAGCTGAAACGGTCACACTGTGCCAAACGGTCACTCTGTGCCAGGCACAGTGTGACCGGCCGCGCCCGTTTCATCGAAGTAGTCGGGGAGCTACTGAGTCAGTCGTCAACAAATTTTGCGGTGGGGGTGCCTCGTTGCAGGTGTGTGACAGCGGTACTGTCATGCAGCGCCGATCGGAACCACCCCGACGGCCCCTTCACTCATGATTCGCCTCGAAAATGTCACCAAGAGCTACTCCGCCGATGTCGTTGCACTGCGCGACGCTGGATTCGACATCGCCAAGGGCGAGTTTGTCTTCCTCGTCGGGCCGTCCGGATCTGGCAAGAGCACCCTCCTGCGCATGCTTAACCGCCAAGACCGGCCCGAGCGCGGCGCTGTCTGGGTCGCGGGTCGCAACATTGTTGACATGCCGCCTGGCCGTGTTCCGCACTTGCGGCGCAACATCGGCAATATCTTCCAGGACTACAAACTCCTGCTCGAAAAGACGGTGTTCGAGAACGTCGCATTCGCGCAAGAGGTGATTGGCCGTCCAAAGCATGTCATCAAGCAGCAGGTGCCCGCCGTGCTCGAACTCGTCGGCCTAGCGGGCAAGGAAGACCGCCTGCCGCACCAACTGTCCGGTGGCGAGCAGCAACGTGTGTCGGTTGCTCGTGCATTCGTCAACCGGCCGCTGATCCTGCTCGCAGACGAGCCGACTGGCAACCTTGACCCGGCGACAGGCGAGGGCATTATGCGGCTCCTCGACCGCATCAACAAGACCGGTACGACCGTGGTCATGGCGACCCATGACCAACGAATTGTCAACACCATGCGCAAGCGTGTCATTCAGCTCGACCGTGGCGTGATCGTGCGTGATCAGGCGCGCGGCGTCTACGAGTGAGGTAGTTCCCATGCTTTCACGCCTTCGCTACATCTTCCGCGAGACTTTTGACAGTTTTCGTCGCAACGCCACCCTCACCATGGCTGCCATCATCACCGCAGCAATCTCACTGCTTGGTGTTGGCCTGACGTTGCTCAGCCAGCAAGGCTTCGACAACCTGCTTTCCAAGTGGGAGGGCGGCGTCGAAATGATCATCTTCGTCAATGCTGGCGCGAGCGCCGATCAGTTGGGCGTGATCGACACGGCGCTGGGTAATGCCGGCACGTTCGTCGAAGAGTTCACGTACTGCGACGCGGTCTGCTCACTCAATGAGGCACAGATTGTGCTCGCCGGAGAGCCGGGCACACTCGCCCTGCTCGACCTGAATAACATCCCGACTCAGTACAAGGTTGTTCCGACCGAAGGCACCGACGTCGAACTCCTGCGGCAGCTTGAAGGCGCATTCGCAGAATTGCCAAACGTCTTTAACGTGCAGTTCGCCGAAGACCAGATCAGCCTGATCGGTCAGCTCCAAGACTTCTTCGGTTTCCGTCTGCTGCTGTTGTCGATCTTCCTGCTGTTGGCCGCGATCCTGCTGATTTGGAACACGGTTCGTACGGCGATCTTTGCCCGACGACGCGAAATCGAAGTGATGAAACTGGTCGGTGCGACCGACTGGTTCATTCGTGTCCCCTTCATGTTGGAAGGCTTGCTCCACGGCATTATTGGTGGCGTCCTCGCCAGCGGTGGGCTCTGGGCCTGGAACAGCCAATGGACCAGCGGTGTCGGTGAATTCCCTGAGGGGAGTGGCTTCGCCGCGTTGGTCGTGACTGACGGCTACGACAAACAGGTGATGCTGATCATGTTGATCATCGGTGCCGCCGCGGGCGCCATTGGATCTGGCATCGCCGCAAGTCGATTCTTGGACGTCTAGCTCACTACGTTGCTCCTCCATGGAGTACACGCAGATCATTTACGACGTCGCTGACAATATTGCGACGATCACACTGAACCGGCCCGAGAAGCTCAATGCCTTTACGGGCACGATGATGTACGAGATCATCGACGCGTTCGACCAGGTCGATGCCGACGACGACGTGCGGGCTGTAATCGTCACCGGAGCAGGCCGTGCCTTCTGCGCTGGCGCAGACTTGTCTGGTGCCGGGGGAGAGACCTTTGCCGAAGGTGGCAGCGACGTGCAGACGAAAACGGGCGTCCCACGCGATGGCGGCGGGATGGTGTCGCTGCGGATCTTCGAATGCACCAAGCCGGTGATTGGAGCGATCAATGGCGCCTCGGTCGGCGTGGGCGTCACGATGACGTTGCCGATGGACTTCCGCCTCGCCAGCGAGCACGCGAAGTTCGGCTTCGTGTTTGCTCGACGCGGCATCGTCCCAGAAGCGTGCTCGTCGTACTTCCTGCCGCGCATTGTTGGGATCAGCCAGGCAACCGAATGGTGCTACACCGGCCGAGTTTTCCCAGCAGATGAGGCGCTCGCCGGTGGTCTCGTCAGAAGCGTGCACGCCGGAGATGCTCTGCTCGAAGCAGCGCGCGCGATCGCCACGGAAATCGCTCAGAACACGGCGCCAGTGTCGGTGGCACTGACCCGTCAGATGCTTTGGCGGATGCTGGGCGCCGATCATCCGATGCAAGCGCACCGCGTCGACTCGCGTGGCATCTTGTCTCGTGGGTCGAGCGACGATGCACGTGAAGGTGTGACGAGTTTCCTTGAGAAGCGAGATCCGGTGTACCCGATCAAGGTGAGTGACGGATTGCCCGACATTTTCCCGGACTACGTCGAACCAACATTCGACTGAGCGACATGGGTTTCGAGCGGTCGACTCCAATGCAGAGAGTGAGTGCGAGGTGCCCAGGGGCACACGGCGTGGTGGGAATTTCTCAAGTTTCCGGAGGTTCTTACCGATGTCTAGAACAACGACATCGAGAACTATCTGTGTCGAGAACCACCTGTATCGAGAATTACCTGTATCGAGTATTACCAGTGAGGAACGAAATCCAATGGCCACCATGTTGATGCAAGAACTGAGCGCTGGCGACGTGATCGAGATCAAGACCGCTGCGAACGTCGCTGACGACGTCATGACCGTGCTGGTCCTTTTGTCCACCGACGAGTTCCTCGTGCTGGACCCGTGCAATGACTCCACTCCCTTCGTTGTCAAGTGCAGCGAGCTCATCGAGTACCGCAAGTTCGATGCTGAGGAAGTCTTCGCCGCGGTCTGATCGAACACCTCGCTTGCCCCCTAGCGTGGGCGTTGTGGTTGACACGGTGCCTTCGTTGTTTTCGAGAGTCGGATCGAGTGACGAGGAACGAATTGCGTTCTTCGAGCGTCTCGTCGATGCCTTCTATGAAGGTGTGGCGACGGATGACGTCTTACTCCCGCTCTACCCTGAGCAACCTGACCTGACTGGTGCACGGCACCGCCTCACGTTGTTCCTCGCTCAGTACTGGGGCGGCCCGCAGACCTACATGGACGAGCGCGGGCATCCGAAGCTTCGTCTGCGACACTTTCCGTTTCATGTCGGCCCGCTTGAGCGCGACCGCTGGCTGGTACACATGGCGGCGGCAGTCGAACGCACGTGTGCCGACGACTCGATCGGCGAAGCAATCGCTGACGAAATGATGGCGTACTTTGTGCCAGCCGCTGAACACCTCCGGAACGACACCGGGCTCCCGATCACCTCGGCGAGCTATCCGCGGGCTTGATCAAACGCCAACGCGTTGTACATTCGACCGTGACATGGCTGCCATCGACGTCACCAATCTCCACAAGCAGTACGGCTCGAATCACGCCGTCGACGGGGTGTCGTTCCACGTCGACCAGGGCGAGGTCTATGCCTTGCTTGGCGAGAATGGTGCTGGCAAGTCGACCACGGTCGAAATCCTCGAAGGACATCGTGAGCCGTCATCCGGCGAGGTGAGTGTGCTTGGCGTCGATCCTGCGAAGGCCGATCGGAATTTTCGAAACCGCATTGGCATTGTGCTCCAGTCGTCGGGAGTCGAAACCGAGTTCACCGTGCGCGAAGTCATCGATCTGTACTCGAGCGCGTACAGCAATCCCCGCTCGCTCGACGAAGTCATTGGACTGACCGGGCTCGACGAGAAGGTCGACGAGCGAGTCGGATCGCTCTCGGGCGGTCTGAAGCGACGAGTCGACCTCGCACTCGGGATCGTCGGTCGCCCCGAAATGCTCTTTCTCGATGAGCCGACAACGGGGTTCGACCCATCAGCGCGGCGTAAGTCGTGGGACCTCATCGAGGCCTTGATCGCTGACGGCACCACGGTGCTCCTGACGACGCACTATCTCGATGAGGCGGAGCATCTTGCCGATCGGGTCGGTGTGCTGATGCAGGGCCGCATGGTGGCCGAAGGCGCACCAGCCGAGTTGATCAACCGCGTGAGCGGGACGATCGTGTCCTTCGACGTGCCGGACTCGATCTCGCTCGACTCGGCGGCGAGCACGTTCGCCGAGGTGCTGGGTGCCGACGTGAGTATGTCGGGCCGTCTCGTCGAGGTCCGTGTCGACCAGCCGACCATTGCTGTCCATCGGCTGACCGGTTGGGCGATCGAGCAGTCGGTCGAATTGGAAGGGCTGAGTGTGCGGCGGGCGTCGCTCGAAGACGTGTTCCTCGAACTCACCGGAGAGTACGGCGTGGGGAGCGGGTCGTGAGCGGCTTCCCCTCGAACGCTTCCCTGGTGATCCGCCAGACGCGCTACCAATTGAAGTTCTTTACCCGAGTACCGATCGCACTGTTCTTCACACTTTTCCTCCCGATCGTCATGCTCGTACTGTTCAACGCACTGTTCGGTGACGATTTCGTCTGTGGTGACGATGCATGCACGGCGGGCAATCGCTGGCCGATCAGCCAGTTCTACACCGGCGGCCTCGCCGCCTACACCGCAGTGTCGGCTACGTTCACCAACCTCGCCAACATGGTTCCACTGCGCCGTGACGAGGGGGTGCTGAAGCGGTGGCGGGGTACGCCGCTTCCGACCTGGACCTACATCGCCGGATTCGTGCTCTCAGCGGTGGTCATCGCCATGGCCGGTGTGTTGATCATGCTGACCATGGGCGTCGTCCTGTACGACCTGTCAATCGATTGGGCCAAGATGCCCGCAGCCGTCGTGACCTTCACCGTCGGCGTTGCGTCGTTTGCAGCGCTTGGGATGGCCCTGGCGTCGCTGGTCAAGTCGGCCAGTTCGGCTTCGGCTGCAGCGAACGCAGTGATCTTGCCGCTTGCCTTCATCTCGGACGTGTTCGTGGTGAGCGACCGAAAGAACGGCTTCTTGAACTCCGTCGGCAACTTCTTCCCGCTCAAGCCGTTCGTCAATGCGTTCCAAGATTGCTTCTCACCTGCCGTCGATGGTGCAGCGTTCAACCCTGGATCGCTTGCCTTCGTTGCTGCGTGGGGCCTTGTCGGCTTGGCGATTGCACTCAAGAAGTTCCGCTGGGAGCCGAGCGGCTCAGCGCCGCGCGGCCGCCGCGCTCGAGCAGCAGCAGTTGAAGCGGCTGCCTGATCTCTACGAGTAGACGATCGTGCGGTGACCGTGGACTGCGACCTTGTGCTCGAGGTGAGCCCGGACTGCCCGCGAAAGCACGAGTGTCTCGACGTCACGGCCCCGAGCAGTGAGTTGCTGGACGTTTTCACGGTGCGTTACGTGAGCTGTGTCTTGAGCGATGATCGGGCCCTCGTCGAGGTCGGCAGTGGCGTAGTGGGCTGTTGCACCGATCAGCTTGACGCCGCGCTCGTGTGCCTGGCGATACGGGTTTGCCCCGACGAATGCAGGCAGGAACGAGTGGTGGATGTTGATGATCCGCATCGGATGTTGCGACACGAAGTTGTCGCTGAGGATCTGCATGTAGCGAGCCATAACGGTGAGCTCGACATCGTGTTCAGCGAGGGTGGCAAGCACCTCGAGTTCTTGCTCGGGCCTGGTGTCCTGTGTGACGGGTAGGTGTACGAACGGGAGACCCATGTGCTCGACGATGTCTCGATGATCGGGGTGATTCGAGATGACGACACGTAGGTCCATCGGCATCTCACCGCTCCGCCACCGTGTGAGCAGGTCATAGAGGCAGTGCGGTTGCTTGGAGCACATGATCGCCGTGGGGATCGGTACCGAGTTGTCACGGAGGTCGACGACCATGGCGAACCGATCGGCGACTGCTTGGAATGCGTCGTGGAAGTCTGTTGCCGATCGATCGTTGGTCAGCTCGAACTCGATGCGCTGGAAGAACACCGAACCGTCTCCCCCGACGCCACCCTTGACGTATTGCTCGGCGTGGATGATGTTGCCTTCCTGGCTGGCAATGAATTCTGCGGTCGCGGCGACCACACCGAATCGATCGGGGCACGAAAGCAACAGGACGTACGACATCACGCCTTTCTATCGACTCCCGCCGTCCGTGGCGTGGTGACCTCAGTCCGCCTGGTCACGTCGGCGAAGTGCCCAGCAGACCACGGCGGTGGCCGCCGCAGCGTTCAGCGAGTCGACGCCGGCCGCCATCGGGATCCGTACCGGTGTGGCGATGTCGAGGAGTTCCTGGCTGAGACCGCTGCGTTCTGATCCAATGAGCACCGCAGCTCGTTCGCCAGGCCGGACCATGTCGAGCGCAATGGCCGACGGATCGGGTGTCATCGCATACAACTCGAAGCCCTCGAGGGCACGGAGTTCGGCCGCGAGGTGGCCTGTGCGAACGTGGGGGAGTGTGAACGCGGTGCCCATGGCGACCCGCAGGGCTCGACGAGCAAGGGGATCAGCACTCGTGTGGTCGAGTACCAGTCCGTCCCAGCCCATCGCAGCAGCATTCCGCACGATCGAGCCGACGTTGACCGGGTTGTCGACCGCTTCTGCGACGACGATCCGCCGCGCTGTGCGTGCCAGCTCGTAGAGCTTTGGGCGAGCCGGGCGCTCGAAAAGGGCGAGGATCGAGAGGGGGAGACCGATCTGCTCGATCCGGGCTCGTACTGCTGGTCCACCGGCGTAGACCGGGCAGTCGAGCTGCGCGGCGACGTCGGGAACGCGATCGATGTCGACCAGTGCAGCGGTCGCTACACAGCCAGCTTCGAGTGCCCGTTTGACGACCAAGTCGCCCTCGGCGAGGAAGAGGCCGGCACCGGCGTCGTCGCGCTTCTGGGAACGGCTCGCAAGCGCTCGCTCGTTCACCCGAAACTGTGCAAAGCGCGGGTCGTCCGGGTCGTCGATCAGCTCCATCCGACGAGTCTCACCGTTTGCGTCGAAGAATCCGCGGACAGGTCAACGAGAAGTTCGACGCAAACGGGGGTCCGGGGTTAGAAGTGGTAGGGATGCGAGGAAAAGTCGGCGTCGCGCTTTTCTAAGAAGCTGTCGCGGCCCTCGGCGGCTTCATCGGTGCCGTAGGCGAGGCGGGTGGCTTCGCCGGCAAAGATCTGCTGGCCGACAAGGCCGTCGTCGATCAAGTTGAACGAATACTTGAGCATGCGCTGAGCCGTGGGGCTCTTGGCGCAGATCTTCTTGCCCCATTCGAGCGCCGTGGCCTCGAGTTCGGCGTGAGGCACGGACTTGTTGACTGCACCCATGGCGACCATGTCGTCGGCGCTGTACTCATCGCCGAGGAAGAAAATTTCACGGGCGAACTTCTGGCCGACCTGGCGGGCGAGGTAGGCCGAACCAAAACCACCGTCGAAGCTGGCGACGTCAGCATCGGTCTGCTTGAACTTGGCGTGCTCGGTGCTCGCCAAGGTGAGGTCGGACACGACATGCAGCGAGTGTCCGCCGCCAGCAGCCCAGCCGGGTACGACGCAGATGACGACCTTGGGCATGAAGCGGATCAGCCGTTGTACTTCGAGGATGTGGAGGCGCCCGGCGCGGCCCGGCATGATCGTGTCGGCCGTGGTTCCGATATTGCCGTCGGCGTCTTCGGCGGCGTACTTGTAGCCGTCCTTACCGCGGATGCGTTGATCGCCACCGGAACAGAACGCCCAGCCACCGTCTTTGGGTGACGGGCCGTTCCCGGTCAAGAGCACGCAGCCGACGTCTGTTGACATGCGGGCGTGATCGAGCGCTGTGAACAACTCGTCCACGGTGTGCGGGCGGAACGCGTTGCGGATCTCGGGACGATCGAACGCGATGCGTACGACGCCGGCGTCGACGGCGCGGTGATACGTGATGTCGGTGAATTTGAAGCCGCCGACCTCGTTCCATGCGGAGGGGTCGAAGATCTCCGAGACGCTGGGCTGCTGATCGGAACGGTCGGGTGAGCTGTTCGCCATCTGTCCATCTTGCCCGCTGGGCTACCGTCTGCACATGCCCCACGCGGAAATCAACGGCCAAAGCATTTACTTCGACGACACGGGGGGCGATGGCTCGCCCGTGGTCTTGGCCCATGGGTTCCTGATGGACAGCGAAATGTTTGCTCCGCAGGTCGCTGCATTGCGTGAAACCCATCGTGTGATTACCTGGGATGAGCGCGGCTTCGGCCGGACCAAGTATGACGGCAAGCCGTTTAGCTATTGGGATTCGGCGGCCGACTGCCTTGCGCTGCTCGACCATCTCGGTCTCGACCGGGCCGTGGTCGGTGGGATGAGCCAAGGTGGATTCCTGTCGCTTCGAGTAGCGCTCTCTTCACCTGATCGCGTGCGGGGCCTCATCCTGCTCGACACGCAGGCTGGCGTTGACGACGGTGAGACCAAGGCTGCGAACGACGGCATGAACCACGTGTGGTTGACCGATGGACCTGAAGGCGGTCTCGCCGACATCGTGGCGTCGATCATCATCGACGATCCCGACCACAGCCCGGCGTGGATTGCCAAGTGGATTGCTCGTCCGAAGGAAGCGTTCGAGCAGCCGTATCAGTGCCTCACCACCCGTGACGACATCACCGATCGGCTCGGTGAGATCACCTGCCCGGCGATCGTCATTCACGGAACCGAAGACACTGCGATCACGATGGACCGTGCCGAAATTCTGGCTGACGGCCTCGTCGGTTGTTCCGGCGTGGTCAAAGTGAGTGGTGCGCACGCCGCGAACCTGACGAACCCCGAGCCCGTCAACGTGGCAATCGTCGAGTTCCTCGCCGATCTCCCGGCCTGATCGCAGCGATCCAATGACACACATGCAGATTTTCGGTGTTGAGGGCCTTCCCGAAATCCAACAGGGCGTCGATCTCGCCGAGATGATTCACGCTGCAGCAGCCGCGCAGGGCGACCCGATTATCGACGGTGACGTGGTGGTGATCACCTCGAAGATTGTCTCGAAGGCTGAGGGTTGCAGTGTCGAACTCGTCGATGTCGAGGCATCCGAATTCGCCACCACGTGGGCCTCCAAATGGGACAAGGACCCGCGCCTGGTCGAGGTTGTGTTGCGTGAGTCGAAGCGCATCATCCGCCAAATTGGGCCCGTACTCATCACCGAAACGCATCATGGTTTTTGTTGCGCGAACTCTGGTGTTGATCAGTCGTCATCTGGCGCATCCGGGAGAATTTTGGTGCTGCCGAAGGATCCCGATGCTTCGTGCCGGGCACACCGAGCACGGTTCGCTGAGCTGGGTGTCGATGTGGCCGTGATCATGAGCGACACATTTGGTCGCCCGTGGCGTGAAGGTCAAACCGACGTGGCGATTGGTATTGCGGGAATGAACCCGCTGCACAGTTACATCGGCGAAGTCGACCCGCACGGTCACGAGTTTCACGTTCAGGAGCTGTGCGTCGCTGATGAACTCGCCGCGGCGGGCGAGTTGGTCAAGGGCAACACGAGTCGTGTCCCGGTCGCAGTCATTCGGGGTCAGGAGTGGGAGCGCGACGAGGATGCTTCGATGGCGCCAGTTCTGCGTGACAGCGAGAAGGACTTGTTTCGTTAGATGCCGTTCGCGGTTCGTCAGGTTGCGCTCAAGGGCGTCAGCCAAAATTGAGACCGTTTCTCACACCTGTCGAGCTGCAGCAGTCTCAGTTTCGGGCTGCTCTGGCTGGATATCCGAAACTGGGATCAGCTTGGCTCACTGGCGATGAGAGATGATCTCCATTTTGGGAGATGGCAAGCGGACTTCAGCCGAGGAGGTCTTTGGTGATGCCGTAGAAGTATTCGGCTGACATGCCAATCGATTCAATGTCGATCCGCTCGTCGTTGCCATGGAACCGTGCGCCAAATGTGGCGAAGTCCATCTTCCCAGAGAACAAGCCGGCGCCGTAGGCGACGCTGCCGCGTTCGCGGTAGAAGCGTGCATCGGTGCCACCGGTGATCAGGCCGGGGATGAGCTTCGCACCGGGATAGGCGATCTGGGTGTGTTTGGTCACGGCGTCCCAGAGCGGGTTGCCGGGTCCGTAGTCGCATGTGGTCGGATTGGAGTTCTGGAGTTCGCTGACTTCGATGTGGTCGTAGAGGTCGCCGATGGCATCGCGCAGGTGTTGTTCGACGTCGTCCTTCGTGGTGCCCGGAACCGTACGGATGTCGACATCGATGTCGATGACGTCGGGAATCGTGTTGGTCTTCTGGCCGCCGTGGGCAACGTTTGGTGAGAACGTCGTGTGGGTCAACGCATGGCAGGTGCGGGCCATGCCCGGTGGCAGGTCTTTCAACGTGTCCCAGATCTTGTCCGATGACTTGAGGGCATCGCGGAGTTCGTCTGGCAGGCCAAATGCATCGACCTGGGCTTCCCAGATGTCGTCGATGTGTGCCGACGGGCGGTAGTCGGCGATTCGGCGCACGATCTCAGCAGCCTTAATCAGTGCGTTGTCTGCACCGAATGGCATCGACCCGTGGCCGGGCGTGCCCTTCACTCGGAGGCGCCGCCACGCCAAGCCCTTCTCGCCGACGTTGACAGTGACGGTTCGTGTGCCGTGGTCGTCGACCGTGGACCAGCCTCCGAGTTCGGTCAGGACATGATCGGCACGCATGTCATCCCAGTGGTGTTCGGCCATCCATTCGGCGCCCCACACACCTCCGGCTTCTTCGTCGGCGACACCGAAGTAGATGAGGTCACCCTTGGGCTGAAAGCCTTCGTTGGCGAGTTGGCGGAAAACGACGGCCATCGTCGAGGTGAGGTTGAGCATGTCAACTGCACCGCGGCCCCAAATCTCGCCGTCGATGATGTCGGCAGCGAACGGATCGTGGGTCCACCCGTCTCGGTTGACCGGCACGACGTCGGTATGGCCCATCAGGCACAACGAGGGTGCGCTCGGATCTGAACCAGCGATGCGCGCAATCATTGAGTCGCGGCCCGGGCGCGGCGTGTACGTCTGGATGTCGACGCCGGTGCCTTCGAGGTAGCTCACCAACAGATCGGAGTTCCGGGTCTCGTTGCCCGAATCGGGGGTGCCGTCGTTGACGCACTCGTTTCGAATCAGTGCCTGGAGCAACTCGACGGATGGGCCAGTGAATTCAGCGGCGGTCGTCATGTGGCTGAACGTAGCAGCCGATGAGAACTCTGGACCTGCTGTCCCATGCGAGTTCAGGTGTGGCGATCAAGCCAGCGGATCAGGGCGCCCGATGCCGGTGAGAATGGTCTGCCACGCAAGATCGATCTGAGCCGGAGTGAGCGGGCCTGGTGGCAGCGTGAGGAGCCAGTCGTTGAGTCGTTGCCCCTCGACGATCAGCGTGGCGTACATTGACTGAACGGCTGCCGGGCGCTCAGGCTGAGCTGTGCCCCAGTACACCTTGGCAAGGACGTTGCAGCTCACACCAGCCCGCTTGGCGAGTTCGTCGACCGACCCCCGCATCAGTGCTGCGTTCGCAACGAGCTGTGGATCGGGCCGATCGGGCCGATCGGCGAGCAACGGACGGTCGAGCATTTGCGTACTCACGGCGATCACGCCGGAGGGGCCAATGATGACGTGATCGACGCCGCCCAACTTGTCTTCGGAGATCTCGAACACGAAGCGCCACGGCGGTGTCGGAAGCTCCCGCAGCCGCTCGCTGGTCAGACGAGCGCCGTTGACCTGGCGCGGCGTGCTGCCTGGTGCCATGTTCTGCATCGTTTGCTTGTACCAAGTCAGGCCACCGCCGAGAAGGACGAAGAGCAGCACGATCGGGATGATGATTCCGAGACTCACGACTTCGATTTTTGCATTGTCGACTGAGCGAAGCGTGGACCTTCGACACCCAAGGTGGCTCGCAGGCGCAGGGAAGAGGTGCAGGATTTAGTCGAGCTTGCGGATCGGGGTCGATCCGTGATCGTGCGGAACGAGGCGCACGTGGGTGTCAGTGACCATCGCCGAATTGGAGCTGACGATGACGGGGTTGAGGTCGAGGAGCGACACCGACGGATGATCCGATGCGAGCAGCGCTGCGAGACAGATCGTTTCGACCAGCCGATCGGCGTCGATCCCGGCTGTCTCGAGTGCGGCTGCAACCTTCGTCTCGGCGAGCATCGCTGTGGCGGCCGAGCGCGAGACCGGGGCGACTCGCATCGTTCGATCGTCGATGACATCAGCATGGACCCCGCCAAGCCCGACTGACACGATCACGCCGAGCCGGTCGTCGTGCTCGCAGCGAATCCGGACATCGAACCCGGGGGCGCTCATCTCCTGGACGGTGAAGGGCGTGGCGCCGTCACCAAGCGACTGTTTCATCTGCTCGATCGATTGTGCGACGTCGTCGTCTTCGGTCAAGTCGAGTGCGATTCCTGCCTTGACCGACCGGCCAACGGCGCGCGTGGCTGCTTTGATCGCAACTGGATAGCCAATGGTGTTGGCGACAGCGATTGCCGTGTCGGCAGTGGCCAATAGTGCACGAGGCATCGTGATGCCGTATGTCGCCAGCAGCAGGCCGGCCTGCTCGGCAGACAACTCGGCCTCGGCGCCCGGGGCCTGCCCGCTCGCGGTGGCCAATGCTCCTTCGATCAGCTGGCGGGCCGATTCCGGGTCGATGTCGGCAACGGCATCATCTTCAGTCAGCGCTTCTGCAGCGAGCCAGCGGCCGTAGGCATGGGAGCGCCCGAGCACGGCGGCTGCTTGTTCGGGGAACGCAAACGCGGGGACGTCGGAACCAGGCTGAACCGGCCCATCGGCGCCGCCGAGGAGGACGGCCAGTACCGGCTTGGTGTCGCTGACTGCATATCGAGAGATGGCGTCGGCGGTCGCGGAATCGACATCGGAAGCAACCGCCGGAGCGTGGATGACCATCAGGCCGTCGACGTCGTCGGAGGCGAGTGCCATCGTCATTGCTGTGGCGAACTCGTCGTCGGTTGCTTCGACAGCGAGTCGATGAACGGTTCCACGCAACCCCGCGGTCGCGAGCGCCGCCGCAGCGAGTGTTGCGGGGCTCCGAGAGTTGGTGATGATCGTGATGTTAGGGCCGCGGAGGACCGGCTGCGTGGCCAGCACGCGTGCGGTGTCGATCAGGCTGTGCACGGTCGGCACCTCGATCAATCCGGCATGCTGGAACAGTGCGCCTCCGAGGGTGCCGTCGGCTGCTGCTCCGGTGCGGACTGCGACGATCGGCCGGGTCAGTGACACCCTTCGGGCGATTCGAGCGAATTTGCGCGGGTTACCGAACGACTCGGTGTACATCGCGATGACTCGGGTGTTGTCGTCGTCTTCCCAGAACTGGAGGAGGTCGTTGCCCGAGATGTCGCTCTTGTCGCCGAGGGACACGAACCAGGAGACGCCCATGCCGACGTCGTCGGCGTGGCGCAGCACGGAGCCGCCGAGCGAACCGGATTGCAATGAGATAGCGACATGGCCGGCGGGCAGCGTGACATTGACCAGGGCTGCTTGGAGTTTGGTGTCGAGGTGGGGGGATGCTGCGCCCATGCTCGCCGGGCCGATGATCCGTAAACCGTTGCGTCGGGCGCGGAGCACGAGTGCGTCGATGTCGATCCCGGAGCCGTCGATATCAGTGATGACGATGGCGCCGCGCATCAGTTTGGCGATGCATCCGTCGATCGTGGCTTCGAGTTGCGACGGAGGAACTGCGACAATCGCGAGCGATACGTCGTTGGGAAGTTCGTCGACCGAGCTGTAGCAGCGCCGGTTGGAGAGTTCGGTGTGGTGCGGATTGACCGGGTAGGCGGGGACGTTGACGCTGTCGATGACGTGGTTCCAGAGTGCCTCCCCGACGCTGTTCGGCCGGTGAGACGCGCCGATCACAGCGATCGCCTTCGGAAGCAGCAAGCGGGCGACGGCACGCGAGTCGGCGCGCTGCTCGCGACGTTCGACGCTGTCGAGGAACTCGTCGGTGTTGGCTAAGTCCCAATCGAGGTCGACCACGCCGGAGTCGAATCGGCGTTGCAACGGCCAGCCGGCTTTCGAGAACACGGCGAGCATGCCGCGGTTGTCGCCAAGAACTTCGGCCGTGAACCGCTCGATCCCGTTGGATTGGGCGATGGCGGCGAGGTGTTCAAGCAGCAGCGTGGCAATGCCTCGTCCGTTGAACTTGTCGTCGACCATGAATGCGGCCTCGGCTTCGTTGCGTCCGGGCCAGCGTTCGTAGCTCGCCCAGGCAACGAACTGGTTCTGCGACTCGACTGCCAGGGCGACACGGTTGACCATGTCGATGTCGGTGAAGTGCTCAAGCTCGCGGGCGTTCAGTTCGGGCTTGGGTGAGAAGTAGCGGCGGTAGACGCTCTCAGGTGATTGGCGTTGATGAAAGTCTGCCAAAGCGGCCTTGTCATGAGTCGTCAGCGGCCTGATGTACGCCGTGTCGCCGCTGCTGAGCACGACTGATGTCGCCCACTTCGACGTGGCGACGTCAGCTGGGGTGTCGGCGTCGCTCACGAGACCAGCATGGCACCTCCCACGCACACCTGTGTGGGGAGGAGAGCAATTCCCTACAGTGTTCATGTGGCTGTGCCAATCGCTGTTTTCACCTCAGCCGAGCTCGATATGCACAGCGCTCCAGCGGGGCATCCCGAGTGCCCTGCACGTCTTGATGCGGCGTTGGCAGGTATCGCCGAAGCCGGATTACTCGACGCTGTCGAGTTCCGAGTGCCGCGTCTGGCAACTGCTGCCGAGATCGGCGCGGCCCACACGGTCGAACATGTCGCACTGATCAAGGGCATCGCCGAGCGCGGCGGCGGGATGATCGACGGTGACACGTACATGGCGCCGGGCTCGTGGACCACTGCAAGTCGTGCTGTTGGCGCTGTGCTTGATGGCGTTGATGCGCTACGCGCCGGCGAGTGCGATGTCGCCTTCGCTGCGAGTCGCCCGCCAGGCCACCATGCAGGTGCCGACCAGGCGATGGGCTTTTGTCTGTTCAACAATGTCGCTGTCGCCGCCGCGCTCGTGGCCCAGCGCGGCGAGCGCGTCGCGATCGTCGACTGGGACGTCCATCATGGCAACGGCACACAGGACATCTTCTACGACGACCCCCGTGTGCTGTACGTGTCGACGCACGAGTCGCCGCTCTATCCCGGCACGGGGCGCGCCGACGAAACCGGTGGGCCGAATGCGCCGATGTCGAACCTCAACCTGCCGTTCCCGAGCGGCACACGCGGCGACGTCTTTCGGCGTGCAGTCGATGAGGTCATTGCTCCAGTGATCGCTCGTTTCGCACCGGACTGGCTGTTCATCTCGGCTGGGTTCGACGGGCACCGAGCCGATCCGCTTGCAGGGCTCGAGCTGACGTCAGCCGACTTTGCCGACCTCGCCGTTCGGCTTCAGGCACTGGTGCCGGCCGGGCGCACGCTCGTCGCGCTCGAGGGCGGATACGACCTCGAAGCGCTGGCTTATTCGACTGGCGCCACGTTGTCGGCATTGATCGGCGAGATGTATCGGCCCGAGCTCGCGTCGGCGGGCGAGATCGGTCTTCCGACGATCACGGCTGCCAAGCAACGCTGGAATATCTGATCCAATCACCGCATTCCCCGGGGTGCCGGGGTCACGGGGTGCGGATCGGGAGTCCCTGTCCGATACCGAGATCGTCGGCGATTGCCGGTACGACGATGTCGCAGATAGTGCCGCCGTCGGCCGGTGAGTCGCCGGCGATCGTTGCTGCGACGACAGTGCGTCCGAGTTCGAACACCCAGATGCAACTGATTGCTCCGGACACCGTGCCGGTGTGGCCCCACCCGTACTGATCGGTGAACACGCCGGGTGGTCGGAGCGTGTCGACGTCGTCGAAGGTGGTCGCTGCGACCATTGCTGCGAGATCTTCGGTCGAGACGACAAAGGTGCCTGCTCCGCCGAGCCGTGAGAGTCGCCCGAGGTCGTCGGGATGAGGTACGTCGGTGGGAAGGAGGCCGCCGGTCGACAGGTGGAGGCCGTCGATGCCCAGCGGATCGAACACGAGTTGTTGGATTGCAGTGTCGAGCGGCTGGCCGGTAATGAACTCGACGAGCAGGCCGAGCGCGCAGTAGTTGCCGTTCGAGTATCGCCACACACCCCGGTGGCTCGCAGGCGGGGAAGAGAGGAGCGACGGGAGAAAGCTGCGGCAATCGCCATCCCCAACGAACCACAATTGGCGAGCGACGGGCATGCCCGAGGTGTGGTCGAGCAGTTCGCGAATGGTGACGTTGCTCCATTGCTCGTTCGGTGCGAGGCCCATCAGCATCCACGGCATCGTGGCGTTGACATCGAGGAGGCCATGCTGGTCGAGCCGTGCGACGGCGAAGGCCGTGACCAGCTTGCTGACGCTTGCAACAACCATCGGGGAGTCCGGCGTGGCCGGGTTGCCGTTGATCGAGTTCCCCGACGCCCGGTTGACGATGACGGCACTGTCGCGCATCACGGTCATCGACGCGGCTGCGTTGTTGCGAGCCAAGACGTCGAAGGCGGCGTTGGTGATTGGCATCGCCGGGTCGGGCAATGTCACTACCGTCGGCATGCTGCTGGTCGTGGTGCTGGTCGTGGTGCTGGTCGTGGTGCTGGTCGTGGTGCTGGTCGTGGTGCTGGTCGTGGTGGCTGGCGCAGTCGACGGTGAAATGCTCGATGTGGACACTGCCGTCGAAGTCGGCATCAGGGCCGGCCCAAGGCTGGTTGAGGCTGGTGTCGAGGCCGGGGTTGCAGTCGCTGTGGGCCCACGGCACGCAGCGAGGGTGAACGCGGTGAAGATCGCACAGGCGACCAGCAGTTGTCGGCGCCCGTGCTGCACCGCACAAGGCTAGATGTACTCGGTCGTCAGGTTGATTCCTGCCAGAAATTGATCAGGCCGACGGCGGCCCGATCAGGGTCTTCAACCATCCACCAGTGCCCAAGCCCCTCGAGACGGAGCTCCCCTGCGCCCAATGTCGAGGTGGCCGCAGTGCACAGTTCGGCTGGGACGTAGCTGTCTGCGGTGGCAATGATGCCGAGCCCACGGGGAAGATCGACGTTAACGAGTCGTTCCCCGAGCTGTGCCGCGGCAGGTTGTGTGGCGTCTCGATACAGCCCCAGGATGCAACGGCCCATCTCGGCGTTGAGGCCAGCGGCGACCTTACCGAGGATGTCGTCGGGAAGCCCGAGGCCAGCGAATGCGGCTGTGCGCTCGTCGATTGTCATCGAGACCATCGCGTCGATGACCTGCTCGCCGACGTCAGGGGTCTGCCAGGCCTGCGCAGCGTCATGCCACGTGTAGTCGGGATGAATGAGGCCGACGATGTCGGTGGCCCATGTGGCGACGAGGTCGGGGCGTCGGGCGAGGAGGCCCAAGACGTGGCCAGCGCCCCAGTCATGGCCGACCAGGTGGACTGGCGCTTCGAGCTTTTCGACTTCGGCGATCAGCCAGTTGGCGTAGCTCTCCATCGAAGCGTCCCACCCGTCTGGCGCGGGCGATCCGAATCCGGGTGGTGAGAGCAGCACGATGTCGGCGATTCCGCGGGCTGTCAACGCTGCGACGAGTGGTCCCCAGATCGCGTCGACTTCAGGGTTGCCGTGGACGAACACATGGGTCATTGAATGATCGTAGAAAGTGGCGGATTGTTGCGACGGGCCGGACCCGTGCTGGTAGACCGGGCAGTGTGACGACCACCCCTCATGCCGCGTCGGTTGAAGCCGTGCTGGTGTGTACCGACCTCAACGCGATGACACACTTCTTCATCGACGAGATCGGCTTCCGAATCGCAACGATTTCGCCTGCTGACGATCCACGCGAGATCGTGCTCTTCGATGTTGCTGGTGCTGGCCGTGTGCGCCTGCGCCGTGGCGACATCGACGTCGCTGGTCATGTTTTGGTGCGGCGAGCCCACGTTCCAGCGGGGAGCCCCGTCAAGCAGTTGACTGCACCGAACGGCACGATCGTCGAGATTGCTTCCGCATCGCTCGACGTCGTTGTGCCGGACAACGAACCGTCGCTCACGATCGTGAAGGCACCGGAAACTACCGACGGTGAGTTTGGTGTCGGCCGCGCGGGCATGGGATATCGCGACCTGCTGCCCGATCGTTGGGGCGGTCGATTCATTGCTTCGCACATCCTGATTGCCGACGGGGGAGAGGTCGCCGACTATGTCCACTTCCATCGCATCCGTTTCCAGATGATCTTCGTCGCCGCCGGCTGGGTCGAGGTCGTCTATGAAGACCAGGGCGAACCGTTCCGAATGGAGGCGGGTGACTGCGTGCTTCAGCCGCCGGAAATTCGCCATCGTGTGCTGCGCAGTTCGCCGGGCCTCGAAGTGATCGAGATCGGTTGCCCCGCCGAACACGACACGGTCGCTGAACACACCGTTACTCTGCCAACCTCGACGATCGATCGTGATCGTGACTTCGGTGGCCAGCAGTTCGTCCGCCACATCGCCGCTGGTGCCAAAACGGTGTCGTCGGTTTGCGGCGGTTTCGCCGAACGCGACACCGGTATCGGTGCTGCGACCAACGGGCTCGCAGGTGCCCGTGTACTCACGGCGTCGGACTCAATGGAACGCACGGGAACGGCCCTCACCCACGACGGAGAGTTCGCCATGAACGTGGTCCTGTCCGGCAGTGCCACCTTGACCGTCGAGACACGAAACGAGCAGTTCGGGCCGCGTGACGCAGTGACGTTTCCGGCGGGGGCCGAATGGACGTGGAGTCAGTGGAGCAGCGACTTCGAACTCTTGGACGTCACGCTGCCGGACCGCACTGTTCGCTCGGCTGGACGGTCGGTCGGTCGATTGGTCTGATCGTTCAGACGCCGCGCAGCGCAGCGATGGCCCGTTCGGCGAGTTCTGGCCGGCAGATCAAGAGGTCAGGTAGGTAGGGGTTTGTCGCGTTGTAGCGGAGTGGCGATCCGTCGAGTCGTGACGCGTGGAGGCCCGCTGCAACGGCAACGGCTGCAGGGGCGCATGAGTCCCACTCGTATTGGCCGCCGGTATGTGCATAGATGTCGGCCTCGCCTCGGACGATCGCCATCGACTTCGCGCCGGCTGATCCCATCCGTACCAGTTCGCCACCGAGTGTTTGGACGAGGACATCCGCGGCGGCGCCCGGCCGAGTGCGGCTGCACAGAATGCGCGGCGGCCCATCGTTGGCGGGCGGCAGCGTTGGGGGTTGTCCGGTGTGGAAGGTGGTGGCGAGGCCGGGGAGTGCGACTGCACCGACCGTCGGTGTGTGCTGCTCGACGAGTGCGACATGCACTGCCCAGTCAGAGCGTGGCGGCTCGCTGAACTCGCGTGTGCCGTCGACCGGGTCGATGATCCAGACGCGTTCGGCGGTGAGTCGGGCGGTGTCGTCAGCGCCCTCTTCCGACAGGACGGCATCGTCGGGTCGGCTGGCGGCCAGCAGCCCCATGAGCAGAATGTGGCTTCGGCGATCGCCTTCGTCTTTCAGTTCCCGAGGGTCGCGACCCGTGGCTGCGAACTCCGCTCTGACGGCAAGCAGAAGCTCGCCAGCCTGGGTTGCGATGTCGGCTGCGAATCGGTGGTCATCGGGTTCTGCCATGAGGTCTGCAGTATCGCATGACACCAGGCAGGTGACGGTGTGCGACGCTGGTGCGTGGCCGACATTGAGATGATTACCGACACGCACGCCGCACTCGAAAAGTGTGGTGACCTTTTCCGATCTGACCCGGTCGGCAGCAACATGGTGGCTGCGGCACTGTCGCCAGCTGTCGACTTCGAGTTGTGGCGCGTCTCCGATGCTGGCACAACAGTGGGTGCTGCGTTCCGTGCTGGTCCGATGTGCACCGTGACTGACCTGGTTGCCGGCGCCGTCGATCTGATCGGCGATGTGTTGCCGATCGACGCTCCGTTCAGTGTCGACGGCCCAGCCGGCGCCGCGGCAACGGTCGCAGGTCGCTGGATGACGCGATCGAATGGAACGGTCATCGGCCTCGAACTGAATCGGATGTATCGGCTGGGCACCTTGGCGGAACCGTCAAAGCGGCGCAAGGGCAAGGCGTTCGTCACCGAGCGCGAACGCATCGATCATGCTGCCGAATGGAGTGTTGGCTTCGGAAGCAACACTGGGCGTGAGCGATCGGTTGATAACGCTCGTGCAGAGATGGAGCGCGCCGTGAACGAAAGTCGTTTGATCGAGTGGCGTGTGAAGGGCGAGGTCGTTTCACAACTGATCATTTCCGCCGTCCGGTTCGGCGTGGTGCGAATCGGGCAGGTGTATACACAGCCCGAGTTCCGCAAGCGTGGCCACGCGGCCGCGCTGATAGCAGCAGTATCGGCTCAGCAGCTCGGACGCCAGAAGGTCGACGAGGCCATTCTCAGCGCGCCGGCCTCGAATCCATCGACGAACCGGCTGTATCGCCGACTCGGTTTCGAACCAGCGATCGAGATGTTGCGTATCGACCTGGTGCCCGGCATACCGGACTGACACGTCACGCCGACCGGCGAGACATGTCCGCTGACACATCAACCGTGGATGTTGTGTCATCATCAGTTTTTGACTGAAGGTGAACCCATGCCAACGATCCCCGCAACGATTGAAGACGTCACTGCCGAGTGGCTTACTGAAGTGACGGGCCTTGCGGTCACGGCGCTCTCAAGCGAAGTGATTGGCGTCGGTATCGGTGTCAGCAGTGCGGTGTACCGCCTGACCTTGTCGGGTGACGACGTTCCCGACACGCTGATCCTGAAGCTGGCGGCGACGGATGCAGCAGCTGTGTTCACGTGCACGATGCTCCAGATGTACTCACGTGAGGTGAAGTTCTTCGACGAGTTGGTCAATCGATCACCGATCAACGTCCCCGCCGGGTTTGGCGGCCAATCGTCTGAGGATGGTTCGTCGTACTTCCTCCTGATGGAAGATATGGGTGGTCACCGCATCATCGACCAGGTGGTGGGCATGGAGATCGCCGACGCCGAGCAAGCCGTCGACGAACTTGCCGGGTGGCATGGGAAGTTCTGGGGCGATGCCGACAGGTTCGTTCAGACGGGTGCAGCGGTCAGCCTTGCTGATCCGATCTACACGGCGGTACTCCCGGTTGTCTTCGCCGAGGGGTGGGAGAAGGTCAGCGCAGCGATGGACGTCGGCCCCGTGATTAGCCGTGTGGCACCGCGCTGGGCGGCAGCGCTGCCGGCCATGCTGACGGCGTTGTCGACCGCTCCGACCACGGTGGTCCACGGCGACTATCGGGCTGACAACATTTTCTTTGACGCCGATGGCCGCGTCGTCCTCCTCGACTTCCAACTGACTGGGCTGGGCACCGGCGCATATGACCTCGCCTACTTCGTCACGCAGAGCCTGCTCCCCGACGTGGCAGCGGCCAACGAGCGTGCGCTGTTTGATCGCTACGTTGCTGGCCTGCATGCCGCCGGGGTCTCTGAAGGCGAGACCGCTGGCCTCTGGGAGAACTACCGAGTTGCTGCGCTGTTCTGCCTCGTGTACCCGATCGTCGCGGCACGCGGCATGGACCTCGATGACCCGCGGCAATTCGCACTTGTCGACACGATGAGTCGCCGTTGTGGTCGAGTGATCGAGGAGCTCGGCCTCGAAGACCTGCTTGGCGACTGAAATGACGAATGATTCGCTCACTGCAGCTACTTGGTTCATTGACTCAGACAGCGCCGAAGTGGGCGGATTCGTCGATCGTGCACTCGATGGCGTTTCTGCAAGTGACCCCACGGCTGTGGCTGTCGTGCTGTTCCGAGCCGTTCGCGACGGCATTCGTTACGACCCCTACAACATCAGCCGAGCAAGCGATGACTATCGCGCGAGCTCGATTGCCGGGACCTCGTCGAACTGGTGCGTACCTAAAGCAGTGTTACTCACCGCTGCCGCTCGGCGTGCTGGTATCCCCGCCCGGCTGGGATTTGCTGACGTTCGCAATCACCTGACGACCGAGAAGCTCTCGGAGCGAATGGGCACCGACGTGTTCTATTGGCACGGATACAGCGAACTGCTGCTCGGTGACCGGTGGTTCAAGGTCAGCTCGGCATTCAACATGGAACTGTGCGACCGATTTGGTGTGAAGGTGCTCGACTTCGATGGCACCGACGATGCCCTGATGCATCCGTTCGATCAAACCGGCCGTCGGCACATGGAGTACGTGGCCGAGCGGGGCAGCTACGACGATCTCCCGCTTGATGAGATGCTTGGCGACTTCGACGTCTTCTATCCGGGCTTGGCCACGCCGTCTGGCGACGACGAGCCCGACATCGCATTCGCTCCAGCGCCCTGACTGGGAACGTTGCCGTCGATACCAGCTGACTTGATCGGGACGGGACGCTGGCTTAGAAAATCGCTGAGAGCGAGGGGATGATTGTGGCTGCTGCGAACCCTGCAGCGACCATGGCGGCGCCGATCCGTTGACGGCGACGGCGGCGATGCCGTGCGGCGTAGTCAATTTCTTCATCAATCACAACAGTGTCAAGCCTAGAGCTTCCTGTCCAGGTGTCCAGGGCGATGCTGTCCTTTGTGTGATCGCTGCTGATGGTATTGAGAGGGCCCCGTTTGGTGGTCCAGTCGCTATGCGGCTTGGGGTTGGTGGGTGTTGGTCCAGGCTAGGTGGAACTCGGTTGGGGTGAGGTCGCCGTGAGCGGTGTGGGGTCGTTCAGC